>ERZ772960.1039-NODE-1039-length-23144-cov-3.644939_pt1 | contig 23144 bp, 20 predicted proteins | sample MGYA00580678_ERZ772960 | MGnify/ENA primary metagenome ERZ772960 (study PRJEB29015, sample SAMEA2737930) | human oral metagenome | biome: human oral; feature: human-associated habitat; material: dental | place: China | collected 2059 ... | reverse complement strand
ATCATCTACCAATAGCATTTCCTTTGCTCCATCATTTTTATATCTCTCCTAATTACTAAAATTTCAATAGTCCATTTCCTTTTGGAGGATTGTTTTCATCAATATCTTTTGCTAATTGTTCCAAAGGATATAGCCATTATCTTCACTCCTTTGGGGAACATCCCCTATTATGACTATGCCACTTTGTTCCCCAAAGTTCAATCCTGAAACTGCCCCGGCAATCTCCTGGGACTGGGCAAGATAGCCCAGATTTTCCGCTCGAAAGTCTGCCAGGCTCATCCCTGGCTCCGCGAAAAGCGGCCGATAGACAAGATAGACCGCTCCTGATCTTTCTAATCTCTCTTTCTAATCCTTCTCCTTCTACTCTCCCTCTTCCCAGGGTCTCTTCCTCTGATCCGAAACATCCGTCTGATTCCAAAATTTTCCCACCTGGCTTTCTACCGTCCCGATGCTGACCCTTTGATAATGCTTCCACTCTCTGGGAAAACAATCCTGGTAGTCCCCTCTTAAAAAACGGTCATCCAAAAGGGCGATGATCCCCCGGTCCCGCTCTGTTCGAATCACACGGCCGGCCGCCTGCAGAACCTTGTTCATACCCGGATAGAGATAAGCGTAGGCGAAGCCCTCTTTCCTCTCCCGCAATCGAATCCCCTTGGGCAGCCCCTCTGTATCTTCATCGAAAGAGGATCGACTGTCAAAGTAGTCCTTTAAGATCCTTGTCTGCCGATTTACCTGAGGCAGGGGCATGCCGACAATCACCGCGCCGATCAGGCTGTCTCCCGGCAGGTCAATCCCCTCCGAGAAGATCCCGCCGATCACGCAAAAGGCCAGAAGCGTTGACCTGCGCTTCTTTTGGAGCTGACCCAGGAAAGACTCCCGATCTTCCTCAGACATCTCCCTCTCCTGGACTAAAACCTCACACTCTTCCTGACCAGGCAGCAAAAATTCCCCATAGACCTCCTCCATGAAACGATAGGAGGGAAAAAAGACCATGTAATTGCCCTGTCTCGCATGGCTGATCCTTCTGATATAGTCCGCATAGCGCCGGTAGGTAGCAGGATTGCGCAGCTGATAGCGGCTTGAGACGTCTGAAGCAATCACAAGTCCATGCTGTTCTTCTTTAAAAACAGAGTCGGCGTAAACCGCGTAGGGCTGTCGGTCAGCGGACAAAAGATCCTTGTAGTAGCGGATAGGAAGCAGGGTTGCCGAGAAGAAAATGCAGGATCTTGCCAATTCGATCCGTCGCCCCAAAAGTTGAGACGGATCCATACAGTCGAGATGAAGAGCGGCATTTTTCCCAAGCTCCTCCAGGACGATCCGATAGCGCTGATCCAGCCAGTCCGCGACCGTCAAAAAATATCGGATTCGAAAATAGATCTCAAGAATCTGCTCATGTTCATCCAGCCGGGGTCCCTCCTCCAGATAGACGCTGATGCAGGAGGCGACGTTCATCAGGGCAAGGACAAAGGAATCAATATTGTCTAAGATCCGGTAATCCTCCAAGTCCCTGGTCCAGTCCGAAAAGAAGCGGCTGCATTTGCCTGCCGCCCTCATTAGCTTGGGATTCTTTCCCTTAAAAAGGCGGCGCAGAGTATGAAAATCCTCCTGAAAGAGGGTCTCTGAGTACATCTGCCTGGCGCGATCCACAAGGTTGTGGGCCTCATCCACCAGGAGGAGATTTTCCTCCCTCCTGCCCTCCCCGAAGAAACGGGTCAGCGACGCGTTGGGATCAAAGACATAGTTATAGTCGCAGAAAATATTGTCACTGAAGGAGGCCAGATCCAGACAGAGCTCAAAGGGACAGACCTGACTCTGTTTTGCGTATTCCATGATGAAATTTCGATCGAACAGGTCCCGCGAGGTCAGGCAGTCATAGAGGGTGGAATTGATACGGTCAAAATGTCCTCTGGCATAGGGACAATCTTCCGGATTACAGGAGCGCTCCTGGAGCAGACACATTTTGTCCCTGGCCACAATCTCTGTGGTCTTGCCCCGATATCCTCCATCCGTCAAAAGGTGAATGCTGTCCTTGGCCACGCTTCTTGTGACGCTCTTGGCTGTCAGATAAAAGATGCGATCCGCTTCTTTCTCCCCCATAGCCTTGATGGCCGGAAAGAGAACGGACAGGGTCTTGCCCGCGCCGGTAGGCGCCTGGATAAAGAGGGTTTTTCCCCGATGAATACTGCGATAGACGTCCGAGGCCAGCTTCTTTTGTCCCGGCCGGTAGGCGTAGGGAAAGTCTAAGGCGCGAATGCTCTCATTGCGAAGCTGTTTCCAATGAAAGCGAAAGTCTGCCCATGGGCGATAGACCTTGATCTGCTCATCAAACCAGCGGCCCAGATCCTCCAGGCCAAAATCCTCCTGAAAACGCCTGATCTGCTCCGTATCCAGATTGGCATAGGTCATTTGAACGCGAATAGCAGAAAGGCCATGCTCCTTCGCAAAGATCCAGGCATAGACCTTCGCCTGCGCAAAATGAACCGACAGGGGCTCTTCAAAGGCGAGGACATCCTGATACATTCCCTTGATCTCGTCAATCACGGGCAAAGATTCTTCACTGATCCCGCCCCTGTCATCCTGCTCATAGATGATCCCGTCGGCCCGGCCGGAAATCTCCAGATCATATTCGCCCATATCGATTGAGATCCGCAAGGGGACCTCGGGATGATAGGCGCTTGTACCCTGCTTTTGCAGTCTGCGGTGAAGACGGCTTCCGGCCTGCATGGCGGCAAGAGAATCTCTCCCCTGGCTGCGGTCATCGATATCGCCATTTCTCCCCAGAAATTCCACCAGTTCACGGACAGACAGAAGAATCCGCTCGCGCGGTTGGCCTGATTCCATTGTCGCAAGAGCCTCTTCTTTCATCGCTTCCATCACCATTTGATTCCATCGGCCTGCGGATAGCCCTGCCCGCTCAATTCATTCGGCTTGTCCCTGTTCTCTCAATGCATTCGCAGGTATACCTGCCAAAAAGGGCAAAAAAAGACCCGGCATCCGCTCGCAATTTTGACTCCTAGCGCACAGCTAGGTGGGTTACCGCACTCTGCTTTTTGCCTTCCACGACAATCGGTGGCCTGGCAGCCGGACAGCTGATATAGGAGTCCCTTTTAAAGTAAATGTAGGTTCAAAATATACGAGTCTGGGACACTCAGGTCAACTTCATACTACTCTATCTCCCACTTGTCTTCAAGGGGCTTGACATATTCCTTCTTGCCGCATTTGACATATTCCCTCTTGCCGCATTTGACCCACATTTGACATATTCCCTCTTGCCGCATTCACCTTCGATTCAACTCCATCCGGCATATTTACCCTTGCTTCAATCCTTGCCTCAAATCGGCATATTCACTCTTGCTTCATTTGTCTGACCTATCCGGAAATGATAAAATCCTAGATATATTTTCAAGGAGGTTCGCCATGTCAGAGACTAATTATTCCCAAATCACCCCCATCATTGAAGATCTGGCCAAGAAGTCACAGAAAGCCTCATATATCAACCCGGAGCTCTACAGCACCTACAATGTCAAGCGAGGTCTGCGCGACATCAACGGACGCGGCGTTCTGGTCGGCATTACCGATATCTCCGAGGTCAACGCCACCAAGCGCGTGGGCGATGCCATCATTCCCTGTGACGGCGAACTCTACTACCGCGGCTACAATGTCCAGGACATCGTCAGAAATCAATCTGCCGATAATCACTTCGGCTTTGAGGAGGTCATCTATCTCCTCCTCTTCGGTCAGCTTCCCACAGAGAAACAATTTGCCGATTTCAAGAAGCTCCTGTCTGATTACCGCAGTCTTCCCCCCAATTTCACAAGAGACGTCATCATGAAAAAACCCAGCCAGGACATGATGAATACCCTGGCCAGGTCCGTCTTAACCCTCTACGCCTACGACGCCAACCCGGACCAGACCTCTCCGGTCAATGTTCTGCGCCAGTGCCTGCAGCTGATCGCCAACTTCCCTCTCCTGTCTGTCTACGGCTACCAGGTCTACAAGCATTACTACGAGAACGGGTCTCTGATCCTGCACAATCCCAATCCGGCCCTCTCGACAGCCGAAAATATTCTCCACTGCCTGCGGGCCGACTCCAGCTTCTCCCCTCTGGAAGCCAAGCTTCTGGACGTCTGCCTGATTCTTCACGCAGAGCACGGCGGCGGTAATAACTCCACCTTTACCACCCACCTGGTCTCTTCCTCCGGTACAGACACCTACTCCGCCATCGCGGCGGCTCTGGGCTCCCTCAAGGGGCCCCGTCACGGCGGCGCCAATATCAAGGTCGTCCAGATGTTCGCGGACATGAAGAAACAGGTCAGGGACTGGACAGATGAGGAAGAGGTAAAGCAATATTTGAGTGATCTTCTGGACGGCAAGGTCTTTGACAAAGCCGGTCTGATCTATGGCCTCGGTCATGCCGTCTATTCGATCTCCGACCCCCGCGCCATCACCTTCAAGGGCTTTGTCGAGAAGCTCTCCAGAGAAAAGGGTTACGAAAAGGAGTATGCCCTCTATCAGCTGGTCGCGCGTCTGGCTCCGGAAGTCATTGCGGACAGGCGCAAGATCTACAAGGGCGTCTCTCCCAACGTCGACTTCTACTCCGGCTTCGCCTACCAGATGCTCGGTCTGCCTGTTGAGCTCTACACTCCTATCTTTGCCATCGCCCGCATCGCCGGCTGGTCCGCCCACCGGATGGAGGAGATCTCATCCGATTCCAAGATCATGCGTCCGGCCTACATGACCGTTCAGCCTCACAGAGATTTTGTACCCATGGAAGACCGCGAGGAAACGTCTCTTCAAGAGGACTGATCCGGGCGGTCAAAACGCGCAAGAAAAGAAAAGATTCGGGCATAGTAGTCTTTTCGGATCGCGTCGTCAGCGTTAAAGAGCTCATGCTTGGCATTCTCATAGAGAATCCACTGCGTGTTTTCTGTCTTGCCCGCAAATTCAAAATGCCCGGCAATATCGACGAGCGCGTCATTTCCAGCGCTGAAAAGAAGGATCGGAATATGAATCCGGTCCGCCCTCTTCAGCGCTTTTTTTGTCGCCCGAAAGCTGGCGGCAGCCCATCCGCCTGACATCCGATTGGTGTGATAGTGATCGTCCTTCAGGCGCTTTTCAAAGATATAGTTGTAGCGCTTCAAAGACATGGCACTGCTGCTCTCAAAGGAAGGCTCTCCCGTCCAGGGCTTCGATCCGCGAAAGGGTTCTTTCTCCTGTCTTAGGATCTTGATTTTGGCCCGCAGAAGGGGAATGACAAAGCGCGGCAGGCCATTCGTTTTCACGGCAAGCATGGGAGAGCTGAGAATAGCGGCGTCGAAATCCCCGGCATATTCTTCCAGACAGAGGGCCCCGACCGCGCCGCCCATCGAGTGGGCAAAGAGAATATGCGCCAGGCCCCCGGTCTGAGGCTCTACAATCCCTTCCATGAAGCTGTGAAGGTCCCTCACATAATCGCCGTAATCGTCCACGTGCACCAGATCCTCTGCCTCTACCTGCCTGCCAGAGTATCCGTGCCCTCTCTGTTCCAGAAAGAAGACCTCATAACCGGCTCTCCAGTAATACTCTGCCATTTCATGAAATTTGCACCAGAAACCGCAGTAACCGTGAATCATGACAACGCAGGCCCTCGCCTGCCGCGATTTTTCCTGTCTCGCAGTGTAATAGCGCAAGGACAGTCCATCGTATGTCTTGAACTCTCCCTGCCTGACATAATCTCTTCTCCAGCGCAGATTTTCATCGGCCATATAGGCCTCGTAGTCGCTCTCGCAAAGCAGACCGACTCCGGCTGGCAGCTTCCCCGCCGAGCCGTCCCCGGGGCTTGCGAGCAGGGGGCTGGCTTCTGTCTTATTTTTCTTCATAAGGTCTCTTTATCTCATTTCCTCAATCACATTGCGCACCCTGTCCGGGTAGTTGCTGATAATCGCGTCTACTCCCGCCCGGCAGCACATTCTCATGTACTCTTCCTCATTGACGGTCCAGACGTGAACCGCCAGATCTCTCTTTTTGCAGTCTTCCATGAAGCCCGGAAACTGAATATTGTAGAGGGCCGGATGAAGGGCGTTTACGCCGTATTTCTCCCCGTAAGCCGGCATATCGATGATGCCGTCCGCGTAGAGGAAGCCGAGTCTGGCATGAGGAGCCAGTTCCCTCATCCGGCGGATGGTGTAGTGATTGAAGGAAGAATAGATCACCCGGTCTCCAAAACCGCACTCCTCTGTCAGGCCAAGGATCTTCTCCTCAATTCCCGGATAGAAGACGATGCCTGTCTTAAGCTCAATGTTAATCGACAGGTTCGTGGGCGCAAGCAGGTCGAAGACCTGGCGCATGGTCGGGATGGTCACCCCGGCGAAGGCCTCATTTCCACAGGAGAAATCCAGTGCCTTTAATTCCTCCAGCGTCATATCCTTAATCCAGCCGCTCCCGCTTGAGGTTCGGTCCACCTTCTCATCATGACAGACAACCAGCTCACCGTCCCTGGTCAACTGTATGTCCAACTCAATCCCGTCTGCCCCCAGCTCAGCCGCCTTCGCGAAAGCTGGCAGGGTATTCTCGGGACAGTAGCCGCTGGCTCCCCGGTGTGCCCAGACCAGAGGTTTTTTCTTGCTTCTCATATCCGTATCCGACGGATGATTTTGATTAGACATTGCCCTTCTCCTTATGCGCGTTGGTCTTCTTCCAGAGGTCCTCGTAGTGAAATCCTGTCACCCTCTCCAAGACGGCCTTCTCCTCCTCGGTCGTCTGGCCATCCCTCTCGATCATCTGATCGTCTCTCTCGGTCGAATCGCGACCTGCCCCATTTGCGCGACGATCTGCCCCGGATGCATCACTGTCCCCTTCACTTGCCTGGCCATCCTCCTTCTGTCTTCTGGCAATCTCCCTCTTTACTATGGCAAACTCTTTCTTTCCGATCGGGAAGATCCAGGCAAAGATCAAGAGCAGGGTGATCAGAATCGCGGGAAGGGCAACGAAAATTGCGGCAATTCCCCTCTGGGTGGACAGGGCCTGGCGCATCCCGGACTGGGCAATCTTTCCGTCATAGCCCGCCAGAGAAATCAGAATTCCAATCAGCCAGACAGACAGGCCCGCGGAGATCTTCCTGGCGAAGGTCGCCATCCCCGAGACAATACCCGGCCTGCTGGTCGAGGTGATCAGTTCATCGACATCCGCCATATCCGCCAGAATGGCAAAGATACTGGTCAAGGTTGCCGCGTTGCCGATTCCAATTCCGGCAGCCAGAAGTAAAATCGGGACAATGGGGGCATTTTCATAGGAGAAGAAAACCAGTCCCAAGGTACATACCAGGCGAATCGGAGCGCCGATGAGAAGGGCGGTTCGCTTGGAGATCCTGGACATGACCGGAGAAAAAGCCAGCATACCGACCAGCTGAGACAAGAGAAGAACCCCCATCAGCATGGTCATATAGCCCTTGGCATAGCCATTGATCACATCATCCACATAGTAGAGAGCCATGCCCGACACAAAATCCATGGCGCATTGGCCGGACAGATAAATTCCGATAAATATGCGAAAGGACCTGCTCTTAAAGACAGACGCCGCCTCAGAGAAACTGTCGGAGAGTCTGGTTTTCACCGGCGGCTTTAGCTTCTCCCAGCTGCCGAGAAAGGTAATTACGCATGACAGGCCAAAGAGAAATCCAAACAGAATCCCCACCTTCAGATAAAGTCCGGTATTCAGCGTATCTTTAATGACAAGGGTCGGAACCAGACCCGACGCGATGGCGCCCAGGGTTGACCAGATCATCCGCAGGCTGGAGAACTTGGACCGGACCTCGTAGCTGTCGATCATGTCGGGCAGAAGCCCGTTGTAGGGAACCATGATCACAGTAAAGGCGGTTGAAAAGAGGCAGTAGATCAGCACATAGTAGAGAAATAAGGCCGTCGTATTCTGCGTCGGTATGGTCGTCCAGAGCAGGATGAAGGTAATCCCGGACAGAATTCCGCCGACTAAAATATAGAGCCTCTTCGGCCCTATGCTCGACCTGGTCCGGTCCGTGATATTTCCCATCATGGGGTCTGTCACCGCGTCCCAGACCTTGCCGATCATGGGAATGGCACCCGCCAGGGCCGCCGGGATTCCCAGCGCCTTGGTCAGAAAGATCAGAAAAAAAGTGTTGATGATGACAAACGCGCCGCCCCCGAAGAACTCAGCCATTCCATAGACCAGCCCCGCTCTGACACTAGTCCCCCGATACTTTCCCCCAATTTTCTCGTTCATTGAAAAATCCCCCTGTCGATGAATATGATGATTTATTTTATCACATCTGGATTTGATATGATGAGTATTGCAAATCACAATCACAAGCGATTCTCTTACAGCAATCCTCTTGCCTTCGACGATATCCATTTCCTATTAGACAGACTTGAAACTCGCACTCATTAGAAACACATTTCGCCTGTAGCACCCCTAACAATGGAGCGGGCTCCGATCGGATCCCGCTCCAACATTTGACATACTTCTCATCATCCCCTCTTCTCTATTCTTCTGGTCAAAAAAATTATTCATCTACAAAAAGTAAACTTGACGTATAGAACTTATATTTTCTTGAATCAAGCTCTATTTTCTGTGCCTTCAACAACTGAAAATTGTCCATGGAATATAACCGTATGCAGTTGTCATTTGCAACAACAAAGCGCTTTCCGCTGATGCCTGTTAATGTGAGCGGTGTTTCCAGGTCAACTATTTTTTCGCTGTCCTTCCCGTCCCAGATGGAAATACGTCCTCCTTCATTAACCACCGGGTCATAATGTGTAAAAATAAATTGATCCCCTGCCCTGAATATATCAAAGACATTGCCCTCTTCAGAGTCAAATTTTTGAATTTCGTATGTTGACTTGTTAATCTTGAGAATCCTTCCTATACGATTATCATAAGAATCATGACTCACTGTCACATACAAATACTCTTGATCATCCAGAGCTTTTCCGGATGTCATTCCATACTCCGACAGATCAATCTCCTTTTCCATTTGAAGGTCGGGGGTAAAGATACGAAGCGTCGTTAAAAAACGATCCGGATTATCAGGATCATATCTCATGGAAAAGCAATACAGTTTATCGGAAGCTGCCGTAATTTGGTTAAAAACTTCTCCTTCTCTTTCAAACTTCTGACTCTGTTGGCTTAATGTATGATACCTTTCAAGCGTACTCACTCCGTTCAATGTATTGATCGCATATACATTTTCACCAATACACTCGGCATAATTTAAAGCAATATTTGAAAAAGGATACTCCTGAATGGCCAGGTCCTTCTTGTCAATACTGATCACCTTTCGTGTATCCTTGCGATCATCCAGGCCCTGCGGAATCAAAAAGATTTTACCGTTTTTTACAATCGGCTGAGCAAAATGAGACCCCAGCATTGCATAGTGCAATTTCTGAATTTGATTGTTTTCCAAGTCGGCGTCAAACCATAATATTTTAGAATCATATGCTTGCGCTGTCGTTACTACAAGGCCAATTGTCGCTTTATCTCGATCTATTTTTGTATTCTCACTGCCACACGCTCCAAAAAGCAGAGAAAACAAGAAAAGGATTCCTATAATTTGGCATCTACGGATGCGGGATGTTTTCAAAACACTCCGCATCCTTCTTTTGACTCTACTTCTCATCTGATCCATTTCTCCTCTCCCCTTCAGAATGAAGGATCAAACGATGACTCCTCTTTTTGGCTGTCTCTGTTAATTTTTTAACCTGATTTACTTATAGCATGTATCACAGGCTTTTACTATTCATAAAAGATCATGAAAATCAGACTCATTTTTTGTGCAGAAGATATAGATTGTATTATTTTTAATATATTGCAACTATTTTCCTATATTTTTTGTGATTTCATTTTTTTATCTGTATCTTATGGATTACATTTTAAAATCCAGGAGCGAGCGCCCCTGGATCTTATCCTGAATTTTCTAAAATTTTTTTACTCCCTCTCTCAGTCCCCTGCTGAACCAAAGATAGACGATCAGCAGAGCGAGCGCGAAAGCGACGGCAATATAAGCCGGAAAATGAATCAGCTGATAGAGAATCAGAACCAGGCCAAAGACCATGCAGGCGATTGATAAGATTCGAACCCTGCCGGACAGATAACCGGCCAGCCCTTTCATATCCTGAATCTTGTATAGCTCTGTGGCTTGAATCAAAAACTCAGAGACCTTCTTCTCTTCTCTCATCCGCCCGGCCAGCGCAAACAGATAGATGCCCAGGCCGACCAGGACCAGGGCCAGTACCCAGATGATCAGGGCCAGCTGCCCCTGGCGGATCCCCGCGGACATTTACTTATCCTCCAGCATCTGGTCCATGGTGTGCCAGCCCAGGACCGCACACTTGACACGGGCGGGCATGTGGCTTACATCCTGTAGGATGCCTGCCTCCTCCAGTTCCTCTCTCTCCTCATCCGTCACCTTCCCCTTAATCATGCGCAGGAAGATCTCGGACAGGCGCCTGGCCTCCTCAACCGGCTTTCCGATAATCAAATCAAGCATCATGTCCGCAGAGGCCTGGGAGATGGCGCATCCGCTCCCCTCATAGGCCCCGTCGACGATCTTTCCGTCCTCGACCCGAAGGTGCAGCACGATATCATCCCCGCAGGATGGATTGACCCCCTCCAGACTCATATTGGCGTCCGGCAGGGCGTGCTTATGGATGGGGTTCATATTGTGGTCAGTCAGAATCTCATTGTAGAAGGTATTATTCATTGCCATAACCCATTTCCCTCCTGATATCCGCAAGGCAGGTCAAAAAGCGGTCGACGTCCTCTCTTGTATTGTAGAAGGCCAGCGACGCCCTCGTGGTAGACATATAGGCAACCTTCTCAGAGATTTTCGTCAAATACCTGTGCAGGGGCTGGGCGCAGTGGTGACCGGCCCTGACACAGATGCCGGAGGCGTCGAAGATCGCCGCCACATCATGGGGATGAACGCCGTCAATGGTGAAGGTCACGATGCCGTGATGATCTGTCGGATCTTCAGACCCCAGAATGTGGACATGGGGAATCTTCTTCATCCCCTCCATCATGTAGACGGACAGGTCTTCTTCCCTGCGCTGAATGGTCTCAAAGCCGATCTTATGGTAGTAGTCGATGGCGGCCGCCAGGCTGACGGCGCCGCCGGCATTGACCGTCCCGGCCTCAAACTTATGGGGGATCTCCGCGTAAGTGGCGCCCTCGCGGGTCACATACTCGATCATCTCTCCCCCGGTCATAAAGGGGGGCATCTTCTCCAGGAGTTCATACCTGGCATAGAGGACTCCGATTCCCATGGCTGACAGCATCTTGTGCCCGGAGAAGGCAAGAAAGTCGCAGTCCATCTCCCTGACATCGACCGGCATATGGGGAACCGACTGCGCCCCGTCGCAGACATAGACCGCCCCTGCCTCATGGGCAATCCTTGCATATTCCCCGGCATCGTTGCTTCTCCCAAAGACATTGGAGACCTGACTGATCGCCACGATCTTCGTGTGCTCATTGACCAGCTCTCGCAGCCTCTCTGGATCCAGTTTTCCCGTGTCATCGCACTCAAACCAGACCAGCCTGGCCCCGGTCGCCTGGGCGACTCCCTGCCAGGGAAGAATGTTTGAGTGGTGCTCAGCCACAGAGAGAAGGATCTCATCTCCCTCCTTCAGGAAGCTTCTCCCGTAGGAATAGGCGACCAGATTCAGCGCTTCGGTGGCGTTTCTGGTAAAGACAATCTCCTCGGGGCGACCGGCTCCGATGAAGTCAGCCACCTTGGCTCTGGCCCCCTCGTAGGCGTCCGTTGCGTCGATGGACAGCTGATATAATCCCCGCAGAGGGTTGGCATTGCGCTTTTGATAGAAGCCCAGGTCCGCCTCTAATACAGACTGGGGCTTCTGGGTCGTCGCGCTGTTATCCAGATAGACGATATCTCGATTCGCCAAAAGCGGAAAGTCCGCGCGAATCCTCTTCTCCTCATCGGTCATAAACTAACCTTCTCTCTGATCCAAAACCGCCAGGATATCCTCCCTGGTTTTCTGATCTTCTATCTTGGAGGACACCGCCTCGATCTTAGCCCTTGACATCATCTGGTAGATCTCATCCAGGCTGAGCCCGCGGGACTGCAGATAAAAGAGCAGGCTCTCATCCAGCTTTCCGATCGAAGCGCCGTGGTTGCCCTCCACATCTTCCTCCTGACAGAGGATGACAGGGATGGTCTGGTTGACGACATCATCGCTCATGAGGAGGACTTCCTCCAGCTCATTTCCGGTTGCGCCCTTGGCGCCCCGGCGAAAGTCAATCGTTCCGCGGAAATTCTTCCGGGCATTGTCCTCCAGGACACCGGACACCTTCATGACCGTGTCTGTCTTCCTTCCGGTGTGAATCGCAACGTAATTCATATCGAGGCTCTCGTCCTGGCCGATCAAATAGGCAATCTCTGTACTGACACTCGAGGACTCTCCCTCCAGAGCGGAGTAATTGCCATAGTAGGACTGTCCACCCAGAATCACCTGGGTCAGCTCAAAGCGGGCAGAATCAGCGAGCTGACCGCCCAGGTCAAAGAAGACCCGCAAGCCCTGTCCCGCGGATTGAACCGTAACCAGCTTTAGAACGGCATGCTCCTGAATATCATACTTGATCTGGACAAGGGCATCGCCCTTCTGATCCTTTAGCGCGCGCAGGTTGACGATTACAGTCGCCTCAGAATCGTGGGCCGCGTGGATCTCCAGCTGGTTGCCCGTGGCCTTTCTTGCGCTCAGATCCATCTCTACGCGGGCCGGCTGCACAAAATGGTCTCCCTCGGGGATCGTGATCAGTCGGCTTGTCTGGCGAACTGTCTCAAATGCCCTGTCAAGATCATATCCGAGACCTGTCCGGACCTGCGGCAGCCTGGAAGCAGACGCGACGTAGCCTCCCATTCCCTCGGGGAGAAGGAGGGAAAAGGCCGCGTCCGATGAGACAGCCACTTCTTTTGCCCTGATCTCGTTCATCTTCAGCCAGTTCCAGGTGGGGGAGGGAATACGGTTGACAATTAAGTTCATCTTCTCAGTCATTTGTCATTCCTCCTTATCCGATGGCCCCCTTCATCTCAAGCCGGATGAGGTTATTCATCTCAACCGCGTACTCGAGAGGAAGCTCCTTACCTACATTGTCAGCGAAGCCGGATACGATCAGAGCTCTTGCGTCCTCCTCCGACATGCCCCGGCTCATCAGGTAGAAGACCGTCTCATCGGAGATACGGCCGATCTTGGCCTCATGTCCGATATCCGCGTCTGCCGTGCGAATATCCATAGCCGGAATGGTGTCTGATCTGGAGATGTCATCCAGCATCAGAGAAGCGCAGGAGACAGAAGCCTTGGCTCCCTTAGCTCTGGGGGTCACATTGACCGAAGACCGGAAGGTGGAGATGCCGCCGCTCTTGGAAATCGACCGGGTATTCACATAGGAAGAGGTGTTGGGCGCGTTGTGGACCACCTTGCAGCCCGTGTCCAGATTCTGCCCCTTCCCGGCAAAGGTGACGGAGGTGAACTCGCTTCTGGCCCCCTCTCCCACCAGATAACTGGAGGGATAGAGGTAAGAGACGTGAGATCCAAAGGATCCGGAGATCCACTCGATCTTGCCCCCCTCTTCCACCCTGGCCCGCTTGGTGTTGAGGTTATACATGTTCTTGGACCAGTTCTCAATGGTGGAGTAGCGCAGGGTCGCGTTCTTTCCGACATAGAGCTCGACGCAACCCGCGTGGAGATTAGCCACATTGTACTTGGGCGCGGAACATCCCTCAATAAAGTGCAGATAAGCCCCCTCATCCACAATGATCAGGGTGTGCTCGAACTGACCGGCTCCGGCTGCGTTTAGGCGGAAATAGGACTGGAGGGGGATCTCCACGGAGACGCCGGGCGGGACATAGACGAAAGAACCCCCGGACCAGACCGCCCCGTGCAGAGCCGCGAATTTGTGATCGGTGGCCGGAACCAGTTTCATAAAGTGATCCCGGATCATCTGGGCATAGGGGCCGTGCAGGGCAGACTCCAGATCCGTGTAGATTACGCCCTGGGCGGCGACCTCCTCGCGGACATTGTGATAGACCAGCTCGGAATCATACTGAGCGCCCACGCCGGCCAGAGACTCCCGCTCCGCCTGGGGAATCCCCAGCTTCTCGAAGGTATCCTTGATATCCTTTGGAACCTGCTTCCAGTCCTTGACCATATGGTTGTCCCTGGGACGGATGTAGGTGACAATATTGTTCATGTCAAGCCCGTCGATTGATGGACCCCACTGCGGAAAAGCCGTCTTCTCGTATATCTTCAGACAGGACAGGCGAAATTCGCGCATCCAGTCCGGATCCTTCTTCTCCTCAGAGATCTGCTCGACAATGGCGGGGGTCAGACCCTCCTCGACCTTATAGGCATCCTTCTCGTCATAGCGGAAGTCATACAAACTGCGATCAATATCGTCTACGTATGTTTTCTCTTTACTCAAATCAGGCCTCCTTGGGAAGATACTTCTCAAAGCCGTTCGCATTGATCTCATCTACCATAGAGGCGTCTCCGTTGGCGACAATCTGCCCGTTGACCAAAACATGCGTCGCGTTCACCTCAAGAGCCTCTAAAATACGGGTGGCGTGCGTGATAATCATCAGGGCTCCGCCGACAGAATTCTTGTACTCCTCAATCCCCTTGGAGACAATACGGACCGCATCCACGTCCAGGCCGGAATCGGTCTCGTCAAGGATCGCCAGAGAGGGCTTTAGCATGAGAAGCTGCAGGATCTCAGCCTTCTTCTTCTCACCGCCCGAGAACCCGACATTGAGATCTCTGTCCGCGTAGGAAGGATCCATCTCCAGGATTTCCATGGTCTTGGTCAGATCTTTCTTAAAGTCCCAGAGGCGGATATGCTTGCCTGTGCGATTCTCCATCGCCGTGCGAATGAAGTTGGACAGGGTGATTCCGGGAACCTCAATGGGGTTTTGGAAGCTGATAAAAAGCCCTTTTCTGGCAATCTTGTCCGCGGGCTCCCCGGCAATCTCCTCTCCATCAAATCGGATGGAACCGGATGTAATCTCGAATCGGGGATCTCCCATAATGGTTGACCCCAGGGTCGACTTGCCTGCCCCGTTGGGTCCCATGATGACATGGGTCTGACCGGCGCCGATTTGAAGGTTCAGACCATGCAAAAGCTCCTTGTCCTCAATGCGGGCATGCAAATCCTGAATCTCGAGAATATTGTTTGCCATGATAACCTCCTTAAAGCAGAGCCATATTCTGTCTCTCTGCTGTCTCTCTGATTTACGGCTAAAATTATATGGCAGAAGGGTCATCATCACTGTTGCAGTAACAACATTCTGATTTGATTTCAAACGCTTTTGCCCCTTTAGACCACACTGCGCCCTATTATAGCTTAATTCCCGGCTGACTGACAACGAATTAACGGTAGAATCCACGCTGATTAACGATAGAATCCACACTGATTAACGATAGAATCAACGCTGAAATGCACGGCGAATTACACAGGGGAAATGCACGCGCCAAAACTTTTCAATGTAAACGCAACAGCTTGTTACATTTACTCTGGAAGATCTCTGTGTTGCAGTTAGTCTGACAGGTGGCTTATCCATAGCGGCATGCATCCTATGATCCTGAATAAAGGGCGAAAGGACCAATGGTCCCCCGCCCCCCTGACATCACTTTCATTTTCCAAGTTCGGATTCTTCCGGTCTATGAAAAAAGTCTGCCGACTTCCTCGGCGAACTTACCCATATCATAGGTGGGCTCATATCTGCCGATGACATTGCCATCGCGGTCAACAAGAAACTTGGTGAAGTTCCACTTGATATCCGGATTCTTCTTATAATTCCTGTCAATCTTTAAAAGCAGGGCGCTCATTGCCAGAGCCTTCGGCCCCTTCCCAAAGCCCTCAAAGCCCTTCTGACTCTTCAGATAGCGATAGAGATCCAGCTGATGATCCCCATTGACCTCAGACTTCTTAAACTGCTCAAACTGCGTGTGGTACTTTAACTGGCAGAATTCGTGAATCTCCTGATCCGACTCAGGCGCCTGACCGGCAAACTGATTACAGGGAATATCAATGATCTCAAGGCCCTGCTCATGGTACTTCTCATAGAGAGCCTCCAGGGGCTCATAGTGTGGGGTGAATCCGCAGCCGGTGGCTGTGTTGACGATAATCATGACCTTTCCCTTGTTCTCAGCCAGGGAAAACTTGCTTCCGTCCGCTCTCTCAAGTTCATAATCATAAATGCTGGCCATAGGAACTCCTCTCCTGATTTCAATCTTTCGTTTGCGATGGCTTAATTATATTGTGCTCAATTTATTTTGTCAAGCACGGATTCCTTTATCATAAAAATGTAAAGATCCATTTTGCATGTCACATAAAAAATGCTCGGATTCGCTTTTTATGAAAGTACACAGATTCACATCTGTAAAAAATCCCGCTCACGGGGAGCGGGATTTCTGTGCCATACCCTCATAAAGTCGAAAAACACATAAGAGGGCTTGTCTTCTTTTGGTGCCTGTTCATGCGATGCACAGGCCGGAACCTAGAGTCCCAGGAAGCTGCATACCACCTGGTCCATCTGTTCGGGCTCACAGACGGTGTCATGGCGGATGGGAGCCGCCACAATATCAGAGACGGCCCTTGGAACGGGGCAGCCTGAAATCTCAGACAGGGGGCCGATCAGATCAAAGTCCTCCACATTCGCGTACTTGGGATCGATCGCCGTCATGACGGCGTGAAGGAACTTGTAGGGTGACGCGGTAGAGGCAATCACTGTCTTTGTCTCATCTGCCGTATCCGCCTTGTACTTGCCGTAGACAGAAGCCGCGACGGCAGTATGTGTATCGATGACATAACCGCAGGTCTGGTAAAGTTCACGGATGGCCTCTTCTGTCTGGTCCTCATCGGCGTAATTGCCGTAGAAATCCCCGAGCTTCTGTCTCATTTGATCCGTGATCTCATAAATCCCCTTCCTTGCAAGTAAGTCCATGAGCCCGGCATTGACGATGTCGGATTCTCCCGCGATCTCATAGATCAGACGCTCCAGGTTGGAGGAGATCAGAATATCCATAGACGGCGAGTTCGTCAGCTGAAAGGGACGGTTCTTATTATAGGTGCCCGTCGAGAAGAAATCATAGAGAACCCGGTTCTCATTGGAGGCGCAGATCAGCTTTGCGATGGGAAGTCCCGCCCTCTTGGCGTAATATGCCGCCAGAATATTGCCGAAATTGCCGGTTGGGACAACGACATTGATCTTCTCCTTCGCCCCGATCTTCCCATTCTCAAAAAGCTTCACATAGGCGTAGACATAATAGACGATCTGGGGAACCAGACGGCCGATGTTGATGGAATTGGCAGAGGAGAACTGAAAGCCCTTCTCCCGGATCTTCTCGTTTAAGACGGGATCATTGAACATGCGCTTGACCCCGGACTGAGCCTGATCGAAGTTGCCGTGAATACCGACCACATGCGTATTATCTCCCGTCTGGGTCAGCATCTGCCGCTCCTGAATGGCGGAGACCCCATCCTTGGGATAAAAGACAATGATCCTGGTCCCCTTGACGTCCTCAAATCCAGCCATGGCGGCTTTTCCGGTATCGCCGGATGTGGCGGTTAAGATGACAATCTCCCTGTCAACGCCATTCTTCCTGGCCGAAGTAAGCATCAAATGAGGAAGGATGGACAGGGCCATATCCTTAAAAGCGATGGTTTTGCCGTGAAAGAGTTCCAGGTAGTATGCCCCCTGGGCATAAGTCATGGGGGCGATCTCCTCGGTGTCAAACTTACTGTCATAAGCCAGGGCAATGCAGGATTTTAATTCTTCCTCCGTAAAGTCCGTCAGAAAATGACGCATCACCTCATAGGCGATCTCCTGATAGGTCTTTCCGATCAGATCCTCTGGACTGAAGTCAAATTGGGGCAATTGATCCGGGACATAGAGTCCGCCGTCAGAAGCCAGGCCCTGTAAGATGGCCTGGGAGGCCGTTACCCGATTCAAATGATCTCTGGTGCTCACGTAATGCAGATCCATGCTGTACCTCATCTATACTCGTACAATATCCGTTTTACAAAGAATTATAGGGGTGACAGGCCGCATACGTCAACGGCCGGGCAGGATCAAGGCGATCAAAAACGGAACCGAAGGCGGGCTGAAAGCAAGACACGGATAAAATCAAAAAGAGCTTCTATCAGGGGAATCGAGAGTCAACCTATCGATTGGTATTGATATAGTTGACTAGTCCCTCCGCGTCGATGATCTTCTGCATGAAGGGCGGAAAGGCCTGTCCCTGATAGGTCTTTTTTCTTGTGTGATTGGTGATGAGACCGGAATCGAAGTCAACCTCAACCTCGTCTCCCGCCTCAATATCAGCAGCCGCCTCTTTGCACTCCACAATGGGCAGACCGATGTTGATGGCATTTCGATAGAAAATCCGGGCGAAGGTCTCCGCGATGACACAGGAGACGCCTGCCGCCTTAATCGCGATCGGGGCGTGCTCTCTGGAGGAGCCGCAGCCAAAATTCTTTTCCGCGACAATAATGTCTCCGGTATCGACCCGGGAGACAAAGTCCCTGTCGATATCTTCCATGCAATGCCTGGCCAAATCTGCCGGATCAGATGAGTTCAAATACCTTGCCGGGATAATGACATCTGTATCGACATTATCCCCATACTTAAATACCTTACCGTGTGCTGCTTTCATCTTCTTCTCCTGTCTCAGATCAGATCCGCGGGTCCTGAAATCCTGCCGGTAACCGCACTCGCCGCGGCAACCGCGGGACTGGCAAGATACACCTCGGATGTGACATCGCCCATGCGGCCGACAAAATTGCGGTTGGTCGTGGATACGCATCGCTCACCGGCAGCTAAGATTCCCATATAGCCGCCCAGGCAGGGGCCGCAGGTCGGAGTGGACACGACGGCTCCGGCTTCAATAAAGGTCTTTAAATAACCCGCCTGCATGGCGTCCAGATAAATCTGCTGCGTGGCCGGAATGATAATGGCGCGAACCCGATCCGCCACCTTGCGCCCCTTTAGGATTTCCGCCGCCGCCTTCAGATCCGAGAGGCGGCCGTTGGTGCAGGAACCGATGACCACCTGATCAATCGCTATGTCTTCTATCTGATCAATGGTGCGGGTATTCTCCGGCAGATGGGGAAAGGAGACCGTCGGCTTGAGCGAAGACAGATCAATGGTGTATTCAGCGGCGTAGTCAGCGTCCGCGTCAGCCTCATAGACCAGGGGCTTGCGGTCCGCATGCTCTTCGATATAGGCGAGGGTCTGGTCATCGACCGGGAAAATACCGTTCTTGGCTCCGCCCTCAATCGCCATATTGGCGATGGTGAAGCGATCATCCATGGACAAATACTGTATCCCCTCTTCGTCAAACTCCATGGACTGGTATCTGGCGCCGTCAACTCCGATCAGACCAATGATATGAAGGATAATATCCTTACCGGAGATATAGGGGCCGGGCTTGCCGACCAGCTTGAACCGGATGGCCTCAGGAACCTTGAACCAGGCCTGGCCGGTCGCCATTCCCGCCGCCATATCAGTGGATCCGACCCCTGTGGAGAAAGCCCCCAGGGCGCCATAGGTACAGGTATGGGAATCCGCTCCAATCACGACATCTCCGGCCACAACAAGCCCCTTCTCGGGAAGGAGGGCGTGCTCAATCCCCATCTGCCCCACATCATAGAAATGACTGATCTTGTGCTGACAGGCAAATTCACGGACACACTTGCAGTGCTCGGCGGACTTGATGTCCTTGTTGGGGACAAAATGGTCCATGACCAGAGCGATCCTCTCCCTGTCAAAGACCCCCTTCGTATCCATGTCCTTCATGACATCGATCGCAACCGGAGAGGTGATATCATTGCCCAATACCAGGTCCAACTGAGCCATAATCAGCTGTCCCGCCTCGACATGATCCAGACCGGCATGCGCGGCCAGGATCTTCTGCGTCATTGTCATTCCCATGCATCCATCTCCTTGCTTCCCATAAAAACTGCCATAAATCATATTACTTCTTTCATGTTAACATCAGAGGCGAAAGAAGGAAAATAGTAGCTTTGCCTGTATTTTATAACTTGAAGTTATGGAAAAGCTGTGTGACAATAGCCTCTGACAGGGATGATACAGGATTGATTCATTGCGCTGGGAGGAAAATGTCGTCATGGCCGAGTCTTTATCCGGATATCGCATCTTCTATGAAGTTGCCAATTGCAAAAATATTTCAAGGGCGGCGTCTCAGCTCTATATCAGCCAGCCCGCCATCTCCAAGTCCATACAAAAACTGGAGGAGCAGCTGGGAGCCAAGCTCTTTATCCGCTCCTCCAAGGGAGTCCTTCTGACCCCCGAGGGACAAATGCTCTATGAGACTGTTCAGGAAGCCTTCTCATCCCTGGATTCCGGGATTGAGCGCCTGCGCCAGCGGGTATCCATGGGCATGGGTTCTCTTCGCATCGGCGTCTCCTCTACCCTCTGCAAGCATACCCTCCTCCCCTATCTGACGGAATTTACACGCAGGGAACCCAACGTCAGTCTCTCCATCACAACCGGCTCATCCAGAGAGACCTTATCCCTGATCGAGGAATACAAGGTAGATGTGGGTCTTGTCGGCAAGCCCGAGCACATGGAAGATATTACCTTCTTATCCGAGGCGTTTATTCAGGACTGCTTTGTCGCCTCGCCGGATTACTTAAAGCGCCTGCATGCAGACAGGCTGGATTCCAATCAACTACTCTGCCGAGCCAATCTCATGATGCTCAACAAGGACAATATGACCCGGCTCTATATAGAGAACTACCTGAGGGAGAATCATATTAAGACCAAGGAGGCTCTGAATATCTCAGACATGGACCTTCTCATCTCCTTTGCCAAACTGGGACTGGGGATCGCTGCCGTCATCAAGAATTTTGTGACCGAGGATCTGGAATCTGGAAGTCTGTCAGAAATTCCTCTTCCAAAGAAACGGTTCATCCCGAGCCGGGAAATTGCCTTCGCCTACAAGAAGAACCAGTTGCAGAATCCCGCCCTCGTCAAGTTTTTAGACCTGGTACAGGAATTGCAGTTCTAAAAGGAGAAATCCCCCTCTCTTAATCTTATTTCATAAAATGGTAAATCGTATAACATGCCAAAGCACACATCCACAGTATGAAAAAAACGGTTTTCATCCTACGATGTTTATCTTCCTTTTTGCGATCTCTCCACAAAGCAATAAGTATCGCAATCAAATATCCGACTGCCACAATTACAGAACCTGCTATCCTGTCATCCATACTCTCACCCACCTTATTCAGCAATCATTTCAAGCCACTTTCTACAATCTCATCAACATCGCGTCCATTACTCCTCGCTACCGTATTGGGTTCAATTTTTACTTTCATTAATTCATCTCCCCTTTCTATACTTTATTATACATACTGCCACGACAACCCATACTAGACTCCAGATAATAGGAATAGCTATTGAACCTATACATAACATTGCATCAGGTAGATTACTTTTACTTAATGAATAATGAAATTGCGATGGATCAATCATTTTCCCTAGATAATACGCTGCCACACTATTTGAATCTGCAGGATTAAAAATCCCATAAAGCCACAAATTAAAACCGTTGCATAAAACATATATCCCATACATCATAAGCGTTGATGTAATAATTTTTTTGAAGATCACAGACAGGGAAAAGGATAGTGTAATGATATAAAAAATATTTAAATTTGCACAAATTATACTAATAATAAAGAAACTAACATCTTTATTTTTACTTGCAATTTGAACTAAAAAAAACACAATATTTAAAATTGGCAAAACCATTATAAATAAGCTCAAAAATTTCGATATTGCCACCTTCCGAAAAGAGTATCCTAGCTGCTTATACCATGCATAAACCCCATTTTGAAAATCTTTACAAAAAACTGACACGAAAACAAATGCCAAAACCAAATATATAAACTGAGTAAAAGAATTATACAAACTCAATAACAAAAATCGTGAATCATTTCTTGAGGCATAATAAATATTATTGAGTATTATTCCCAAAAATGCAATTAAAATTATTAGAACTATGCTTAACTGCAACATATAATTTCTATAAATTCTTTTTAATTCCATTTTCAATATTTTCATATTCTTTCCCGCTAAATTTTAATGCTTTCTCAAAAAAGAGCTAAGTTCATCCATAGACATCAAGCCCGTATACTTATAAAATTTCTTTCTACATTTATCAAGTACATATACCGTTCCTCCTAATTCAATAACATCTTCTAAATTATGAGAAGTATGTAGAATGGATACCTTATTTTGTTTTACTAAGTCTTTAATATTCTTTATAAAAAAATCTCGATTTTTATAATCTAATCCATTACAAGCCTCATCCAAAATCAGAATACTTTTCTTTGCAGAAAGAGCCGTGAAAATTTCTACGATTCTTTTTTGTCCTGTACTAAGTTGACTGATTCTCTGATGTTTAATTCCCGCAATGATCTTCATTATCGTTTTGAAATTTTTTCTCATGTAGTCTATATTATTCTTATCTATAAAATTTAAAATATCTATTACCTTTAGTTCTGTAGGGAGTGATATATAATCTGAAATAATTGCAATATTTTTTTTTACCTCATCCGGAACAGTACCGCCTAAAGGCTTCAGCTCTCCTATCAATGTTTTATATAATGTAGATTTTCCCGTTCCATTTTCTCCAATCACATGATTTATTTCTCCCATACCGAATGATATTTCCACGTCTTTATATAAAGTTTTATTTACCTCATACCCAATAGAAATATTAACATCCATAAAATCCCCTCTCGGTAACTGCATCCGCAATCCAAGTAAATAACAAATCTTCCAGGTCAGCACTATGCGCACATTAACATAAGTTGTATATTCACTTCTTATATCTTCTAGAATTAATCTTACAGATTCTCCCTCAATTAAACAATAACAAATATACCGTTCCTATCTTTGCTTATCTATCCCAAAAATGGCCTCCGAGCATAATGCTCGGAGGCCATCATCATCTCTTCTTGACTTTTAGTTGTTGATAAGCTTATCGCTCTCGTCATTCCAGCTGTAGAGCTTACGGATCTCCTTACCAACCTCCTCAGAGGGATGCTCCGCTGCCTTGCGACGCATGGCCTGGAAGTTGATCTGACGGCCG
>ERZ772960.1036-NODE-1036-length-23175-cov-4.991782_pt1 | contig 23175 bp, 20 predicted proteins | sample MGYA00580678_ERZ772960 | MGnify/ENA primary metagenome ERZ772960 (study PRJEB29015, sample SAMEA2737930) | human oral metagenome | biome: human oral; feature: human-associated habitat; material: dental | place: China | collected 2059 ... | reverse complement strand
TACCTTATATCGTTCCACGATGCAAGGTGATTCAGATAGAAGATAAGAACTTCATTTGTGTGTCAGTGCGTACAAATACCACAGGCTCGTCTACGCAGACCAACTATGATGACAAAGGTACACATGATGTCGGTTCGGTATATTTTGGCGACCCGAGTACCATAGCTCCAAGTAAGGGGGGATGGTTTGAAGAGGAAGAGGAAGAGGAAGAGGAAGAATAGTTTGTTCCGATAACAATAATAAAAATTAAAAAATAGTGATGAAAACGAATAAAATACTATTGTTGCAACTTTGTTTAGTATCCATCTTTACTGCATGCACGAGTAATGAGGAAAAGAATGAAGGAATTGATGCAATGCAAGCCGTAGAATTTAAAGTAGACTTTGCCGATTATAACGAGGATGAAGAGGTCGATGCTACCCGTACAGGTAATGGTAAAATCTGCGAACAGGTCAACCTCGAACAAAAAGTAATCGACCTTGGAGACAATATCATAGCACATTGCACACTGCAACGTGATACGACTCTGCAGTCTCGACAGGGCGCAACACGTACATTACCCAATGAGACCTACACTATGCTGGCATACGATGCCAACGACCATTCCTTTAAAGGTGAGCTATCCGGTATTGTTAGATACAACAAATTTACACCAACTACCGCCAGTAAGCTACGCCTCTCCCCTGGCCTTTACGACTTTGTTCTCTTTAATAGCAAAATTACTCGCAATGGCAATTTCCTTAGCGTAAACATCGCTGATGCGGATGCTGCTCTTATTGGTCGGACCCGGCAATCCATCAATCTTACACCACGTGACCAGCAAGTGGCTTTCACATTGAAACATGTTGGTGCCAAAGTGAAGATACAATTCACGGGGTATATGGCCTTTTACGGAGTAAATGCGCGGCTCGAGTCCATTAATGCAACCGATGTTCCAGGAAGTTCCATTTATAATGCAGCTACAGGTCAATGGGACATTGGCAGTGGAGCAGCCATATCCAACACTGCAACATATAGTAGTGGTGGAAATTCTTATAACGGAGCATACATAGCTCTTGGGAAGGAAAATATGTTTATGCCCGCTACAGAGGTTTCTAAATTGAGAGTCGTCTTTACTAGTGGTACCATCTACAATCAAAACATGGCGAATGTTGGTCTTACATTTACATCCCCGCTAAAATTGGAACAAAATGGCTCTTATATCCTTAATGTAAGGTTGATGTATCGTTTCCTATATCTTATGAGCGATGGAACTGTAGATTTTCTTTCTTCAACGCCTTACGGAGGTGTTGGCGGGACAAAAACGCCTATTGCCATCATACTAAGCCAAAATCAAGGGATGGCTGTGTCATTAAAACTTGCATCAAATAGTAGAATTGGATTTGGTGGTGGTTATTCAAATCCGCAGTATAATACATATATGTCAACATCTCAGAATGGAGTATTAAATGAACGAGCCACAAGTGGCTTTGAAGAGACATGGAATGCGGGGTATAGTACCAATAATGTCCCCGGAGATAAAGTAAAAGGTAATAATCCATTTTTAAGTGCTTTTTATACTGCAGCTCATTACAACCCTGGAGTCTCTTATACAGGATGGCCTCCTATTCAATGGTATTTACCTTCTGCCAGTGATTTTAGATGGATGTGTACGCTTGGTATGATTAATAGGACAACAGTAACCAAAACATACACATACTACGATTGGAACGAAAATTTAGTGCGTGCTGCTTTCACACAAGCTGGAGGAAACGACGTTGCCTCTATTAGTGGTAGTCCATCATTTTGGACAAGTTCGGAGCAGTTTTCCGGCGGAATCCGAAAACAGATAGTTGTTCTTATAGTTCCCAGTCTACATTTTGGATTCGGCTATAGGGATCCATTGGATAAAAAATACGTTCTTCCTTTTGTAAAATACAAATAATAATTCGAAAGAAGGGGATATGTTTATTTTGACATACCCTCTTCATGCTTTTATTGTCATGGATGCATTCAAATGCTCTACAAACTCCGTGCTTTATGTCCTATTTATAGATAGAACAAGATCAAAGAAACAAACTTATACTCGCCTATCCATTCGGAGCATTACTAAATAGCAAAAGAACTTGTTGCAGACGGATAGATAAGATTTATGTGTAAGACGATGGTGGAGTGTTCCAAGTGAGCGATGCCCAGTTTCTACCTGTTGTTCTGCCCGCACAACAAGACAAGTCGAAAGTCGCGTTCGAGATAAAGCAATGGAACTTTCACGAAACGCGGTAGATATAGAGGCTTGCGCTCCGTGTGTATGCACTTTATCGTTATGCAAAAAAAAACAAATAAATTTCCATATCACGGTAAAAACTTGTATCTTTGCAAGCACATTCAAAAAAGGAGTATATAAATCATAATCATTTTAATTTTACATAAAAATGACGAAAGCAGACATTATCAATGAGATTGCCGCAACGACAGGGTTGCCTAAAAAAGACGTATCGACGACGGTAGAGGCATTCATGGAGACCATTAAGCAGAGCCTTTTAGACAAGAGAGAAAACGTATATCTGCGCGGCTTCGGCAGCTTCATCGTAAAGCACAGGGCAGAAAAGACGGCACGCAATATTTCCAAAAACACCACGATTACCATTGCCGCACACGATTTCCCCGGTTTCAAACCCGCCAAGAGCTTCATCCAAAAGATGAAGGGAGAAGAGATTACTGAAAACGATTGACACGTTTCAATACTTTTTCTGTGCGGAGCAGTCATGCACAGCCCCGATGCGTGAAAGCAGGAAACCCATCAAAACAGAATATAAAAGAATACAAACATTATCATAAACACTATTAAAATTTAAGCTATGCCAAGCGGGAAAAAGAAAAAAGGCCACAAGATGGCTACGCACAAGCGTAAAAAAAGACTGAGAAAGAATAGACATAAGAGCAAGTAAAGTCTGCTTGCTTACCAGTCTATTCGGACTGCGGGGTTTGCCAAAATGGTTTACAAAGACATCATTGGCATGCCCTTTTTTATTAAACACTGAGTAACAATAATGTGAGAAATGACCAGCGAAGTAGTAATTGATGTCAGAGACAAGGAGATTTCTATCGCCCTGCTGGAAGACAAACGACTGGTAGAGTATCAGAATGAACCTCGTTCTGCGTCATTCTCTGTAGGAAACATCTACGTGGCAAAGGTAAAAAAACTGATGCCCGGGCTGAATGCCTCGTTCGTAGATGTAGGTTATGAACGTGATGCCTTTCTACATTATCTTGACTTAGGTGGTCAATTTAATTCTTACGGCAAGTATCTCAAACAAGTTGAGGCCGACCGCAAGAAACTTTATCCATTTTCCAAAGCTACACGTCTGCCTGATTTAAAGAAAGACGGTAGCGTGACACAGACACTCACCATAGGGCAGGAAGTGCTGGTGCAAGTCGTGAAAGAGCCTATCTCAACAAAAGGGCCTCGACTGACATGCGAGCTTTCCTTTGCCGGGCGATATTTGGTGCTCATCCCTTTCAATGATAAAGTTTCGGTATCCTCGAAAATCAAGAGCGGTGAAGAGCGTGCGCGCCTTAAGCAACTCATCCACAGCATCAAGCCCAAAAACTTCGGCATCATCGTGCGCACCGTAGCAGAGGGCAGACGAGTAGCCGAACTCGACACCGAACTTAAGGTGCTCCTCAAACGTTGGGACGATGCCATTGCCAAGGTGCAGAAGACGCAAAAGAGACCGCAACTCATCTTCGAGGAGACAGGCCGCGCCGTCGCCATGTTGAGAGACCTCTTCGACCCTACCTACGAGAACATCTACATCAACAACGAAGAGGTGTTCAACGAAGTGAAACAGTACGTCACGCTCATTGCACCTGAAAAAGCCGCCATCGTAAAGCAATACACGGGAAACGTACCCATTTTCGACAACTTCAACATCACCAAGCAAATCAAATCGGGGTTCGGTAAGGCCGTCAACTACAAGCACGGAGCTTACCTGATTATTGAGCACACCGAAGCACTGCATGTGGTAGATGTGAACAGCGGCAACAGAACGCGCTCGGAAAACGGACAAGAGGCCAACGCACTTGAGGTAAACCTCGGAGCTGCCGACGAATTAGCCCGCCAACTCCGCTTGCGCGACATCGGCGGCATCATCGTGGTAGACTTCATCGACATGAATGTGGCCGAAGACCGTCAATTGCTCTACGAGCGCATGTGTAAGAACATGCAGAAAGACCGAGCCCGGCACAACATTCTTCCGTTGAGTAAATTCGGTCTCATGCAAATCACCCGTCAGCGCGTGCGTCCAGCCATGGATGTAAACGTGGACGAAACCTGCCCCACTTGCTTCGGCAAGGGAAAAATCAAATCCAGCTTCCTCTTCACCGACCAGCTGGAAGGAAAAATTGACCACCTTGTAAACAAGATTGGAATCACGAAATTCTATCTGCACGTACATCCCTACGTGGCCGCTTACATCAATCAGGGCATTGTAAGCCTGAAACGGAAGTGGCAACTGCGGTACGGATGGGGCGTGCACATCATCCCCTCGCAGAAACTTGCATTCTTGCAATACGAATTCTACGACAGCAAGAAAGAGTTTATCGACATGAAAGAGGAGATAGAAACCAAATAAAAGGAGGGAGCCAGTGCGGTTCCCTCTTTTTATTTGATTGAGCGTAATGCCAGAATAAATTATTCTTGGATTAAAGCACCTGCCGCAACGCCAGAATAAATTATTCTTGGACTAAAGTACCTGCCGCAATGCCAAAATAAATTATTCTTGGACTAAAGCACCTGCCGCAACGCCGGAATAAATTATTCTTGGACTAAAGCACCTGCCGCAGTGCCGGAATAAATTATTCTTGGACTAAAGTACCTGCCGCAATGCCGGAATAAATTATTCTTGGACTGCGAAAACGAAAGAAGCCGCCTTCAAACGAGTGAAAGCGACTTCTTTTATTGTGTCTCTGCGGAGAGACTATTCTCTAATCATCCGCAGGAAATAAGCGTGAACGGCTGTATCGTTGTTGAGTTCGGGATGAAACGAGGTGACAAACTGATGACCTTGCCGCGCGGCAACGATGTGCCCGTCTACCTCGGCGAGCACCTCCACGCCCTCGCCTACCCTATTGATATAGGGGGCACGGATAAACGTCATCGGCACTTGCTCGCCCACTCCCTTCATCGGAGCCTCGGTGTAGAAACTGCCGAGCTGACGTCCATAGGCATTGCGGCACACCTCCATGTCCATCGTTCCGAGACGTTCGATGTCATCGCCCGCCACGCTCTTAGCGAGCAGGATGAGACCGGCACAAGTGCCGAACACGGGAAGACCGCCGGCGATGGCCGCGCGTATGTCGTCGAAGAGGTCGAGGTCGTGCAACAGTTTCAGCATCGTGGTGCTTTCGCCGCCCGGAATAATCAGTCCGTCTTTGGGCTGTTCCCAATCGGCCTTCTGACGTATCTCAAACCATTCGGCACCCAATCGTTCGAGCATGCGCTCATGCTCCAGAAAAGCTCCTTGCAGAGCTAATATTGCAATCTTCATCGGCCTATTTTCCTCTTTCTGCCATAAGCAGCGAAATCTCCTGCTCGTTGATGCCCACCATGGCTTCGCCGAGATCTTCGGAGAGTTCGGCCAGCTTCTTGGCATCGTTGAAATTGGTTACAGCCTGTACGATGGCCTGTGCGCGCTTCTCGGGGTCGCCCGATTTGAAAATGCCCGAACCCACGAACACACCTTCTGCACCAAGCTGCATCATCAGCGCGGCATCGGCGGGAGTGGCCACGCCACCTGCAGCGAAGTTCACTACGGGCAACTTGCCATGCTTATGCACGTACATCACGAGGTCGAGCGGAGCCTGCATCAATTTGGCTGCGTCGTAGAGTTCATCTTCCGACATCGACACGAGCCGTCTCATCTCGCTCTGCATCATGCGCATGTGGCGCACGGCCTGCACCACGTCGCCCGTGCCGGGCTCGCCCTTTGTGCGAATCATCGTGGCACCCTCGGCAATGCGGCGAAGCGCTTCGCTCAGGTTCTTCGCACCGCATACGAAAGGCACGTCGAACTTGTTTTTGTCGATGTGGTACACGTCGTCGGCCGGAGAAAGCACCTCGCTCTCGTCGATATAGTCGATTTCGATGGCTTGCAGAATCTGCGCCTCGGCAAAATGACCGATGCGGCACTTCGCCATCACGGGGATGCTCACAGCCGCCTGAATGCCTTTAATCATCTTGGGGTCGCTCATGCGAGACACGCCGCCGGCGGCTCTGATGTCTGCAGGAATACGCTCCAAAGCCATGACTGCGCAAGCGCCGGCAGCCTCGGCCACGCGTGCTTGTTCGGGCGTGGTTACGTCCATGATAACTCCGCCCTTCAACATCTGGGCGAGATTTCTGTTCAATGTTTGTCTGTTCTCTTTCATTTTTTTATGATTGTTTTGGTTTGACATTTTTTCTATATTCACTGGGCGTGCAGTCCTTCATTTTGCGGAAGAATTTAGAGAAATGTGCCTGCGAACGGAATCCGCACTCATAGGCAATCTCCTGCACGGTTTTGTCGGTAGAAGTCAGCAGCACCTCTATTTCCTGCATCAGGTATTCATCGATGATGCTCTTGGGCGACTTCCCTGCAATACGCTTCGACACCTGCGCCAGATAGCGGCTGCTCACGTTGAGCCGGTCGGCATAGTAGCGCACATCGCTGTTGGTCTTGTGGTGTGTTGCCACCTCGTTGATGAAGTCGTTATAAAGTTCGCTGCTACGTCCCACCAACCCCGACGAGAACACAGGCAGCTGGTTGATGTATGTGCGGGCATGCGTTACAGCTTCCGTCACGCTCTGTCCCTGACTCATAAAGGTGGCGACGGCCGATGATAGATGACCGCTTTGTCCGTGCGCTTGCCAAGGTTCCGCTGTGCTGTCGGCCGATGATAAATAGTGGGGTTGACTCTCGTCCGCCGTTATGAGAACGTCTGTTTGCAAACCCGACAATCCCCGCCCGCCTTGCAGCAACACCGCACCGCATCCGCAGGCTAAAATCTCTCGGGCGGCACAGAGCAGGTCGTCGTTCGTTTCGATAGTGCAGTGCAACATGTATTCGGCATCTTCGCGCTTCATGACGACGAGTGAGCATAACGGCAGCAGCAGCATTTTCATCTCCTCCACCACCTCATCGGTCATCAGTACTTCGCCGTTGCTCGAACGGATGACGGGGTCGCATATCACGCTTCCTATTGCATAGCGTTTCAGGGCATCGGTCACAGTGCGCAATACATCGGCCTGTCTGACCATGCCGATTTTTACCATACACGGTTGCACGTCGTTCACGATGGCCTCTATCTGCCCCTCCACGATGTCGGCAGGCAAGTCGAAGAACTGCTGGATGCCCAATGTGTTCTGCACCGTGACCGATGTGATGGCTGACACGGCATACCCACCCAATGATGCTATCATGCGGATGTCGGCTTGCACGCCCGCACCTCCTGTTCCATCGGAACCGGTAATGGTTAATATAGGTCGTATGCTCGTATCGTTCACTGCAATGGCTTTCATTTACGGATGCAAAGGAAATAAAAAATCGAGAGATACGGAAATAATGTTCGCATTTTGACAAAGAAAACCACCCTTTGTATAAGAATATGCGAATTCGGGATGAGAGAATCTTATCTAATCGCCCCAAAGAGGCTTACAGTCCGATAACCTATCCCAAACTCGTGTATGAAAATCAAATCCCAAGTTGGGATTGCGCAAAATACTCGTTAAAAACCAAATCCCAAGTTGGGATTGCGCAAAATACTCGTTAAAAATCGAATCCCAAGTTGGGATGGCGCAAAATACTCGTTAAAAATCAAATCCCAAGTTGGGATTGCGCAAAACACTCGTGAAAAACGAAATCCCAAGTTGGGACGGCGCAAAACACTCGTGAAAAATCGAATCCCAAGTTGGGATTGGACAGAACGCCCATTCTTCGACAACTTTTAATGCTTTGCGCAATACTGCGATACGGATGAATACGGGCGTAATGGACATTACGCCTCACATTACAATCTTCTGTACAGCGGTCTTGTTGCCGTAGGTTGCCTTTATGACATAGATTCCGGCAGGCAGGTGACGCAGCGAGATAGTCGATGCGGGATGGAGCAACGACAGAACACTTTCGCCATTGATGCCGTAAATCTGCACAGCATCGACCGAACCACGAAGCGTCAGGGTCTCACCGTCGAAACTCATCTCCTGCGCAGTTGAAGAAGCCGATGCCGATTCAATGCCCGTGGCTGCCACATCGTAAGAAAGCAAGGGACAGAGCGCCATCGACAAAGGGTCGTCGGTATTGCGGAACCAAGTATAAGTACCCGTAGGTTGGTGGTTCTCGTCTTCGTCTGCCAACAGGTGGAAAGCCGTGCAAAGTTCGCCCTCGTTACGTCTGTGACAGAGGATAGCAATATCATCGGCACTCGACCCGCTGGTGTTGTTAGGCATACCGTCCACGGTGATAAAGAACTCGCCACTGACCTTGACCGGCGAGGCAAAAGTAAATGAAGTGGGTTTGAGGTCGCCTGCAACGAACACAAGCTGCGAGGCTTTCAGCGAAGCCGATGCCAGCGAAGTGCCGGGCATCCCTTTTCCGTCGGGTGTCTTCACAGATACGGTAATCATGGCATCCGGGCTAACGGTGGTAACGGATGCGAAGTAAATATCCACGCTCTTGATTTCAGCTGTCGCCAGAGGAGCCTTGAAATACTCTGCAAACTCTTTCATTCCGAGCCAATTGCTACCTGCATAGTTACCATACCATCCCATGGATAGCTTTACGAGCTTATCGTTTTCCTCGGGTTTGATATTCCAAACATACTGCTCGCCGCCGGCTTGTATAGCATTTTGGAGTATATCTTGGTCAGTGCCTGTGTCATTGGTGGTGCGTAGCCCCACACTGTAGACACCTTTGCGGAGGTAGGTTACCACAGGATTGCGGTCGGTACTGCGCGTAATATCGGTACCGGTAAACGTCCAAATCCATTCCGAAGGCCGGCCGTCAGAGAGGTCTTTGAACCTTACGGGCACGTTTAATGGTACAAAGCAGGCGGTGAAAGGCGATAAGTAAGCCTCTTCGGGCACACCGATGAGGGCTTTGGGTGCCACACCCGTCACACGGACATACGCATCGCGGGTAAGCGTTTGGCTACCATTGGCATCGGTCACCGTCAGTGTAACGGGATAAGAACCGGCTCGTGCATAGGTAACTTCGGGATTCTTTTCAGAAGAAGTGGCCGGTGTACCGCCAGGGAAAGTCCATGTATAGGTGGTAATTGCCCCCTCGGATGTATTGACGAAATGTACTTTCTGCTCCGTGTTGATAGAGACATAGGCATCTGCAGAGTTGTCTAACTGCATGAGCCGGAAGCCATCGATGAGCACATCTTCGCCACCCTGCCCTTTATAATTGAAAGAGAACTGCACTTTCTTTCCCGCATAGGCGGAGAGGTCAAGGCGGAATTTGATCCAATTCGGTCCTGTATACCCCTGTTCCTGTGCCCACCGGAAAGCGTCGAGGAGTAGTGTGGTCGTTCCAGCCTCCACGTCTTTTACACTCAAAGTCCATCGGGCGAAAACGAGCAGACCGCCACTGAAGCAGCTATAGAACTCGCACTGACTGTTGGGCTCCACAGTGATTTCGGGCGAGGTAGCTGTTTCGTTCTGCATGCTCTCGGCATATGGGATACCCAATGAGTATTGACTCGCTTCATCTATTGAGGAGAAAGGCTTCATGCCTTTTACCCGCGGTTGTTGCCAGAGGCTCCATGTAGCACTGGCATTGGTGCGTTGGTAAGTCCATGTGTCAGCCTCCTCTTGGCTGTCCCAGCCCATCTTGTAGTAGGTTTTCATGGCCTCTTGCGCATAGAAATTCGCCTTCAGGGTTTGTCCGTACACGGAAACGGTACAGAAAACAAATAATAAGAGTAACGTTCTTTTCATGGGTGTTGGTATTAAAGAGTGAAACATAGATAGGGGCAAATATAGTGAAAAAGATTGAAAGTGCGGCATTTTTTCAGTAACTTTGCGGGTAACTCTATATGAAACAACTATGCTGAAAGAAGGATTAAAACATGTAAGCCGGCTTACAGTGAGCAATGCGCAGTCAGCCATTGCGCAAGGGTCGGGCGATTTGCCGGTATTGGCAACACCTGCCATGCTGGCCTTGATGGAGAATGCAGCCATGTTAGCCGTAGCCGACAGTCTGCCGGAAGGCACAACGACTGTGGGTGGACAGATAGCATCTTCTCATCTGAACCCCACAGCTATCGGGACTATAGTGGAGGCCGAAGCCGTATTGGAAAAGGTGGATGGCAAGAAACTGTACTTCCGCATCACGGCCAGACAAGATGATAAACTCATCGGCGAAGGTACACATCTGCGGTTCATCGTAGACCGAGAGCGATTCCTTAGCCGCTTGTAACTGCCCGTAACACAAAAGACCGTCGGTAAAAGAGGCTTCTTCTCTCACCGGCGGTTTTTATCTCTTGCCCTTTTGGCACGGGACGATTCTATTTCTTTTTCGGTATTCTGCGTGCCCATCCCTCCTCCGAAAAGTCGGGTATCTCACCTTTTACCTCCACTTTGTCCTTTACGAAGAACTGTCTCCAATCGCCTGTTTCCCCTTTCGCTCTGCGAGTTTTCGGCTTTCGGCTTTTGTCTTCGGGCAGTTGATGACTGCGCCGATCACCCTTGTTTCCTCCTCGGTCAGCATCATTGCAACGCACAGTGCGCCGCTTATACTGCACACCATTCAAAGCCTTCATCACGCGGTCGGCATCTTCCGATGGCACTTCTATATAAGAATACTTGCTCAACAGGTCAATATGTCCCACTTCCTGCCGACCGTGCACATGACGATTGATAAACTGCATCACCTCGCCCGGGTAGAAACCGTCGGCTTTTCCCAAATTGATGAACAGCCGAGTAAAGCCTTCTTCGGCTTTGTAGCTGCGGTTTCCACCTTTCCGTTGCCGTTCTTTGCGTTCGCTAAGCCGTTCTTTCTGTGTCGTAGGACGTTCAATAACAGGAGCATCTGCATAATAGGCAAGGAACTTACCGAACTCCATGCTGACTATTTTCTTGATAATGTCTTCCTTGTCTATGTATTCGAAGTGGCGGTCAATTTCGGTCATGAAAGGTGCAATTTCCTCTTCTAAGACATCCGTTTTCAATATCTCGTCCATCACCTTGTACAGTTGCTTGCTGCATATCTCCTTGGCAGTGGGTATGGTTCCCTCATCAAACTTCTTTCCGATTATCTTCTCTATCGCTCGCATCTTAGAGCGTTCGCGGGTGTGAATGATGGCGATAGACGTGCCTTTCTTACCTGCTCTGCCTGTTCTGCCGCTGCGATGCGTGTAGCTTTCCACATCGTCGGGTAAGCCGTAGTTAATGACATGTGTCAAATCATCTACATCCAAGCCTCGCGCTGCTACATCCGTAGCCACGAGAAACTGAGTCATATGCTGACGGAACTTCTGCATTGTGAGGTCGCGTTGCGGCTGACTGAGGTCTCCGTGCAGAGGTTCGGCATTATAGCCGTCGTGTATCAGCTTATCGGCTACTTCCTGAGTTTCGCGCTTTGTGCGACAGAAAATGATGGCAAATATATGCGGGTAGTAGTCTACGATGCGTTTGAGAGCTAAATATTTGTCTTTCGCATTCACCATATAGTAGATATGGTTCACGTTTTCCGCTCCCTCATTGCGGCTTCCCACCACAATCTCCTTGTGGCCGTGCAGATAGTTTCGCGCTATTTTCTCAATCTCCCGGCTCATCGTCGCCGAGAAGAGGAGCGTATTTCTGTCGGCAGGTATGCCCTCGAATATCTCGTTGATGCTGTCGGAAAAGCCCATGTTGAGCATTTCATCGGCCTCATCGAGCACCACATTCGATACGTTTTCGAGTTTAGCAACGCCACGGTGCATCAAATCAATGAGACGCCCCGGTGTGGCCACGATAATCTGCACGCCATGCCGCAACGAACGAATCTGCGTTTCGATAGACGCTCCGCCATAGACGGGCACCACATGCAGGCCATTGATATACTTGCTGAAAGCCGTTAAGTCATCGGCTATTTGCAAACAAAGTTCGCGTGTAGGCGAGAGCACCAGTGCTTGTGTGGTCTTGCTCTCCGTATCAATTTTCTGTATCAAAGGCAAACCGTAGGCGGCTGTTTTGCCGGTGCCGGTCTGCGCCAATGCAACCACATCGTTGCCGTTACCCAATAAATAAGGAATTACTTCTTCTTGTACGGGCATGGGATGCTCGAATCCCAGCTCCTCAATGGCATGGCGAATCTCTTCGCTTACGCCTAATTCTTCAAATGTCTTCAAAATCTTTTATGTCTATAATGTGATTGTATAACCGTTCGTTGTCTCCCAGCCATTATAGACAATCCTCCTGTTACACGCTGCAAAGGTAATGAAAACAAACGAGCTACCCCATCCTTTCCCCATTTATTTTCACTTCCGCGTTTGCAGCGTTTGCCTTGGTTACATCGACAAATGCCATTTACGCCGAGAAAGGTTGCCGACTTTTCTATGTACAAACCGTATCTGTGCCACGTACAAACGCCATCTGTACAGGGCACGAATGCAGACTTATCATTCGTAATTTTACGAACCTTAGAAATTACAATCCCGAACTTTCAACGAGCAAAAACCGAGAAACCATCACAAAAACGGTGTAAAAAGTTACGAATGAAAAGCACTTTTTGAAAGCAAAATACACCTCCGCCAAAAAGCTGTTGTATGCTCTTTTCCGTGATTCACCACCCCTTGTGCGTCCTCCTCTGCCGACAAGAGTGCGGAGAAGGTACACTGTGCGGAATAAATAGCAACAATCGTTTGGGTGATTCCCTATTTTTATTTAATTTTGCAGGTCAATTAAACAACTTTCGTTTCCATGTATAGAACAAACACTTGCGGAGAGCTGCGGCTCTCGGATGCCGGCAAACACGTCACCCTTGCCGGATGGGTGCAACGCACGCGTAAGATGGGCGGCATGACCTTTGTCGATTTACGCGACAGATACGGTATTACGCAGCTCGTATTCAATGAAGCCGTAGATGCCGCCTTGTGCGATGAAGCCAACAAACTCGGCCGTGAATACTGCATACAGGCGGAGGGAACGGTGAGTGAACGTGAGAGTAAAAATGCCAATCTCCCCACAGGCGACATCGAAATACTCGCTTCCGCACTCCATGTGCTCAGCAGCAGCATCACGCCTCCTTTTACCATTGAAGACAATACCGACGGGGGCGACGATATACGGATGAAGTACCGCTATCTCGACCTACGCCGTCAAGTCGTAAGACAGAATCTGGAGCTTCGCCACCGCATGACCATTCTCGTGAGAAACTATCTCGATGCGCAGCAGTTTATAGAGGTAGAAACGCCTATCCTCATCGGTAGTACACCAGAGGGTGCCCGCGATTTTGTAGTGCCTTCGCGCATGAATCAAGGACAGTTTTATGCCCTTCCGCAAAGCCCGCAAACGCTAAAGCAGCTACTGATGGTGAGCGGTTTCGACCGTTATTTCCAGATAGCCAAATGCTTCCGCGACGAAGACCTGCGTGCCGACCGCCAACCCGAGTTCACGCAGATTGACTGCGAGATGAGTTTCGCCCACCAAGAAGACGTGCTTGCCATGTTCGAAGGTATGGCACGACACCTCTTTAAAGAGGTTCGTGGCGTAGACCTGCCCGACCCTCTGCCACAGATGACATGGCACGAAGCCATGCGTCGTTTCGGCAGCGATAAGCCAGACTTACGCTTTGGCATGGAGTTCGTTGAGCTGATGGATGTACTCAAAGGAACGGGTACGTTCAGTGTCTTCAACGATGCAAACTATATCGGCGCTATCTGCGTACCGAAATGCGCCCATTACTCCCGCAAACAACTCAACGAACTCACCGACTTCGTAAAGCGTCCGCAGGTAGGAGCCGCTGGTTTGGTATGGGTAAAAATAGAGGAAGACGGCACGATAAAAAGCAGCATAGACAAGTTCTATACCCCCGAAGTATTCGCAAAGCTGAAAGAAACCACAGGTGCTAAAGCCGGCGATTTGATACTCATCATGAGCGGCGAACGCCCCAACAAGACCCGCACGCAGCTATCTACCCTGCGACTTGAGATGGGCGAACGTCTTGGCCTGCGCGATAAGAACAAGTTCGTATGCCTATGGATAGTTGATTTCCCCCTGTTTGAATGGAGCGACGAAGAGCAACGCCTCATGGCTACACACCACCCCTTTACCATGCCTAACCCCGACGATATCCCCTTGCTCGACGAACATCCGGAGCGCGTACGCGCCTTGGCCTACGATTTTGTATGCAACGGTATCGAGGTAGGTGGCGGAAGCATCCGTATCCACGACGGACAACTACAGGAAGAGATGTTCCGTATCCTCGGTTTCACCCCCGAACGCGCCATGGCTCAATTTGGCTTCCTCATCAATGCTTTCAAATATGGTGCACCGCCCCATGCCGGTATCGCCTTTGGCCTCGACCGCTTTGTATCCATTATGGCTGGCCTCGACAGCATACGCGACTGTATTGCGTTCCCGAAAAACAACAGCGGACGTGATGTCATGCTCGACGCACCGTCGGAAATTGATGCCAAACAGTTGCAGGAACTCTCCATATCTATTGATTTAAATCAAGAAAAGGCGTAAACCAGCGATGGCGATTCCATGCCCATCATATTTTGCGTTAAAAGTTTTCAATATGTCAAATGTTATCACTAATTTTGCAGTATAATAGATTGAGAAGACGTATTTTATGCCCCTCAATAGCGTATTAACTTAGTGGATTGATTATGACAGAAAAGAAAACAAAAGCGGGTGCTACGGCAAAGAAAGCGACCGCAAAGAGCGCACAAGTAGAAAAAAAAGTCCCTGTAAAGCAGAAGGCCACTGCCTCCAAAAAGAGTTCCGCACAAGGGAAGACGGTCATTGATATCAGTGCAGAGAATATCGGATTCAAGGCCGGTGACGTATATCAAGCCTTAGCGACGCAACAGAAAGCCATGAGCGTGGCCGACTTAAGCAAGGCTGCTGCCCTGAATGAACAGGAAGTACTCCTCGGTATGGGATGGCTCTTTAAGGAAGGAAAGATTAAAGGCGACGGAAAGAAAGTGTCGCTGGCCTGATTTCCACTCAAACAAACAGGAAAGGAGAGTCTGCAAGATGCAGACCCTCCTTTTTTGTAAACGCATGAAGTACGACAGAGAAATACTACGTGTATTGGCCGAGGCCGGCGACAGAGGCCTCACAGTGGCCAAAATAACCAAGCATGTATTCAATGCTTGCAACAGCTTCTTCGACGACGTAACCGTTGAAGAAGTATATACCTATACACGAAACTTTCTCGCACGCCATACACGCCATGCCGAATCAGTGATAGAACATGGCGCAGGAAGAGGCATCTACCGCATCAAGAAAGACCTTAACCCTGCCCAACAATACATGCTCGACTTCAAGGACGATGACCCCGACGAGCCGGATACGAACCTGCTCGCTGCCGACCTGTCGCTCTCGCTTTTCGACTTCTGATACCTGTCGCAGCTGCAGAAAACGTACAAAATACCACTGTCGAACCTACAGTCAACAACTAAAGGAACAAAAACGAAAAAGATGCTATGATTGCAGAAACCCCAAGCATGCGACGCGCCATCATCGTCGGTGCCTCTTCAGGAATAGGATGGGAACTTGCACGAGTGCTCATTCGTGAAGGATGGATGGTAGGGGTTGCAGCCCGCCGTGCCAATCTGCTACAGCAGTTGGTTGCCCTCTGCCCGCAACGGGTGCACCCCCTACAGCTCGATGTTATCCAAGAGGATGCCCCGCAACGATTGTCTCGCTTCATCGAAAAGATGGGTGGGATAGACTTGTATGTGCATTCATCGGGCATCGGAAAACAGAATCGGCTGCTCGACACCGACATCGAAGCGGGAACGGCTCGCACCAATGCTGTGGGATTCATTGCCTTGGTGAGCACGGTCTTCAACTATATGGCCAACCATGGTGGCGGACACATCGCTGTTATCAGTTCTATCGCAGGCACGAAAGGTTTGGGCGCAGCACCGGCCTATTCGGCGACGAAAGCCCTTCAAAATACCTATATGCAGGCATTGGAACAGCTCATACGGGCACGGGAACTGAAGATACGACTCACCGATTTGCGTCCCGGATTCGTTGATACTGCCATCCTTTCGGACGAGCATCGCTATCCGATGCTCATGCGTCCCGATATGGTAGCAGAGAAAATGTGGCAAGCCATTCGCAAACACCGTCACGTATGTGTGATAGACGGCCGATGGAGGTTGCTGACAGCCCTGTGGCGGCTTATCCCTAATGGTATTTGGCGGCGACTTCCCCTCTGATTCCGCCCTATCTTTCTCCCGCTTCCCGATGAAATGCCACAAGCCTTTCCATCGGGCTTTTTTCTATTTTTCCCATCCTGTAACCCTCTTCCAAGGCTACAGCTTCCAACACCTCCCGATAGTAGTAAGCAATGCTTCCTACCGCATGCACACAGAGGTCTTTGCGTCGATAGTGCTCAAGGTTCAGCCGAAAGAACGAACGGAAGTTCTCGGCTACGAGTTTGCGTATATCCCTGTCGGCCAGATGACGATGCACGAAGGGCGATAGGCTGGCCAGAAAACGGTTGGGCATCGGCTCACGATACACCTTACGGACGATGTCGGCCGGTGTAAGTCCCGTCGACACATAGAAATCCGCCTTCACAGTCTCGGATAAATGTCCTTTCACTATCGCACTCACAAGCAACTTGCCCAGCACAGCACCGCTGCCCTCGTCGCCGAGAATATAGCCCATCGGTGGCGTGTTTTGTGTGATGGCATCGCCGTCGTACAAACAAGAGTTTGCCCCCGTGCCTAAAATACATGCCATGCCGGCCTTGTGTCCACAGAGGGCGCGGGCTGCTCCCATCAGATCGCTGTCTACGACAATCTCCGCGGCGTGAGGGAATGCTCGGTACAAGAGGTCGTGCATACGGGTGCATTGCTCATCGCGACAGCCGCTTCCATAGAAAAACACCTGTCGCACGTCCGTATGACGAAGTTGAGGGATAAGTTCCTCGGCGAGAATAGCCGATATGCGCGTCTCGTCTTGGTGGAACGGATTGATGCCCTGTGTGACAACACACGTCACGCTTCCGCCGGCATGGCAAAGGCACCAGTCGGTCTTTGTGCTGCCACTATCTGCAATCAGTATCATAGATAAGTTTGGGTATAAAAACGGAACATCAATCAGCAAAACGCTTGAGCAACGAGCCGTACTCGTCGATACGACGGTCGCGCAAGAATGGCCACCAGCGACGCACTTGCTCACTGCGCATCATGTCGATATCGATAACGGTACATTCCTCTTCCGTTTCCGATGCACGATATAGGAGTTCACCCTGTGCACCGGCAATGAAGCTACTGCCCCAGAAACGGATGCCGGCAGTTTGCCCGCTCGAATCCGGCTCGTGCCCGACTCTGTTTACCGTAATCACAGGTAGGCCATTGGCTACGGCATGTCCGCGTTGCACGGTTGTCCAAGCCTCGCGTTGGCGTTGCTGTTCGTCGCAGGTGTCTTCGGCAGCATAGCCTATCGCCGTGGGATAGATGAGTAATTCGGCACCACGCAGCGCCATGAGACGGGCAGCCTCCGGATACCATTGGTCCCAACAAACGAGCACGCCAAGACGTCCTACCGACGTATCAATCGGTTCAAAGCCCGTATCGCCGGGCGTGAAATAGAATTTCTCGTAGTAGGCAGGGTCATCGGGTATGTGCATCTTACGGTAAGTGCCGGCTATCGTGCCGTCGTGTTCCAGCACAACGGCCGTATTGTGGTAGAGACCGGCTGTACGATGCTCAAAGAGTGAAGTCACGATGACAAGATTCAGCTTCTGCGCCAGCGCACCGAAGAAGTCGGTGGACGGCCCGGGAATGGTCTCCGCCCAATCAAACATATCGACGTTTTCCGTTTGGCAGAAATACGGGGTATTGTGCAATTCCTGCAACACAACGAGGCGTGCACCGCGACGGGCAAGCTCTTCGATTCCGGCAGCGAGGCGGCGGCGGTTGTCGTCGGCATCGGCAGTACAGCGTTGCTGAATGATTCCTGTTCTTAAAGTATTCATGATGGATTCGGGTATTTAGCGTGGGTTGATTCAGAGGTTATCACGCCTTTGGGGTACTGCATGGTGAGACAGTGGAGGGAACCGTGCTGACGGATAACGGGACAGGCATCGATGCCAATCACTTCACGGTCGGGGAATGCCTGCCGGAGGACATCAATGGCCAGAGCATCGAGGTCGGGCTGACGATAGGTCGGACAGATAACGGCACCGTTGAGCACAATGAAATTAGCATACGTGGTCGGCAGTCGGTTGCCGTCGCAGTAGATGGCTTTAGGCATGGGTAGAGGCATCAGTCGATAAGGGGTGTCCTGAAGCGTGCGCAATTCTTGCAGCTGCTTTTGCAGTTTGAGGAAGTCCTCGTAATGCACGTCATCAGGGTCTTGGCAGGAGACATAGAGCAATGCATCATCGGGAGCGCACCGCACAATGGTGTCGATATGGCCGTCGGTATCATCTCCAAGCAGCGTACCATGGTCGAGCCATACGATGCGCTCGGCATGGAGTGTCGTCTTCAACCGACTTTCAATGTCGGCTTGTGTGAGGGGTTGGTTGCGATGAGGTGCCAACAGACAGGTGCTTGTGGTAAATACGGTGCCCTCGCCATCGCTCTCGATGGAGCCGCCTTCGAGCACGAAATCGAGATTGTCTTCCCGCTCGCCGTGCAACACTCCGGCAGCACAAAGGCGGGCAGTGATGGCATTGTCGTGCTGCGCAGCAAACTTCTCGCCCCAGCCATTGAATCCGAAATCGAGCAAACGGGCGGGAATATCGCCTGTAGCGTCGGTGGGAACGAGTGTCAGAGCGGCATGGTCGCGCGCCCATGTGTCGTTGGTAGGCATCTCGCAGACAATGACACGCTCCATCTGTTTGTCATCGAGCACACGTTGCAGGGCGATCCGCGTGTCGACGGGTTGCGGTGTGACCACCAGCAGAAGCTCATGGCGGGTGATGACATCAGCCATGGCGAGGAAAACATCGGTAATCTCGGCGAGCATATCGCGCCAATCGGTCTCGGCATGAGGCCAAGTCAGCTGTATACCGCTCTGTGTATGCCATTCGGCCGGCAGTAGATAGTCGTTCTTTCTCATTGCGTGTTGCATAGGATGGATAGTGGTGCAAAGGTATAAAAAACTATCGAAACGATGTCCTGTGCATGCCCTTTAATCCCAAATCGGTCTTCATATCTGTTTCACAAACGAAGCAATTTATACGCGAGTTCGGGATAAGAGAGTCTCATTTAATAGCCCCAAAGGGACGAAAGATTACAGCAGAATAAAGCGCTGTAAGTGCGACAGAATACAGGCAGGTGGTGAAGCGGTAGCGCAACCCCTGCATGAATGCATCCCTCCATCAAAACTCCGAAGGAGTGACGGAACGATAACGGCTATGCTGCCATTCCGTCGCCCCTTTGGGGCTTTTCCTTTTTGTGCATGCTTAACAGGGGCTTCACCCCTGCCTGTGTTCCATCGCCTCTCCGAGGCTCTTTCTTTTACAAAGGCATCGTCCTAAAAGGCGGCAACCCCGCTTGATGTCCACAGCACTTGCCTTTCCAATCATTAAAAAAGGCGAGTGGTACGCATCATCACGATGCGTACCACTCTATGTATTATGCAAAAAATAGTTTCTTATAGGCGAGCGGGGCAGGTGGTCTCAATCCTTCGGCACCATCGGAAGAGGGTCGGAGGGTATAGGGCCGGCACCGCCGCCGTCTCCCGGATTTTTACCGCCACCGTCGTCCGGCTTTTTACCGTCGCCACCTGGCTTTTTGCCTCCGCCGTCCGGTTTCTTGCCACCATCGCCCGGCTTTTTATCTCCCTCTGATGGTTTCTTATCCTTGTCATCGCCCGGCTTCTTGTCGCCGTCTGACGGCTTCTTGTCTTTGTCGCCTTTCTTCTTTTTCTCTTTGTTTTTCTTCGCGTTTACCGCCTTGCGTCGCGCCAACACGTCTTGGTAGAGGTCTACGAGGTTGTTGTAATGTGTGATGAGGGCGGTGGTTTTGGCATCGGGCGAGAGGGTGTCGAGGGCGGTGATGTGGGCGAGCACGCTCTCGAGTGCTTTGTCTACGCCCATGCGCAGGGCAGCGGTGTCGAACGTGCCTTTGGGTGTTTTCGACGTGATGCGCTGGTGGTAGCGGGCATCGAATGCTTTGTTGGCCTCGTCGAGGCGGGCGATGGCTGCCGTGGCATTGATTTTAGTCACGGCTGCGGCGGCGGGTGCTTTTTTGAAGTCGTCGACCATGTTGCGGATGTTTCCCGTTTCTTGGTCGTAGTTCACTTCCGGCGTCTTGGGATAGCGCCTCATCACCTCTGCCACGGTTTTGGCAGCCTCTACCACGTTTTCGTCGTCGTTGCGCAGCTCCATTTCTACGAGCAGACGCAGGGCGTAATAGGCATTGTCGCGTTTGCGGTCGAGTTTTTCGAGTGCCTCGGTGCCGTCGAGCGATCGCGAGCGGTTGAGCGCCTCGTCCTCGCGGGCCAGTGCGGCTTCGAGCGGTGCCAATACGTCGGTGAGTTTCTCTATGCCGGCCTCTTTGCAGAGTTTTAACACGCGGTCGGCATACTGAAAGTGCTCCATGTTTTGGAGTCTGTCTTTCTGAATGGTTTTCATTCTCATGGATGAGTGTTTTTAAAAAGGTTATTAATTAAAATATGAGTTCCGGAAATATTCCGAGACACTGTTTTTCATCGTTTTTTTTCATCGGGCACCCCCGAAACCGTGCCCGCGTTGTCGGCAGCTTTTCGGGATGCCCCGAAATCTTATCAGAATTCTACGAAAGCTCGGATAGTCATAAAATCTCGCTTATCCTTGCTCTCAAACCTCATGCTGTAACGACTGGGGGTTACGTAATAAACATAGCTGTTACTCTCCTCAGAACTAGACCAATACGTTTTAGAGGAGTTTGTAATTGAGATTCCCTGTGCTACCTTAAAGGCGTAATTTACCATATTCCCTTGCCATGAACCAGAATAAGAAATAGGTATACTACTAACATCTCCAAATCCCAGCTTTACAAAAAGGTCTCGCCATTCAGATAGGCTCGGCAAATACCACACTTCATCTTTGTTTAGAGATGGAGCTAAGGTCTTCCCTTTGGCTATTAATCGGTCGCTTAGATAGAAATCTTGATAATATTTACCTGCCCAATAATAGACAGGAAAGTCAGCAAGTTCATTGGCTTTTATAATGGGGTTGCCATCATGTCTACTGTCATAACTTTCCCAAGTCCAAACCTTGCCACTCGTTGTACTGTTTAGGGCATCTTCAACGGTATTCAGCATCGCTGACGAATTGTGTTGGGCATAATTATAACCTCTGATCCAGTGGTCTACGACATCTCCTTCGCCACCAAAGTTCCAAAGAGCAATGGCCTTATGGGGGGCATATACGAGAGCAATGGGTACATGATTGGCACGGCCGCTGTCCTTAAGGCGGCCTGTCTGCCCGTCTTCAAATAAATATACATAGGTGGGGAGCAACCTGATTGTACAGGTATAAGCTCCGTTGGCGTCAAAGGCATTGCCCGCTTTTAGTTTGCGATTGCCGTTGGTGTTAAGGGGCTTATTGTATACTGTCCCACCCATGATGTTATAGACTAGTTCTTCGGGTTTTGTTCCGGCCAACACGGTGAGGTAGTTATCGCCAGTGACTGTTTCAAGGTTGTCTTGAAGCTCGCTGTCAAAGTTTGTATCTGCCGTGTCGAATCTTTGCATTTTTGCCTCGATATCGCCGCTCTTGGTGGTGCTCGCAGAGAATGTTCCTGTTGTCATATCATAAACGGTTGAGGCGGGTACGCTGTTGGCTTGATAACCCAACGTGGCGTTTATACCTGTAGGAACCATAAACGCCATTATTTTCGTGCGTACACGTACACCTGCATGTTTCATTGTGAAAGCGATCTCTTGCTTCTTGGTATTGGCAATTGTTACGTTGGGTTGTCGACAGACAAACGCCTTGTCGGCATGCTGTAAGGGAATTTCTATATTATTGCCCGACCGCGTGGCATACTGATGAGTATAACAAACGAAATCGTAGTTGGCCGGGGCGAGTTGAATCGGATTAACGCCCGTATCATAAACAAATGCCCCCGAAGCATTGAAATGTCCTTTCGTGCTTGCTACTTCAATGCTTGTGCCAGCTTTAAAGGCAACGATAGTATAATGGTTTCCGCTCGTAATGGTGCGAGTTTCTTGTTTGGGCTGTTCTGAATCGCGCTCAAGGGTAACTTCGGCTTCTATGCCGCCCATATCGAACGTATCTTTAATGATCTCGGTAACAGCTGCACGGGAACCAGCCATCTCGACATCGTCATTGTAAGGAGCTTCGCTCATGTTAAACTTAATGCTCGTGACCGGTTCACTGGTATTATCTTCGTTATTGTCTTTGCTGCATGCCGTTATCAACATGGCTACTGCTGCGAGCATACTGAATTTGATAAATATTTGTTTCATTGTTTCGTCTTTTTGCGGATTAAAAATCTAAATCTACATCGAAGTCGTCTCCCTCTTGGTCGCCCTTGTCTTCGTAGTCGTCTTCTTGTGAACCGTTGCTTGGTGTAACCGTTGAGCAGATTAATTGACTGTTTTCTGCTTCTACTACCTCGCACCATGGTGCAAGATACGGGAGATTGTCTTCCTGATTTCTTTTCATCTTATTTTACTTGTTTTGCAATATAAAAGTACATATAAAATATGAAAAACGGAAAAATGAAGCGATAACGTTATCAATCAAAGACTTAAAAGGACTTTGGAAAGCAGCGTAAAGCCAACCGTGTACGGTCTTTGTGCCAAACTGTGACAGCGTTCCGTCTCCTATTCGTAACCCCTGCAAGGGGGATGATAGAAGGTGGAAAATCAAGGAAATTCGCTCTGAAACAGGCTGTTAGGCTGAAAATTTCCACCCGTCGGTTTCTTATTCCGCGTTCCCCTCGATTTGCTTAGTGGACAACTGCTCCACAGTAAATAATTTTGCAAACGAAAGGAACAAAAGCAATGAGAAGTACATT
>ERZ772960.1033-NODE-1033-length-23248-cov-3.500539_pt1 | contig 23248 bp, 17 predicted proteins | sample MGYA00580678_ERZ772960 | MGnify/ENA primary metagenome ERZ772960 (study PRJEB29015, sample SAMEA2737930) | human oral metagenome | biome: human oral; feature: human-associated habitat; material: dental | place: China | collected 2059 ... | reverse complement strand
TCATCATTCCTATCGCGAGCATATGAATCCGGTGTCATGGGAATCGTCATGAAAGCTGCCACCATACTTGGCCTTGTAATGGTTGGAGCAATGTCGGCGAGTTTTGTACGGTTCAATTGTGGCATTCAGATTCCAGTTCCAAATGCTGATCCTGTTCAAGTGCAGACATATCTTGACAATATATTTAGAGGATTAGTGCCAATATCACTTACTCTGTTTTGCACATGGCTACTCCGTAAGAATGTCAATGTGGTCTGGCTGATGCTTGGGATTATGGCTCTTGGTTTAATTTTCGGCATGACTGGCGTAGTTGCTGTTTCCTGATAGTCAATTAACTTATGGTGTGGTAGGCGGACACGGATATTGTTTTTGTATTCGTGTCCGCCCTATGCGGTGATTTAGAAGAGGGAGGAATAACTTTGGGTATGGGAAAACGTCATATGAATTTAGAGATACCTAGTGAATTTGAAAAGAATACGCCGCATGATGAAAAGTCGATAAAAACTATTGCGGACGTAAAAGTTGCCTCTGTTATGCACCGTGATCGTTCTATGTTAGCGGTTCTGTGTGGACTTTTGTGTATATCATATGTGACACTGTATCAAATTACAGCCTCTATATGGTGGGTTATTTTTGCCATCGCAGCTGGTATTGCTCTTGTTTGGTTTGCGATGACATCTGCATCTGCGAAGGAGTTTATGAAAAAAGCAGTTTTATCATTGGAGGAGACATCCGATTTTAGTAAGGGCGTAAATAGGTGATTTTATGAGTTCTATTACGATTGCCGAACTGAATAAGTATTTTAAAGAGATTTCGTTAAATAAAAATACGATATGCATTCTCGGTTCGATGAATGATGATTACACCGTGACCACTGAATTTCTTCCGAAGCCAGGCGAGACAGTGCCAGGAAGTCCAATGAGAATTTTACCTGGGGGAAAGTCTGGAAATCAAGCCGCTGCAGCAGCAAAGCTTGGTGCCAAAGTTAAAATGTTTGGATGCGTGGGGAACGATAGCAACGGTAAATTTCTCTTGAGCAATCTTCAAAAGGCAAGGGTTAACGTTTCAGAGGTTTCGGCGGTTAATGAAAATACCGGAACAACCATTATTACAGTAGACTCTGCTGGTGAAAATACCATTGTATATTCTGCAGGAGCAAATAAATCACTGACAAAGGAATACGTACATTCTGTAATTAATAAAATGGCACTTTGCAATGTCGTGGGACTTTGCTTAGAAAGCCCGCTTAATGCAGTAACGGAAGCTGCTATTTTATGCCATGAGGTCGGAATTACAGTTCTTCTTAATGCCTCTCCATATATGAATGACATACCCAATAAACTTATTGCTGCATGTAATGTTTTACTTGTAAACGAAGTTGAACTTTCACAGCTTATTCATTTACCAGAGAAAGAGATAACCTCAACGGCTGACTGGAGCAGGGTATCAAAGTGCATGATGGAACAAGGTTTTTCTAAGACATTAGTAACCCTAGGCTCTCATGGTTCGATGGTGATAGATGAAGGCAAAATTTATCATGTTGAAGCAATTGAAGTGGAAGCTGTCGATACGACTGGTTGTGGTGATTCCTATATGGGCGCAGTTCTTGCAGGGCTTAACGCAGGTATTTCAATTTACGATTCAGCTAAACTTGCGGGTATTGTTTCGGCATATGCGGCAAGAAGCACTGGGGCCCAGGCATCCTATGGAACCGCAAGTAATATAACTAACTGGTATGCGATGCTATAAGCACTTCTACTCTAGTTTATATGAAATGTATTGCGGATAAGGTTGTGTAATAGAAAACAAGTTTTGGCAAGACCAAAGAGACATAGCGTTATCAGGGTGCTAATCAGGCAATATAGATCAAGATGAATTTAGGAGTTTTAGCAAAGCGAGCAAGCGTAACTAAACAAATTAGATATCGAATACTACAGACTCGAGACTATGACGTTCAAAAAATAAAAGGGATTCAGCACGTTTTCTATCTGTTCGAAAAGCTCCATGGAGCATTTTTATTGTAAATCGATGTGACGCTGATACAAAACGCTACGCTGCCTTCAGTATCGGTGCTGCACCTCTATGTGTTGCTACTAATATCCAATTCAAGCTCTCTAGCAAAATACTGATTAGAAAACCCTATGGCATCTCTGCCAAGCATCTGCTTAATCTCGTACTATCTCATTTTTGCTTATGACTGTGAAAATGGACACGCTATATTTCATTGACATTGGTAAATGTTGCATTTGGCACAATAATCCATGCTATAAAATATGATTGCTTTGAAAATGGCAATGTTCCGACTAATTAAGGATGTTATCTTCCTCGATTAGTTCCTTAGTTATCGTTGACTTGTTTATACGGAAGTTACGTCCCAAAAAGTGATGTAAGGGCTATTTCCTTACTACCTTCTAGCCTATAGTATGTCGTCTCCTATAAGGTGAAGCATTGCTTACTTGGAAGGAAATACGCCAGCGACACAGCTACTCCTTTTTGGATCTATCTTTTCATACACCTCATAGAGGTGCTCAAAGCCTGTACGTACCGAGACTCTACTTCTGCTGATCTTCTCAACACCAAGCTCACTCAGCGATTTTTCTACCTTTCTACTTGAAATACCTTGGGTCCACATATCACAGATACAACTTGCAAGGGCTGTGTCACACCTACTCCACTTACTTACGATATCGTCAGGAAAATAGGTTCCTTCACGAAGTTTTGGAATTTTTAAGGTAAGAGTTCCAACTGAAGTTACAAGCTTTCGCTCTCGGTAACCATTACGAACACAACCAAGCTCTTCTACTTGTTCAACTATTACGGTGTTTACTAAGTCTTCAAGCAGTGTTCGTGCCATACCGTTTAAATCTAATTGGTGATCTTGGGTGTAGGAGAGCTCAGTTTCGTGTAGAGTTTGCATTGCGGTTATTTCCTTTCTAAATTGGTTGTGGTGACTATATTTTAGGAAATAACCGCACTTCTTTTAAACGACTGAAATGCTTGCTTACACCACTTTTCGGGACACGACCCGTTCTCGCGCAGACGAGGACATATCAAATGCCCTTTTCGTACATTAAACCGCTAAAGGAACACATTCAAACGGCCTAGACTACTAGTCTAGGCCGTTTGTTAAAATTGCTTTAATCAGTTGGCTTAAATCACCGCTTTGAGTTGCCGGTTTAGATCACCGGTTTGAGTTACTGATTTAACTTACTAGTTCATACTGCTTACATTTACTTGTCAGGAGTAAGATGCCAAATCTCATCGTTATATTCAGCGATAGTTCTATCAGATGAGATTGTTCCTGCCATAGCAATATTGGCAAGAGACTTCTGAAGCCACACTCTCCTATCCTCATAGTCATTAAACACGCGCTCTTTTGTTGAAATGAATGCTTCCAAATCAAGAAGTGTCATGAACCAGTCTTTTGAACACAAGTTTTTGTGAAGTCTCTCCAGGCGTTCCTTATTTCCAAGAGAAATAAATTCTGGACTGATTAAGAAATCAACGAGTGGTTTAATTTGGGGTTTCTCATAAAACTCTTTTGCTTTATACCCTTTGCGCTTATAGAGGCCCACAACCTCATCGCTTGACGCGCCAAACGTGTAGATATTCTCCTCGCCTACCAAGTCGGCAATTTCAACATTAGCGCCGTCAATAGTGCAAACAGTAATGGCACCGTTAAGCATAAACTTCATGTTGGAAGTTCCAGAAGCCTCCTTAGAAGCTAACGAAATCTGCTCTGAGATATCCGCTGCTGGAATAACATGCTCAGCTGCAGTAACGTTGTAATTCTCGATCATTATCACCTGAAGATATGGTGAAACATCTGCATCGTTTGCAATCAAAGACGAGAGAACAAGAATTGCATGAATGATGTCTTGGGCAGCCACATATGCTGGTGCAGCCTTACCACCAAAAATGACAGTAATAGGATGCTTTGGAAGGTGCCCAGACTTAATATCAAAATATTTCCAAATCAAATAAAGCAATAGCATTTGCTGACGCTTATATTCGTGGAAACGCTTCACCTGGACATCAATAATGGAATCAGCGTTGACGCTTGCATTTTGATTATCCAGTAAAAACTTAACCATTCGATCTTTTGCTGCTTGCTTTATCTGTTGTAGCTGATTGAGGACTTCCTCGTTATCGCGATACTCTAAAAGTCCCTCGAGATTACCAGTTGTTCTCCAACTATCTCCTATCAACGTATCAAGATACTCAGCAAGTTCTGGATTACAGCCCATCAACCAGCGACGGAAAGTAATTCCATTAGTCTTGTTTGAGAACTTTTCTGGATACAAATCAAAGAATGACTTGAGTTCTGTCTCTTCCAAAATCTTAGTATGAAGTGCTGCAACACCATTGATACTAAAGCCGTAATGAATGGCAAGGTTAGCCATGTGAACTTTCTTATCAATGATGACTTGTACACTTGGGTCTGCAACGGTACTGCGGATGCGCTGATCAAGCTTTTTGATAATCGAAGCAATCTTTGGAGAAACTTCCTCAATAAATTTAAGGGGCCATTTCTCAAGAGCCTCTGCCAAAATCGTATGATTTGTATACGCGACCAGTGAAGAAACAATGTCTACAGACTCTTCAAACGAGATTTCGTATTTTTCGGTCAGGATACGAATAAGCTCTGGAATTACCATTGTTGGGTGCGTGTCGTTAATCTGAATCACAACATAGTCAGCAAGGTCGTGAATATTGCTGCCGCGCTCAACTGCCTCTTTAACAATCAGCTGTGCAGCATTAGAAACCATAAAGTATTGCTGATAAACGCGAAGAAGCTGGCCATCTTCGTCCGAATCATCGGGATACAAAAAGAGCGTCAAATTCTTTTTTAATGCGGTCTTATCAAAATCAATAGCGTCATCAGAAACTAATGAGTCATCAATGCTTTGCAGGTCAAACAGGCGAAGTCTGTTTTTCTTTGTTCGGTCATATCCCAAAACGTCAATGGAATAGAGCTCAGACGTCACCGAGAAATCCCTAAATTCCACGGTAAATGACGTCTTCTCATCTTCAAGCCATCTGTCATCAGAAAGCCAAGCGTCTGGAACAGCGGTTTGTTGTCTGTCTAAAAACTTCTGATGGAAGAGGCCAAAATGATACTTAAGACCCACACCATCGCCTGGCAGGCCAAGAGTTGACATAGAATCGATAAAGCATGCTGCCAGCCTACCAAGACCGCCATTTCCAAGCGAAGGCTCAACTTCAAGCTCTTCGGTGTCTTCTAATGAATGACCCGTCTTGGAGAGCTGCTCTTTTACCTCATTATAAATTCCCAGATTAATGAGGTTATTTGAAAGTAGCTTGCCAATAAGAAACTCTGCAGAGATGTAATAAAGCCTCTTCTTACCATCGTTTAATGGTAGAGCGTCTGACTTACTCTTTACCACCTGAAGCAGTAATTCAAAAACCTGACTGTCAGCAATTTCAGACAGAGGCTGACCAAATTGTTGAAGAGATAAGGTGTCTAAGTTCATTACTTCTCCTCTTTGTACACCCTAAAGTACATCTCAGTGATAGTTCTTAAGAAATCTTCTGTGTGGCGCGTAATAGCCCCCTGCTTCATGCGCCAGCACCAGTTGCCGCCAACAGTGGCCGGAATATTCATGCGTGCAGAATCGTCTAAGCCGAGAAGATCTTGCATAGTGTGAATACACGTATCACTCACAGAAGCTGCGATTCCACGAGAAAGCGCCTCACCAATTGGCTCATCTTTTGAGCGATACAAGTAGATATCTGCCTGTTCACGTTCTCTATCACTAGCCTGTGTCTCGTACCAACCGCGAGCAGTTGGATTGTCATGTGTTCCTACATATGCAATGGTATTTGCTGTGTAGTTGTGAGGAAGATCTCTTGAATCGTGCTTTCCATCAAATCCATATTGCAAGATTTTCATTCCTGGGAAACCAGTTTTTTCTCGCATAGCAATGAGTTCTGGTGTAATCAAACCCAGGTCCTCTGCAATGATTGGAAGCTTTCCAAGTTGTTTCTCTAGCTCCTCAAACAGCTCCATATCTGGGCCCTTTGTCCATTTGCCTTCTGTGGCTTCCGCAGCTCCGTAAGGAATCTCCCAGTATGCTTCAAAGCCCCTAAAATGATCGATTCGAAGCACGTCAAACATCTCAAGATTGGTGCGTACTCGCCAAACCCACCATGCATAATGTGATTTCTTCATATAGTCCCAGTTATAAATGGGGTTTCCCCAATATTGACCGGTAGAAGAAAATTGATCAGGAGGAGTTCCCGCAACCGTAATAGGCTGTCCTGTTTCATCCGTTTTAAACAGTTCTGGCTGTGCCCACATCTCAACAGAATCTCGTGAGACATAGATGGGAAGGTCACCAATTATGAGCACGCCCCTTTTATTGGCATAAGCCTTAACCTTTGCCCATTGAGTAAAGAAGAAATACTGAGTCATCTTGTGATACAAAACTGACTTTTGTAGCTTCTTGATTTCTTCTGCAGTTGTCTCGTTTCTGTGTTGGTAAAGTTTTGGCCACTCCCAGTAGGCCTTATGTCCAAATTCTTCCTTTAAGGACATGAACTCCGCATAAGGATCAAGCCACTCCGTCTGATCACGACAGAACTTCTCAAAATCAGTAGGTACATCCTGCATAAACCTAACAAAAGCGCGATTAAGCAAGCGACGATGGTTCACAAAAAGCTCGCCATAATCAACACAGGTTTTGCTAGTTCCAAAGGAAATATCTTCAAAGTCCTCTGACTTCAAATATCCAAGTTTCTCAAGATTTTTTAAATCAATATAGTATGGGCTTCCTGCTGCAGCAGAAAATGACTGATAAGGAGAGTCACCATAACTTGTGGTGGTAAGAGGCAAGACCTGCCAATACCTTTGTTTAGTTCTGACGAGAAAATCAATAAAATCGTAGGCTTCTTTGCCAAACGTGCCAATCCCATATGAATTTGGAAGAGAAGAAACGGCCATAAGTACTCCGCTTGCTCGTCCCATAGTTGCCTCTTTCGCAAAAAGAGTACTGGCTTATCTCTTTCAAGATAAGCCAGTACAAAGCTTTAATACTTAACTAGATTATCTTGCGTATTCTTATCAAAGAGATGAACAGCGTTATCTTCAAATTTAAACCATACCTGATCGCCAATGTTGAGGTTTCGTTTTGCAAGTTCAGTTGCAGGAACGATAAGAACAAAGTTGCCGTCATCAGTATGAACATGAAGGTGAACTGTGGAACCCATAAGCTCGCTTACTTCAAGATTGCCCTTGAAAGCACCAATTTCATTTGGCTCAGTCAGATAAATCTGCTCTGGTCTAATGCCAACAATAACATCTGTTGCAGGTGCAGCTACCCAAGACTGTGCTAACAGATTGGCCATCTCAGGAGAAATTTCAAATGACATGCTTTCTGTCTCTACATGGAACTCATTGTCCACACGGATAAGATGTGCGTCAAAGAAATTCATTTGTGGCATGCCAATAAATCCAGCAACAAAGAGATTTGCAGGCCTATTGAACACTTCTTGTGGAGTTCCAATCTGCTGTACAAAGCCATCCTTCATAATGACAATACGATCGCCCAAGGTCATAGCTTCTGTTTGGTCGTGTGTAACATAGACAAAAGTTCCATTGACCTTTTGACGAAGCTTAATGATCTCTGTACGCATCTGATTTCTTAGCTTTGCATCAAGGTTTGAGAGTGGCTCGTCCATCAAGAAGACTTTTGGATCACGAACAATTGCGCGGCCAATTGCAACACGCTGACGCTGGCCACCAGAAAGCGCCTTTGGCTTACGATCAAGATATGCCGTAATGCCCAGTGTTTCTGCAGCTGCACGGACCTTCTCGTCAATGACTTGAGGATCAACCTTTTTAAGCTTAAGGGTAAACGCCATGTTGTCGTAGACGGTCATATTTGGATACAAGGCGTAGCTTTGGAATACCATTGCAATGTCGCGGTCTTTTGGCGCAACGTCATTGACAAGCTTTCCGTCAATATAAAGCTCACCAGCAGAAATATCTTCTAGACCTGCAATCATACGCAGCGTAGTAGATTTTCCACAGCCTGAAGGACCAACAAGGACTACAAACTCGTGCTCCTTAATAGTGAGATTGAAATCCTGAACAGCAACAACGCCTTCTTCAGTTACCTCAAGGTTGCTCTTTTTCTGCTCAGTTTTCTTACCAAAGAGAGACTTGCGCTTTTTCTCATTTGGATAAATCTTTTTTATATTCTTTAAAACGATTTCTGCCATGATAAAACCTTTCAGAAATGCCTATAGCTTGCTGCAATACATTGAGATTTAGCCTTTTACAGCACCAGAAATGACACCATTGATGATGTAGCGCTGGCACAGCAAATACATAATGACAATAGGGATAATAACCATCATTATGCAGGCAAACATTGGACCCATTTCTACGCGTCCATATCCACCTCTAAAGTACTGAATCAAAATTGGGATAGTTTGGTATTTAGTCCTATCCAGTACAAGGTATGGAAGCAAATAGTCATTCCAGACCCACATGGTTTCGAGAATACCAACAGAAATATACGTTGGCTTCATAATAGGCAAAACAACATGGAAGAACGTCTGAAGTGGGTTGCAACCATCAATAGTTGCAGCTTCTTCAATCTCAAGTGGAATGGTCTTAACAAATCCAGCAAACATAAATACCGCTAGACCAGCGCCAAAGCCCAAATAAATGAAGCAAATATTAAAAGGAGTATTAAATCCAAGCGTATTTGCCATATTGGACAGCGTGAACATAAGCATCTGGAAAGGCACTACCATCGAGAAGACAAACAGGTAGTACAAAATGTTGCTAATGCGATTTTTTACACGGACGATAAACCATGCACACATTGAGCAGCACACCAAAATCAGTGCAACAGATGTGATGGTAATTACTAAAGAATAACCAAAAGCTGCCAAAAAACCCTGTTTCTCTACAGCAGCAATGTAGTTAGCTAAACCTGCAGAGTTCTCTGAAGTTACAAAATCAAATGCCGTGGATGTGGTAATAGTTGTTTCTTCCTTGAATGAATTCATCAAGATCATAACCATTGGATAAATCCATGCAAGAGAAAGAATGGTAAAGAATACAGCAAGAATTTTATTAATGATTTTATCGCGCTTCATTATTGCTGCACCTCCCTTGACCTGGTGGCTCTCAGCTGAATCATGACAATACAAATAACTAGAATGCAGAAAATAACAGCTTTAGCCTGGCCGATACCCATCCACTTTGCTCCCTGTCGAGCGTAGAAGGTATTGTAAATATTAAGAGCAAGCATTTCGGTTGCATGCTTAGGCTCACCTGCAGTAAGTGCCAGGTTCTGATCAAATAGTTTAAAGCCATTTGTTACCGTCAAGAAAAGACAAATGGTAATAGTAGACATTAAGTTTGGAATTTTTACCTTCCAAAGTGTCTGCCAAGCATTTGCTCCATCAACTCGCGCTGCTTCAAGATAGTCACTTGGAATAGACTGCAGGCCGGCAATATAAATAATCATCATGTAACCAACCTGCTGCCAAAGGGTAAGGAAAATCATTCCCCAGAATCCAGCAGTGCTATTTAGCGCAAGAAGCTGCTCGCCCACAATAGAGAGCGCGCAGTTAATCAAAATATTCCAGATGTAACCCAAAACAATGCCACCGATAAGGTTTGGCATAAAAAAGACAGTCCTAAATGAATTGGTGCCCTTAAGATTCTTACGAGTTAAAGCGAGTGCAATTGCAAGCGCCAACACGTTAATAAGAACTGTTGAGACAAGCGCAAATAATGCGGTATACCAAAAAGCATTAGCAAACTGTGGGTCAGAAAAAGCTGCCACATAGTTATCCAGACCAACAGGCTTAGCGTCGCTGATGGTAATAAATTTACAAAATGAAAGATAAAATCCCTGAACAAACGGGATCATAAAGCCAAACAAAAAAGAGAGCGCTGTAGGCAGAACAAATAATGGCCACCACCGCTTCAACATCTTAGCCATAGAGATACCCTCCAATAACAAGAGACGAGAAGAGAGATCTCTCTTCTCGTCTCTCACCAATCAAAGCATTACTAGAAGGACTACTATGCGTTAGCCTCTTTTTCAGTCTTCCAGCCATCGATAAATGCAGACTTAACAGCATCCCAATCCTCAGTTCCTGCTGCATAGCCCTTAAGTGCACTGGAGAGATTGTTCTTCCACTCCTGAGAAGGAATGTAGATGAAGTCCCAAGCCACGGGCTCATTGCCTTTCTTTGCATACTCAGCTGCAATGTTCGCAAGGGCGTTCTTAGTTGGCTTTGCATTCTTGAATGGAATGGTGAAGCCCATTTCCTCAGCGATTGCAGTGGTAGCAGTATCAGAAGTTACGCACCAATAGATAAAGTCAAGTGTTGCTTTCTGGGAAGCGTCATCTGCCTTGGAGCTTACGCACCAGTAGTTCTCGCCACCAGAGCACATACCCTGCTTCTCTTCACCCTTTACGCCAATATAAATTGGAATCATACCAAGGGCATCGTCGCCAAGCTTCTTGATGTCATTGTATGCCCAAGTACCATTCTGGTAGAAGACTGCGTCGCCATTGACAAACTCTGCGACAGCGTCATCACCGGTCTTGCCAGAAAGCTCTGTTGGGCTGCATGTAGCATTGTTGATATAGAGATCAAAAATCTGCTTGTAGTTAGGGAGATACGTTCCCTTAATTTCCTTAGCCTCAGGCTTACCGGTATCCTTGAACTCATAGTACAGAGGAAGGTTGGCAAGGTGTGTGGTAAAGCGCCAGTCAGAACTGGAATCAAGACCAGCGCTGGTGAATGCGCCCTTTACACCAAGCTCTGCTTTGCGAGCCTGAATATCCTCAACAATCTTCTTTAAGGAAGCAAAGTCCTTGATATCGTCTCCCTTATAACCTGCCTTCTCAAGCAGCTTCTTGTTGTAGATAATGCCGTAGTCTTCCTCTACATAGTCAACACCGTAGACAACGCCATCCTCCTGAAGCTTAAGAGCATCATTGGTGAGCTCATCCAGGATCTTGGCACCCTTAAGGTCAATGCAGTAGTCCTTTACGCCAATAAGACCAGAAGGACCATTTGTCTGGAACAGTGTTGGTGCTACAGAAGCATCCTTGTTAATCTCAGACTGGAATGTCTGTGCATAAGTATCAGAAGCAGCAGTTACTACCTTTACAGGAACCTTAGTTTCCTCAGTATACTTAGCTGCAAGATCTTTCCACTGCTGATCAGCCTCAGGCTTGAAGTTTAGAAAATAAACTGAACCCTTTGCTGAATCAGAATCTCCCTGCTTTTTGTCGTTATTTCCGCCACAAGCAACAAGGCCAAGTGAACAAAGAGCTGACGCACTTAAGGTGACAAACTGCCTACGATTGATACCAGACATAAGACTCCTCCTTAGAGAGCGCTCCTAACCCTTTGCTAGGTTGACGTCTCTTCTCATGATTTTCATAAGCCATGCTTTGATACACTGTCAAAACAATTTTGCTTACGTCTATAAAGAAAAGTATATTTGTACTATCAAGTTGTTCAAACAACTCACTTCCGAGCGGTATGAAATTATCGGTAAATGGTATGAAAGGAACCATTTTATGTTCGTTTCATTTTTATAAAGCTACTATCTACTCAAGGGCAATCTGAACACGTAACTCTGAACTTCTGCAGCCTGTTAGGGAAAAATATGCCAAGCGCACGATTCGATACGATTTATCAGGATTTGAAAAATAAAATCTTAGACGGTACCTACACCTATGAGTCCTATTTACCCACCGAGATGGAGCTTACCAAAACATATTCTTGCTCAAGAAACACTGTTCGGCGAGCACTTACTCTCCTATCGGATGAAGCGCTCCTTCAACCAATTCATGGCAAGGGCGTACGCGTTATTTGGCAGAAAAAACCAAGTGAAGTTATTGGCTCGCTAGAAGGACTTGAGTCCTTTCAAGAGTATGCTCACAGAAACCATCTTGTACCTGATACAAACGTCATTGTCTTTGAACATGTACCGTGTACAGACAAGATTTCCCATCAAACTGGGTTTAAAGCAGGAGAAGAACTTATTCATATTGTTCGAATCCGCAAACTCAACGGATCTTCTCGCCAGATTGACAACGACTACCTTTTGGCCTCTGCTGTGGGAAATTTAAGCATTGAAGATGCGGCAACCTCGATTTTTGCGTATTTAGAGAACACGCTTCACATGAAAATTCTCAAGAGCAAAAGAACAATCAGTGTTGAGCTGGCAACTAAAGAAGACCTTCAGCATCTGGAGCTTGGATCTTTTAATTGCGTAGCGGTGGTAGAAAGCCATTCATTTAACTCGAGAGGCGTTATGTTTGGCTTTACGCAAACTCGCAGTCATCCAGAGACGTTCTGCTATAAGGTTATTTCAAAGAGATAGCCTGACATTAAATGTGCAGAATAAATTTCTTCTCTAGTTTGTGGAAGACAGTGTAGCCGATAACTAGGGCAAGAACCGCAGAAACAAGGCAACCTACAATGGTGCTTGTTGCAGGGAATTTCTGGAAAAGAAGACAGTCTCTAATAAATGTTACAAAGTGGAACATTGGATTAAAGCGTTCAATCTGAAGCATCCAAGGCGACATGATGTTAACGGAGTAGAACAGAGGCGTACCGTACATCCAGGCGGTAGTCACAACACTCCACAGGTGGATAACGTCTCTAAAGAAGACCGCAAGAGCCGAAAGAAGCATTGCAAGGCCAATGCAGAAACAGGTTAAAAGCAGCAAAGCTACAGGTGTGAGCAGGGCGTAAATTGTGAGTGGGATGCGGAAGACAAGCATGACAATGCCAACAGCAATGAGCGAGAAAAGATAGTTTACAACCGCAAAAAGTACTTTCTGAACAGGGAATACAATGCGGTTGATGCGGACTTTTTTAAGCAGGCTGGATGCATCAATAATTGAACGCATACCCATAGTAGTTGCATCATTCATCAGCTGAAACGCCGTATTACCAAGAATAAGATACAGAGGATAGTTCACAACATCCTCGGCACGGTTACCCAAAAAGGTAGAAAAGACAACCGCCATAACGGTCATCATCAAAAGTGGGTTCAAAACCGACCACACAACGCCCAGGATAGAACGACGATACTTAAGCTTGAAGTCTTTGCTTACCAGCTGACGCAAAATGAACTGATCACGCTGATGCGTTGGGTACCATGCATCTCGAGCAGAAACAGCTACAAGACTTGCACTTGCACCATTAGTATTTGCAGAAACTATGCTTGCATCCTGCGCATTATTGGTTTGTGTTGAAGACTCGCTCACGCGCTATCCTTTTCTACCGATTTCTGTATGGTTTATCCTAGCACAGACAGGCAAAGCCGTTTAAACTTGAAACGTTATTGAACTGTTTTCTCCACTATTTTGTTTGTACATGTGGTGACAAAACTATTTAGAAACAGTGCCACTTGGCAGCCTTTTGTAAGAACGCTGCTTGGTGCAGTCCTAATAGAAATGGTGCAAAATGTCTCAATCCCCTCTTGGACGCACGCTTATCATAGCTAATCCCTCTGCTCACAGTGGTAAGGGAGCTGCAGGAGCAGAGTTTGCTCGTCACTTTTTGACCAGCTATTCAGCTGCGACTGACGGATATGAGCTCAAACTCACTACAGCTATGGGAGACGCTCGTGTCATGGCTGCAGAAGCTGCAGATTTTGATACGGTTGTCGCACTTGGAGGAGACGGCGTCATCCATGAGGTGGTCAACGGCCTCATGACCTTATCGCCAGAGGTTCGTCCAGCGCTTGGCATCATTCCTATGGGTTCCGGAAACGATTATGCACGCACGCTTGGCATGAAGATCAACGACCCAGAAGGCGCTTTTGCACAGCTGGTTCGCGGCAAAGTTAAGCAGCTAGAAATTGGTCGTATCAACGACGTTTACTTCATGGAGACCATGTCGTTTGGACTTGATGCAGCTATTGCAGCCGATACCACAAAGCGCCGCGCAAACAATTCATCAACTGAAGGAGAAGCGCTCTTCTTAACCTCGGGCCTCAAGTTTATGGCTGCAGGCAGCAAAGGCTACCCCTGCACTGTCTCATTTGATGGCGAGAAGAGCATTGATCTTCAGGCGCTTATTATGGCCTTCCAGATTGGTCCCACGTATGGCGGCGGCTTTAAGGTCTGTCCGCACGCCCAGCCAGACGACGGTCTTCTTACCGTCTGCTACAACACTAAGGTGCCCAACATCCCGCACCTGCTGGCTTTGTTTGGCTTGGCAAGGGCTGGTAAGCACGTCAACTCACGCATCATTGAAGAGCGCCACCTTAAACGCGCGGAAGTGACTTTCCACGAGCCCGTTCCTGTTCAGGTTGACGGCGAAGAGCTCCCCTTTGCGGAAAAGTTTATCATTGAGGTAATTCCCGCCGCGCTTTCCGTGATTGTTCCCTAACGCACCACGCGACTCACGGGTGATGACGAGCGCAACACGTCGCGTCATGTAGCGAGAAGATTAGTCTTCTCGCCAGCGGTCTTCTCGCCAGCGGTCTTCTCGCCAGCGGTCTTCTAGCAAGAGAGCTTAACGTTAAAGAAACAGAGGCACCTGCCAGCGCAGATGCCCCTGAATTTGTTTGTGTGAGCTAAGACTTAGCGAGCTTCACGCTCAAGCAGAGCCTTAACCTCAGCTGCGGTATCAAGCTCCATGACGCGAGCGGTAAGCTCGTCTGCCTCAGCCTTTGTCCAAGCAGCAATGGTCTTGCGGGTGCGCAGGACAGATGGTGCAGAAACGGAGAACTCGTCCAGACCAAAGGAAAGCAGGACTGGGATGAGCAGTGGGTCTGCAGCTGCCTCGCCGCACATGCCAACCATGATCTTCTCTTTGTTGCCCTCGCCAATGAGGTATTTGAGGGAACGAAGAACGGATGGCTGGTAAACCTCGTAGAGGTAGGCAACGCGGTCATTACCGCGGTCAGCGCACATGGTGTAGCCAATGAGGTCGTTGGTGCCAATAGAGAAGAAGTCGCACTCACGAGCCAGCTTGTCTGCAATCAGGGATGCAGATGGGGTCTCGATCATAGTACCAACCTCGATGTCCTTGTTGTAAGCTACACCCTCAGCGTCAAGCTCACGCTTGCACTCCTCAACAAGAGCCTTTGCCTGGCGAACCTCATCAACGGTGGTGACAAGAGGAAGCATAATCTTAATGTCGCCAAATGCGGATGCGCGGAGAAGAGCGCGGAGCTGAACCTTGTACTGCTCAGCATTGTTGAGGCAGTAACGGATTGCGCGGAAGCCCATGAATGGGTTCTCCTCAGCCTTCATGTTGAGGTAAGGAATCTCCTTATCGCCACCAACATCAAGGGTACGAATGATAACAGGCTTATCCTTCATGCGCAGAGCAACCTTCTGGTAAGCAGCAAACTGCTCTTCCTCGCTTGGAAGCTCCTTTGCGTCCATGAACAGGAACTCGGAGCGGAACAGACCAATACCCTCAGCGTCAGCGTCGACTGCACCGTTAGCGTCATCAGGGTTGCCGATGTTAGCAACAAGCAGAACCTTGATGCCGTCAGCAGTTACGGTCTCTTTGCCGCGATAAGCCTCAAGAGCGGCCTTCTCTGCAGCATAAGCCTCAGCCTGAGCCTTGCACTCAGCAAGTTCAGCCTCAGAAGGATTAACAACAACCTTGCCGTTGGTGCCATCGACAACAATAGCGTTGCCAGTTGCAACCTCAGAAGTGATGTTGGGAACAGAAAGAACTGCAGGAATCTCAAGAGCGCGAGCAATAATTGCGGAGTGAGAAGTACGACCACCAGTCTCGGTAACAATACCTGCAACATGGTCCTTATCGATGTCTGCAGTCATAGAAGGAGTCAGCTCATGGCAGACAATGACGGAGTTCTCTGGAAGTGTGGAGAGGTCAACAACCTCTTTGCCAAGCAGGTCAGCGAGAAGACCGGTCTTGACGTCAGCAACGTCTGCTGCGCGCTCACGGAAGAGCTCATCCTCCATGCCAAGGAACATGTTGTAGTACATGTCGTAGGCGTCGCTTACAGCCTGCTCAACACAGGTGCCGCCATCAATAGCACCGTTAACAGCCTCTTTGATGCCCTCATCCTCAGCAAACTCAATGTGAGCACCCATAATAGCAGCGGCTTCCTCGCCCACTGTCTTGGTCATACGCTCAATCTGTGCGTTAGTCTGTGCAATAAACTTAGTTACAGCCTCTGCGTAACGAGCCTTCTCTGCAGCAGTGTCTTCAACAGTGTGCGGAGTAAAAGTGAGGTCTGGATCTACGGCAACCTGAGCAGTGCCGATGCCGATTCCGTTGGACGCATTGACTCCCTCAAACATACATGCTCCTATCATTGTCCGTTTAGCGGTGTATAACGTTCTGCAAGCCTATCCACACAGGACAATAGTCGCAGAAACAAACCTGTCTTTTTACAGGGTAACATTTTTTTGACCTGTTACGTTGTGAGTATCTTTAAATAAATTTCAATAAAAAACACTTGGCGAGAAAATCCTTCTTGCCAAGTGTTTATACGTTCACGATAGTAAAGACGCTCTGTTTACTTTACGCAGTAAGAGCACACCATCTGAGGGTTTCTCGCCAAAAGAGCTATGCGTTCTAGCTGCGATTACTACTCAGAATCTGCAAGCCAAGAAGACTTGCCCTCGCGGCTCTCCTCTTTCTGGCGAGCAAGCTGAATCTCTTCAGCAATAGAGGCGGGCATTTCTCGGCCCATCTTCTTGTAAAGAGCGGTGACAACGCGATCAATGGTTGCGCGCTTTGCGATTCCTCGACTTGCTGCAGTTGCAGTACCGCAAGCAGAAGCGTAAATAAGCGCGGTGTCGTAATCGTAGCCAGCGGTGGTCTTTGCCAGGAAGCCTGCGACCATGGAGTCACCAGCACCAGTTGCGTTAACCAGGCGAATCTTAGCGGTTGGAACAATATGCTCAGTTCCGTACTCGTCCAGAAGCAGCGAACCTGCGCCACCACAAGAAACGATAACGTTACGAGCGCCGCCATCCTGGAGCTTCTTTGCAAATGGAATGCACTCTTCTGGGGTCTCTGGATTGGCATCAAAGATACGGCCAACCTCGTGGTTGTTAGGCTTGATCAGGAATGGCTGAGCCTTGATAGCCTCCATAAGCAGCTGACCAGGAGCGTCGACAACAAACTGAATGCCGCGACCTGCAAGCTGAGCCATAAGACGAGTATAGATATCCTCTGGAAGTGAGCTTGGAATAGATCCCGTAAGAACCAGGGTGTCACCTGCGCCAACAACGTCCATGCGCTCCAGCAGCTCATCAACCTTTTTCTCTGGAATACGTGGACCATTGCCGTTGACCATGGTCATAACAATACCGTTAAGCTTGACGTTAATGCGGGTAAAGCCAGAATCCAGTTTGACGAAGTTACTTGGAATTCCCTGACGCTGCAGGTCACTGAGCAGGTATTCACCAGTAAAGCCACCAACAATACCCATGGCAACGGTGACTTTATCAAGCTCATTTAAAAGTGTGGAGACATTAATACCATTACCACCGCAGTGCAACTCTTCTGACGAGGAGCGGTTAGTAAAGCCCATGTCCAATGTGTTTGGATGCATGACATAGTCAAGCGCGGGATTAAGCGTCATTGTGTAAATCACGGCGAGTCCTCCGAACTACAATAAAATCATGGAGACTTCAGTATGACGCAATCACTCGAAACAAACAATTAGAAACTAGCGACTCACAAAAAATAAAAACCCCGACGCAAGCCGGGGTTTGAAATTCAAATGGTGGATCGTCAGGGGTTCGAACCCTGGACCTTGGGATTAAGAGTCCCCTGCTCTACCAGCTGAGCTAACGATCCAATTAACGTTTCGAATGGGGTGGGAAAAGGGGCTCGAACCCTCGACCTACGGAGCCACAGTCCGTCGCTCTGCCAACTGAGCTACTCCCACCATTTGGCCACCTCATGAAACGCAGCTAAATCATTATTACAGAATCAGAAAAAGATGCAAGCGAGAAACGCAGATTTTTCAAACTCTTTTTTGATTTTCTTTGAAATTTGTCAGCACGACGGGTTTCTCGCCAAACAAAATGCGGAGAAGAACGAGCTTCTCCGCATCTGAGTAAATGTACTATATGTGCTGGTATATGGTGGCACAGGGTCTAGAAACTACAGACAGCCTGCATAGAAACAGCAGTCAGCGCGCGCAGAAATCAAAGACTGTTCCTAGAAACCGTGGGCAGTAAGGGCAGTGTCCAGGCGATTCAGTGCCTCTTCGATCTCCACACGAGGAGCTGCCAAATTCCAGCGCTTGAAGCCTTGGGCGGCCTCGCCAAAGAAGACGCCATCGGTGAAGAAGACCTGGGCCTCAAACTGCAACAGGTGGTCAAGCTCTTCTGGCGTGAGACCAAGATCTCTGAAGTCGAGCCACTGAAGGTAAGTTCCTGTGATTGGCGCGAGCTTCACGCGAGGGTGCTTGGTGGCAAAGAAGTCCAGGACCAGCTTCTGGTTATTGTCGATGGCCTTGATGCATGCGTCCAGCCATGCTCCACCCTTGCTGTAAGCCAGCTCACAGGCCTTGAAGCTGATTGGATTGCACGAAGTGGTCTCTCGAGCTTGAAGACATTTCTCGAGACGTGTGCGCAGCTCTGGGTTGCTCACGATGATGTTGCTGAACTGCGTGCCGGCCAAATTGAAGCTCTTTGACGTAGAGGTGCAGGTAATCGTGCGTGCTGCGACCTCATCAGAGATTGTCTCAAAGACGGTGTGTGTGGAGCCTGGCATGATGAGGTCATGGTGGATCTCGTCAGCGACCACGATGAGGTTGTGCTTAACCGCAATCTCTGCGATGCGCGTGAGCTCTTCTTTGATCCACACGCGGCCACTTGGATTGTGAGGAGAACACAGGATGACCATGGTATTCTTTGGCTCGGCGGCAAGCTTCTCAAACAGGTCAAAGTCAATGTCGTAGTGAGGACCGTCTGACAAAACAAGCGGACACTCTACCAGTGCGCGGTTATTCTCCTCAACTGCCATGTAGAACGGATGGTAGACAGGAGTAAACAGAATGACGCCCTCGTCTGGCTGGGTAAACTCGGCAACCGATGCAAAGAGTGCAGGCACCACGCCTGAAGAGTTGAGCAGCCACTCGGACTTTACGTCCCAATTGTGGCGAGTCTTCATCCACTTGCACACAGCCTGCTTCATCTGATTAGTTGGCATGGAATAGCCAAGGATTGCGTCGTTGAGGTACTCCTTGAGGCCTTCGACAATCTCTGGAGCTGTGTGATATTCCATGTCAGCAACAGAAAACGGTGGAATACCAGGAGCTACATCAGGATTAACGTCATACATGACGTTCCATTTTCTAGAACCAGTACCAGCGCGATCAACGCGGGATTCAAAATCGTAAGACATATCGTCTCCATTCACGTAAGCCTATAACCAGTGTAGCTGCTTTTAGTGTAGCTGCTTTTCTTTTCCTTTGTCATTCTTCTGATAAGAAAATCTTTGATGGCGCAACGTATTTGCAAACCTTATTGCTATAATAAACGACGCAATACGTCTCCTTAGCTCAGCTGGATAGAGCGTCGGTCTTCTAAACCGCAGGTCGCGCGTTCGAATCGCGCAGGAGGCACCAGAAACCCAAGGTAGATGGCTTGCCGTCTACCTTTTTTGTTAGGCCAATACTACAGCTGCCCCCTTTTTGCCCCCAAACTGTATGACTGCTGTAAAAGTAGAATACCTGTTCGAATAAAAGTGTTAACTATTTAGATAGTCGATTTGTGCATAAACAATGGCTAATATGCAGGAAAACTAATCAAGAAATTGATATATCAAACGAGAAGTACTGTTTTGGGTAAAAAACCCGTTTAGTTGGGGATTATTTTTGGACTTTGGAGTTTTGACACTTACGTTTTCCCAGTTCAGAAATTTTGTGATAATTTCCAAAATTTTTTCCACGTAAAATTGCTGGTAGATAGCTTGCATAAAATCCGAGCATTTCTGGATTCCCCAACTAAACGCATTTTTTACCACTTTGCCGCCGAACGGTACTAAATCTCTGAAAAATTCCACTCGTACACAAAAAATTACCCGTTCGATTCCGTAAAATAGAATCGAACGGGTACTGGGTCAGCGAAAATGATGTGCAACGGTGAAAGTCCGCACGTCTAGTAATCACGCGTCAAGTGCGCTTGCACTCGGTACGCTTGCGTTCAGCGCGTGGCCAGACAGCGAAGTCACGCAGCGACGCGTGGGATATTACAACAGGTACTCTGCAATCTGGACAGCGTTAGTTGCGGCGCCCTTTCTGATCTGGTCACCGCAGCAGAAGAATGTTAGTGCATGAGTGTCCTTATCAGCAGAAAGATCCTCGCGAATACGACCAACATAAATGAGGTCCTGGTCGGAGGTATCAAGAGGCATTGGGTACTGGAGCTCTGCAGGGTTGTCCACAACCTTAATACCTGGTGCGTCTTCAAGAATAGCGCGAGCCTCATCTGGGCTCAGAGGACGCTCGAACTCAACAGTGATGGACTCAGAGTGAGAGCGCATCGTTGGAACACGAACGCAGGTGCAGTTAACACGCAGCTCAGGAAGGTGCATAATCTTGCGGCCCTCGTTTTGCATCTTCATTTCCTCAGAGGTGTAGCCAACCTCGTTAAAGCCGCCAATCTGTGGGATCAGGTTAACTGCCAGCTGATATGCAAAAGGAGCGGTCTCGGTTACTTCCCTACCTGCAACAACGTCAGCCATCTGGTTCTTCAAACTGGTAAGACCAGGAAGTCCAGCGCCGGATGCAGCTTGATAGGTAGAAGCAATAATACGCTTTGCACCTGCTGCCTTATGCAGAGGATACAGAGGTACCAGACCAATAATGGTTGCGCAGTTTGGATTAGAGATAATGCCGTTGTGGCTCTTGATGTCCTCGGCGTTGATCTCTGGAATTACCAGCGGAACGCTTGGGTCCATTCTGAATGCATGAGAGTTGTCAACGCAGACACAACCGCGCTTGACTGCCTCAGGAAGCAGCTCTTTTGCCTGCTCGTCGCCAGCTGCGCCAAGAACAATGTCCACGCCTTCAAAAGCCTCAGGAGTTGCTTCGCGGATAACAATCTGCTGTCCTGCAAACTCAATAGTCTTGCCTGCACTTCGAGCAGATGCCAGAAGCACTAGCTCCTTAATAGGAAAATTACGCTCTTCAAGGCACTGCATCATCTGGGCACCAACAACGCCAGTAGCACCAAGAATTGCAACAACCTTACCGTTTGGATCAAAAGCCATAGTTACCTCGAAACCATTTCGTCACGAACAAATCCGTTATAAATGACGCCAATTGTGCGATCAAAGTCTGCATTATCAACGCCGACGATAATACTAATCTCTTCCGAGCTCTGCGTAATCATACGAATGTTGACGCCCGCATTACCCAGCGCACCAAAGATCTTGCCGGAAGTGCCGGAACGCCTGGACATATTGCGGCCAACAACAGAAACAAGAGCTAGGCGGTCTACCATCGTAATGTCATCAGGCTCAATCTCGCGGCGAATATCGCTGATGATAGAATAGACCGTGTCCTTTACATCGGAGGCATTTACCACGATACCAAACGAATCAACACCTGTTGGGATGTGCTCAACAGAGACACCATAGCGCTCAACGATATTGAGTGCACGACTTATAACGCCAACCTCGTTGGACATGTGAGCCTTCTTGACGTGAATAGCCAGGAAGTCTTTTTTGCCTGCAATACCAGTAATCAAGTGCTCGTTTGTATCGCCATCAGCGGTCTCTCGGATAACGGTACCTGCATCTTCTGGACGGTTGGTGTTCTTAATCTGGATTGGAATATTTGCCTCGCGAACAGGGAAAATTGCCTCCTCCTGAAGAACGGAAGCACCCATGTAAGAAAGCTCGCGCATCTCGTCAAAGGTAATACGGCCAATAGCGCGTGGATTCTGAACAATGCGAGGATCAGCAGAAAGGAAGCCGGAAACGTCAGTCCAGTTTTCGTACAAATCCGCGTCTAGGCAGCGAGCAACAATTGCGCCGGTAATATCGCCACCACCACGCTGGAACAGCTTAATTGCGCCGTCAACGGTAGCGCCATAGAAGCCAGGCAGCACAAACGAGCCGCTGCGAGCAACAACTTCTTTAAGCCTAGAAGCGGTGCGCTCCATATCAATGGTGCCGTCATGATGAAATAGCATAACGTCGGCAGCATCAACAAAAGGCAAGCCAAGATACTCAGCAAGAATCTGGGAGGTAAACCACTCGCCCCTACTTACTACATATTCTGGCGAGAAGGACTTGATGTTTGAAGCAAACTTCTCAAACTCCTTAGCGACAGGCCACGCAACTCCCAGCTGGTCAGCAATCTCCACAAAGCGAGCCTCGATGTCTGCAAGCAAAGACGTGCAGTCAACATGGTACTCGATATGGGCATTTACCAGCAGTAGAAGGTCAGTAATCTTGTTATCAGTCGAATGACGCTTTCCTGCTGCAGACGAAACAATAAAACGTCTATCAGGGTCAGCCTCAACAATAGCTTTAACTTTTTTGAACTGCTCTGCAGAGGCAACACTTGAGCCGCCAAATTTTGCAATTTTGATCATTTCTAATTCCTCTTTTCAAGTGCAGCCATAAAGGTTGTGGGGTCTTGCGAAAGTGCGCTGGTAAGAAGCGCACGGGCCTTCTCGGCACTTAAGTTCTTAACCAGCTGAGCACCTGGCTCCCAGAACGAACCGCCAACAATGTCAGCTTGCGTCCTAAACACGTAATCGGAAACAAGCAGCTCAGGATTATATGAAAGGCCTGCCGAGAAGGTCTGCTGGCCTCCAGCAGGAGATCCGGCGCAGTCAATAATATCCTGAACGACGGCGTTTGCTGTTGGGTCGCCACCAGCGCCTTGACCATAGAACTTGAGCTCGCCAATGGTATTTCCCACGGCAGTAGCAACATTAAAGTTTGTGGGAACATTTGCCTCAATGGTTGAGAGCGGAACTGCTACTGGCTCAACAGCAACTGCGTAAGACGTTCCGTTAGAAACGCCTCGTCCAAAGAGCTTGATGGTCATGTCATGGCTGCCAAACATGGCAAGGTCACGCTTAATTAAGTTTCTGATACCAGACATAGGAATCTGGTCTGTGCAGATAACATCAAAGGCAATGGACGCAGAAATCATGGTCTTAGAGCGGACATCGATGCCATCAATATCGCTTGACGGATCTCGCTCAGCGTAACCCAGCTCCTGAGCTTTGCTTAAAACCTCAGCAAAGTCCGT
>ERZ772960.1031-NODE-1031-length-23253-cov-8.840676_pt1 | contig 23253 bp, 28 predicted proteins | sample MGYA00580678_ERZ772960 | MGnify/ENA primary metagenome ERZ772960 (study PRJEB29015, sample SAMEA2737930) | human oral metagenome | biome: human oral; feature: human-associated habitat; material: dental | place: China | collected 2059 ... | reverse complement strand
AGATCGACGCGCACGGGTATTGGCGCAGCAGCGGCGACCGCCCGCTCACGAAAGAGGAGGTCATGCAGTTCCCCGTAACCGACCTCCAGCGCGTCTATCGCAAGTTCAGCCGTGAGAGCGTCTATGACTACGCCGAACACGTTGCGATGGCAGAGAAGCTCGACAAGGACAAGAAGCTGCCTGCGACATTTATGGTCGTCGCACCGGGCAGCTGGACGGATGAGGTCTGGGACGATATCAACCGCATGCGGACGATGAACACGTTGCAGGCACAGAAGGGGAAGCAGCTCCACGTCTGCCCGCTGCAATTTGACATTGTGGAACGTCTGATTGACCGCTACAGCAACGCGGGCGACCTCATCTTTGACCCGTTCGGCGGCCTGATGACTGTTCCTCTCTGTGCGCTCAAACGTGGGCGGCGCGGCATAGCCACGGAGCTGAATGCAGATTATTTCCGCGACGGTGTGGGATATCTCAAGGCAGAGGAAGTAAAACAGACAGCACCGACGCTGTTTGACTTTTTGGACGATGGCGGAATTTCGGCAGAGGGGGCGGCATCATGAAAAAACTTGTTTGGGCATATATCTCTCATCCGTATACAGGTGATGAGGAGAGCAACAGGGCGGAGGCGGCAGAGATTCAGCGATTCTTGCAGAAGCAATATCCGGATATGCTGTTTTTGAACCCCATTGCGATGTTTGGCATACTTGCAGATATGGAGTACGAGCAGGTGATGGCGTATTGCATCGAAGTACTGCGAGACTGCGATATGATCGTTATGAGCGGGGAATTCATGAACAGTCGCGGCTGCACAATGGAACATACAATGGCACGCGAACTTGGAATACCAATTCGGTACTATTTGAGCAAAGAAGAGCCACTTGAAACTTACTGGGCGTAAAGGAGGAGACAATGAGAGGATATCGAGACTGCGAGGTGGAGCGATGAACGCGGGGCTAACGAACGATGAATTCCGCCGACTGATCAACAACGGGCGCAGGAGCTACCGAGTGAACGTCATTGTGACCGTGTATGACCATCCGCAGGATTTTCCAAATGGATACGTGGCGCGGGCACATATCGTAGCGCAAAACAGACATGGCGTAATGGGATGCGGAAAATCGGCGTATGCATCACCGACGATCTACATCGCGCGTGAAACGCTCGACGAGGTGCGCGCGGCAATCCCTGACGACATGATGAAGATGATTCGCCATCCACAGGATGATCCCGTCATTATCGAGACGTATGTGTGACGAAATTTAGAGAGGGGCGCGTGCCCCTTTTCCCCTCGATAAACGAATTAATATACCGACATATTTATGCAGGCAGACAATGGCGGAGACTGAGATGGCATACAGACGTTCCAGATGGGAATCACAAGACAAGAGATTCAAGATTGAGAAGAAATATTATTCCTTTCGTACGTTACCTATCCGACCTGAGATCAGAGAGAAAAGAGCAAAAAGACAGAATGTCACGAAGGAAACACAAGCAGCAGTGAATCGGCGTCTCCGTGCGGAAAAGCTATCTCGCCTCCTCATGGATAATTTTGTCGCCGGGGACTGGTATCTGACCTGCACCTATGCGGAACATCCGAATGCGGAGAGCGTGCCGAAAGAGTTTGAGAAATTCAAGCGGAAGCTGCGCACGATCTACAAGAAGGCGGGCGTACCGATGAAATATATTTCCGTGTTGGAGAATCTATCGGGGGCGGGGCGGCCGCACGGGCACATCTTTCTCCCTGCGCTCAACAGTTCCGATTTGGAGAAAGTAAAAAAGGCGTGGGAACATGGAAGCGTTGCAGTCAAACTCTACGGCGGGCACATCACGGATGCGGAACGTCTTGCGGACTACTACACGAAAGAGAAAATAGCTGATCACGCGGGGAGACTCCAGACAAGCCGCAACCTTATCCGCACCGAACCAAAAACGGAGACAGTCACAAAAGCAGAAGCGTTCAAGACAGAGATCCAGCCGCCGAAAGGATACCGCATCATCAAGGAGCTATCATACAGTACCTATACCGCCGAGGGATATCCCCTCACGATTACGTATTTTGAGAGAGTGGAGCAGAAAAGACATCCACGAGAAAACAGATCAGCAGAAAGGGGCATGAGTGAATGACCGCAAAAGAATATCTCTGGCGCGTGCGTGACGCTGAGCGAGAATTGAAACAACTGGAGCAGGCATACACGCAAGCCCGTGCGGACATCCTCCACCTCAAGGGAATCACGTACGATGCGGATAAGGTCACCGGGGGGAAGTTCGGCGATCTCGCCGATGCAATCGCAGCACTTGAGGGATATGCGCAGCGTCTCAGTGCAAAATGGGATGAGCTGATCAATCTGCGTGAGACAGCGAAGAAGCTGATTGATACACTGAAAGACGGGCGTTATCGTGAGGTGTTGACGTTACGTTATCTTGACGGGCAATCATGGGAGCAGGTCGCCGTTACGATGGGATACACATATCGAGGCGTGACAGGACTGCACGGAAAAGCATTGAAGGTGTTCGGTGAGATAAACTGTTCCTAGATTTTCCTATTTGGTCTGTGCTATAGTATAAGCTAAGAAACTAAGGGCACAGCGGTAAGCGGTGTCCTTTTTGTATTGCATGGGATGCGGCCGCAGACAGGCGCGCAATGACGAAAGCACCATGCGCACGAGGAAGACCCTCCCCCGGTATCACAGGTACTACCGGAGGGAATAAAGCCTTGCGGGTCTGCGAGTCCCGGCTTTTGTGTGCGTGAAAACGAAAAAAAGGGGTTGACAACCTGACAAAATAGGAGGAGGAAGGAGGTGTGCCAAAAGCAAAGCCCTCGCGCGTGCGCGTGACAGAAGAAACAAAATTTATTTTCTCAACGGCAGATACCTGTGAATTTTTCCAAATTTCACGAGAGACTTTGTCAAGTTGGCAGAAAAAAGGCGCACCAAAAGCAGGACGCGGAAAATGGAGCATCAAGGCGCTCATGGAATGGCGGTTTGACGGCAAGCATACGGACAGCCCTGAAGTCCGCAAACTCAAGGCTGAAGCGGACTTGAAGGAAGCGAAGGCTGCGCAGGAAAAGATAAAATTGAGCGTCAAGCAGGATGAATTTGTGCACGTTTTGACCGTACGCAGCGAACTCACGCGACTCTTGGCAAATCTCAAGAAAAATTTACTTGCGATGGGGCATCATGTCGCGTCAAATCTGGCATCGATCGATATGGAGGCGGCAGAAACTGCAAAAAACGAGGTTGACAAACGTGTCAATGAGGCGCTGACGGAGATGGCAGAGGGGCGGATTTACCGTGGCAGAACGAAGAAAAAAACGGAATGAGCTTGCCTATCCTCCGTGGATTATGGACGCGCTGGCGGTGCTAAAGCCGCCGGAAAGACTCACCGTCTCCGAATGGGCAGACAAATACCGCATCCTGTCCGAATTGGACAGTGCCGCGCCGGGGCGGTGGCACACATCGAAAACGCCATACCTCAAAGCGGTCATGGATGCGTTCAACGATGACTTTATCCACGAAATCACATTCTGCGCAGGGACGCAGCTCGGAAAGACCGCCGCTGAGCAGAACATGATCGGCTATGCCATTGCACAAGACCCCGCGCCAATGCTCGTTGTCTACCCGTCGGAAAAGCTGGCAAAGTTCACAAGTGAAAAACGCCTGCAGCCGATGATAAAACTATCGCCTGCACTCGCGGAAAAGTTCGATGAGCGCGGGAGCAAAGATCTCGAACTCTCGCTTGGCAATATGTATATCGCCCTCGTCGGGGCAAACAGCCCGTCCGAACTCTCAAGCCGTCCCGTGCGCTATATCTTCTTCGATGAGATCGACAAGTTCCCGAAATGGACGGGCGCGGAGGCGGGGCCGTTGGAGCTTGCCGCCGAACGGACAAAGACGTTCTACAACCGCAAGATCGTCAAGGCCTCAACGCCGACGCTCAAGACGGGGAATATATGGCAGGGATGGGAGACGGCAGATATCCAATACCGCTATTTTGTCCCGTGCCCGCATTGCGGGGAAATGCAGACACTTGAGTTTAGGCAGATCAAGTGGGCGGAGGGTGCGGATGAGACTGAGGCGCGGATGGCGGCGTACTACGAATGCAGGCACTGTCATGAGACGATTGACGATCGTCACAAGCCCGCAATGCTCCGCATGGGAGAGTGGCACGGCGAGGTAAAGGCAAAGGGGCGTGCGCACAAGGTCGCCTATCATCTGAACTCTCTCTATTCACCGTGGCTGACCTTCGGGGACGTCGCGGCGAAATTCATATCCAGCAAGGATGAGCCGGCACTGCTCATGAACTTTATCAACTCATGGCTTGCCGAGCCGTGGGAGGACAAGAGCAGCAAGATGAAATCCGACGTCGTCATGGAGAAAGCACTGCCGTATGAACGCGGGCAAATGCCCGAGGAGGCCCAGCTGCTCACCTGCGGGATAGACGTGCAGCTCGATCACTTCTACTTTGCCGTGCGTGCATGGGGCGCGCATCTGACCTCGTGGCTCGTGGACTGGGGGCGCGTGGAGACGTGGGCTGACCTTGAGACGGTCATCGATCGGAACTATGCCGATGTGAACGGCGTTATCCGCAACGTCAACCTTGCGTGCATCGACTCCGGCTATAACACGGACGACGTGTATAGCTTCTGCGCACGTCACATGGACGTACTTGTGCCGACGAAGGGCGCAAGCACGCCGCTGAAATCTCGCTACAACGTGACCATTCTCGACAAGCAGGCGGCGGGCTTCGGGCTCAGGCTCTATGTGATGGACTCCAACCAGATGAAGAACTTCATTGCCTCACGCATGACAATTGACGCGGGGGCGCATGGGAGCTGGAACGTTTACCGTGACATTGAGCGCGAATACGCCGATCAGATTTGCGCCGAGCAGAGAGTAGAGCAGCGCGACAAGAAGGGACGCATCTCCGTTGTCTGGGAAAAAATCAGCTCCCACGCGGCGAACCATCTGCTTGACTGCGAGACGAACAACACACTCGCCGCCGAGATCATCGGCGTGCGGTATCTGATGGAGCAGGAGCAGGAAACGCGGCAGGAGGCAGAGGATGAGCCGGATGACTGGCTCGGCGCTGGGAAAGAGTGGCTGTGACAGGAAGTCACTTGAACAAGCACTTTGCAGAACGCAGAGTGCTTTTCTTATGCACACTTTGAAAGGAGGTGAGACCATTTGGAGACACTGGAAACGCAGCTTGCACGCGTACAGGAGGCTATCGCCGCGATTGAGAGCGGGGCGCAGGAATACAAGATCGCGAATAGGCGACTCACAAAGGCGAATCTTGCGACACTCTACGCGCGGGAAAGTACGCTGAAAGCTGAGATTGCACGGCGCGATGGCGGGGATCTCTACTTTGCCCAAATGGGGCGTATATGATTCCGATTCTGGAGAAGGCAATCGCTGTGATCTCGCCGCAGTGGGCGTGCGAACGTGCCTTTTACGCTGAGAGTCTGCGTGCCTACGAGGCGGGGGAGGTGACACGCTTCAACGATGGATGGGTGCCGATCAACGAAGACACGGAGAACGCCGACAAGCCGCAGCGCGACCTCATCAAGGCGCGGGCACGGTATCTTGAGCGCAACAGTGATATCGCGGGTGCAGCCGTCGGCGGCATCGTGCGCAACGTCGTCGGGACGGGCATCAAGCCGCAGGCACGCACGGGAAGCGAGGAGCTGAACAGGCGCATTGAGGCACTATGGCGGGAGTGGACGGCGGCGGAGAACTGCGACATCACAGGACAACAGAGCTTTGCGGAGCTGCAGGCGATGCTTCTCAGGCGCAAGATCGTCGACGGGGAAATCCTCATCAAGAAGGTGGTTACGCGCAAGGGGCGGCATCCGCTGAAGCTGCAGGTCATAAAGTCCGACCTCCTCAGCAGTTTCCTCATGTATGCACCAAAGACGAGCAACATCATTCGCTCCGGTGTGGAGCTGAACGACCATCTGCGCCCGCTTGCGTACTGGATTGACCGCAAAAGCCCCGATGGCTATGTGGAGTACAATCCCGACCGCGTACCCGCCGAGCAGATCATCCACCTCTGGACACGCAGTCACCCCGACCAGATACGAGGTGTTTCTGACCTTGCGCCCATCATCAAGCGTCTCAAAGATACGCAGGATTACCTTGACGCCGAGACGCTGACTGCGAGGATCGCGGCGTGCTTCTCGGTGTTTATCACGACGCAGACGGGCGCATCGGGTAAGACACCCGGGCGCATAGGCAATGGCATGAAAGATCCTGAGGGGAAGAAGCTGAGCGCCATCCGCCCGGGCATGATCAAGTATCTCGCGCCCGGGGAAAGCGTCGAGACGGCGAATCCATCACGCGGCCTTGCCAATGCACGGGATTATGTGGCGATACAGGAGCGGCTTGCGGGCGCGGGACTTGGGCTTTCCTATGAGCTGATGAGCCGCGACTTCAACACGTCGAGCTTTTCAAGTGCGCGGCAGGGGATGCTTGAGGATCGCAAGACGTTCGAGCCTATGCAGGAGTTTATGGCGGCGCACCTGTGTGCACCGATCTATCGTGAGTGGATGGATCTCTGCGTGATGGCGGGGAGTCTTGACATCCCAGACTATTTCGAGCACAGGGAGACATATCAGACGGTCGAGTGGGTTACGCCCGGCTGGGCGTGGATTGACCCGCAAAAGGAGGTGCAGGCGGACATCGCGGACATCCAGAATGGCGGCAAGACGCTCGCGCAGTGGTGCGCCGAACGCGGCTATGACTGGCGCGAACAGCTTGAGCAGATGGCACTTGAGAAGGAGACCGCAGAGGCGATGGGTCTGAAGCTCTCGGTGCACACGCCGATCACAGTGCAGGCGGCACAGAGCAATCATGCCAATAACGCAGATGATGAAAAGGAGGATGCAGATGGCGAAGACAAAGACGAGAAACAAGAATGAGCCGCAGCAGCGCACGGCGTACACGGGTGCGATTCTCTGCCGTACGGATGGGGTGGACGGGGATACACGACAGGCAGAACTCTCTCTTTCAAGCGAAGAACCGTGCCGTCGATGGTTCGGCGATGAAATCCTCTCGCACGATGCAGGAGCGATTGACCTCAGTCGCCTGCAGGAGATCGGCGTGGTGCTTTTTAATCATGACCGTGACCGTGTGATCGGGCGTGTGCTCTCTGTCCGTTTGGATGAGGCGATGCGCAGGCTGCGCGCGGTGATTCAGTTCGATGAGGACGAGGAGAGCGAGCGCGTCTATCAGAAAGTACGCTCGGGCACGCTGAAGGGCGTGTCGGTCGGCTATGTGGTCGATGTGTGGGAGGAGGTCAAGGCGGGGGCGACAAGCACCAACGGGCGCTTTACGGGTCCGTGTGAAGTTGCGACGCGATGGACACCGTACGAACTTTCGATTGTGTCCGTACCCGCCGATGCGACGGTAGGAGTTGGACGTAGTTATTCAGAGAATGGAGAGGCAGCGATGGACGAACAGAACAAGGACAATGGAGTAAAGGCACAGGCTCCCGTAACGGTAACGCTGGATACGGGCGTGCAGCCGGATACGGAGGCGGCACGTCAGGCGGCAATCGCCGAGGAGCGTGCCCGTGTACGTGAGATCGGGACGATGTGCCGTCAGTTCGGCGTGGATGATGCGACATACATCAATGACGGTATGAGCGTCGAGGCTGTCCGTGCGGCAATCCTCGACAAGCTCGCCGAGCAGCGCAAGGCTCAGACGGTGACGGTGCAGGTTGATGAGATGGACAAGTTCCGCGCGGCGGCGACGGATGGGCTTGCCATGCGTGCAGGGCTTACGGTCGAGAATAAGGTGGCGGGTGCGGATGAGTACCGCGGGAAGCGCATGATCCGCCTCGCCGCTGAGTGCGTGGAGCGCGAACTGGGGAAGAATACACGTGCGATGGATGATGAGATGATTGTCCGCGAGGCTCTGACGGGCACTGGTGCATTCCCCGGTATCCTCTCCAACGTCGCGCATAAGAGCATGGCGCAGGCGTATCAGACCGTGCCGACAACGTATCAGCTCTGGACGGCGCAGGGGAGCAACTCGGACTTCAAGGATGCGGTGCGCTACCGCCTGAGCGAGGCAGACACGCTCGAAAAGCTCAATGAGAGCGGCGAGTTCAAAGCGAGCGGCGTCACGGAAAGCATGGCAAAGACGAGCGTCACAACATACGGGCGTATGTTCTCGATCACGCGTCAGGCGATCATCAACGACGATATGGGCGCACTGCAGCAGATCCCGGCAATCTACGGCGCGGCGGCACGGCGCATGATCAACAAGATGGTCTATAAGTTGCTCAAGGACAACCCGACCATTGAGGGCGATCCGCTTTTCAGCAACAACCACAACACGCTCCATGCGGTTGGCATCTCCATCGAGGGGCTTGCCAAGATGAAGGCGGCGATGGCAAAGCAGAAGAACATCGCAGGGCTTGAGTATCTCAACATTCAGCCCGCATTCCTCATCTGTCCCGTGGAACTCGAGGTACAGGCAGCGCAGCTCATCAGCTCGGTGGTTGACCCGACGAAGGCGAACGCAACGCCGAACCCCTTTGCAAACAAGATGACGGTCATCTCGGAGCCGGAGCTTGAGGATGCAAAGGCATTCTACCTTGCGGCAGCGGCGGGCGTTGCGCCGACCATTGAGGTCACAAGCCTCAACGGCAACCTCACGCCGACGATGGAACGCGCGGAGCAGTTCGACACGCTCGGCATCAAGTGGCGTATCTACATGGACGTGGGCGTCAATCTGCTCGACTATCGCGGCATTGCAAAGAGCACAGGAAAGTAAGGAGGAGCTAAACCATGGCAGAAGCAGTAAAAGCGACATACGTTCAGCGCGGGGACAATATCGACTACAAGGCGGCGGCAGACATCGCCTATATGGAGGTCGTCCCGCTTGCGGCGCGGATCGGCGTCGCGCTCTCGGAGATTCCGAAAGGCGAGATGGGGAGCGTGACGCTCGTAGGGGCGTTCCGTCTCCCTGCGATGACGGGCAAGATCGAGATCGGCGCCGAGGTCTACTGGGACAAGAGTGACAACGCCATTGTCGCTGCTGCGAGTACAGACACGATACGCGCAGGCTATGCGATTGCGGCGAAAGAGCAGGCGGACACGGTGGCACTTGTCCGCATCGGATGATGGGATTCAAGGAGCAGGTCGCGGCGGATCTCGCGCGCGTATTCATGAACCCCGATGAATTCGCAGAGGAACACGATCTAAACGGGACGGTCTGCCTCTGTGTCATAGAGGCGCAGCGCACGGAGGAGAAATACCTGCGCGGGGCGGTCTATGACCCGTATGAGGGGCTTCACGGCGTCGGCGTGACCGTCCATGTAGAGGCGCGACTGCTCCCCGATATCCCCGTGGAGGGGATGCAGTTCAACCTCGACGGGAAAGTCATGATTGTAGATGCGTGTACGCAGGAGGCGGGGCTGCTCTCCATCGTACTCAAGGGTCATGCGAGCTGAAAGGAGGGGGGCAGATGCTCAAGATTGATATAGAGAACACAGAAAAACTCACGCGAGCGATTTCCATGCTCTCCGAAAGAGAACTATACAAGGCGATTGGTGCTGCCGGAAAGCGGGCGGCGAGGCATGGTGTAACGGTAGGATCAAAGAAGCTGCGCGAAGTCTATAACATCAAAGCGGGGATTGCAAAACGGCATATGATGGTAAAGGCGGATAGACCGATAGAGACCATCATTCGGATTGAGGGGACGCCCGAACGTGTGCAGAATTTTCGCGGCACACAGCGCCGAAAGAGTGGCATTTTCGTATCCATCAAGAAGGGAAGCGGCGGCGTTATACCGCGCTCCTTTACGAAGGGGGGCGTGTTCCTCATGCGCGAGGGGGCGGATCGTTATCCGCTCAAGGGCATCTATGGTCCCTCTGTTCCTCAGATGGTATGGGAAAATACCGTGCTTGAAGCCACAACGCAAGCGGCGATGGAGATGTACGAGAAGCGCATCATCCACGAAATTGAACGCCGCGCAGGAGGCGCATCATGACGCCGTGGACGTGCGCGATGGAGATTGCGGACTTCCTGCGCGCACAGATTGCAGGGCATGACGAACGGGCGAGCACGGGGGAAGTCTATGCGGGCTTTCTGCCCATTTCCACAGTACGCGAGGTGACGGCGGAGCGTTGCCCCCATGTGGCAATTCGCCCGCATCAAGTAGAGGACGGCAAGGAGCGGAGCGTCGCAAAGATGGCGGTCTATGTTGTCGTGAGTCCGAACGACGCGCCGCGCGACGGGGCGGCGGAGCTTTATCACATTTTGGAGTTCCTGCGCTTTTCCCTGCTCTCCAACAATCCCATCAAGAACCGCTGGAAGATTGAGGACGGATCCCTTGAAACGAGCATCCCGGACGAACAACCCTATCCGAAACTCTGGGGGCGCATGGATTTTGACGTGATCCTGCCGCAGGCGGAGAACGTGCGGAACGATATTCTCGGTGGATATGACAAAGGAGGAAGACGATGAAGGACGAAACGGCGGAGAAGAATCCGCCCAAAAAGAAGGCGGAGGCGGTCGCTCCGGAAGTATCGACAGTGATCTACATCGGTCCGAGCTTTCGGGACAACGACCTTTTGACATTCAAGGTATTTGCGGAGGGGATTCCGGACGAATTCAAAGACGATCCGATCCACGCTCCGCTTTTTGTTGCCCCGGAGGAACTTGATGCGGCACGCGCCGAAGCCGAAAAGGCAGGCACGCGGCTGAACGTCCTGTACGGGAAAGCCGTACAGGCACATGAGGAAAGGAGTTAAACGATATGGCATTTTTTCACGGCGTGCGCGTGAGGGAAGTCCCCACTTCCATCCTGACGCCCGCAAGCACAACGGCAGGGCTGCCCGTTGTATTCGGCACCGCCCCAGTCCACCTGACGAATGACCCGGCGAAGAACGTCAACCGTCCCGTCATCTGCTACAGCTGGGATGAGGCTGTCACGGCGCTTGGCTACTCGGATGACTGGGACGCATATACGCTTTCCGAGGTCATGTATTCGCAGTTCAAGCTCTACGGCGTGCAACCCATCATCTTTGTCAATGTGCTTGACCCGAAAAAGCATAAGACGGAAGTCAGGGACACGGAAGGGCATGCGGTCACAGAGGGGCGCGTCATTCTCTCCGACGCTGTTCTTCTCGACACGCTCAAGATCAAATCCTCGGTGGCGGCAGAACCTGCCGCACACCTGACGGACTACACGGCGGCGTATGACGATGACGGGCGGCTTGTTATCTCCGTCACGCCGACAGGTGCGCTCAAGACCGCCGAGAAGCTCTATCTCGACTATGACAAGATTGACCCGTCGAAGGTGAAGGACGCGGACATCATCGGCGGCGCAAGCAAGAGCGGCACAGCGGGGCTTGAGTGGCTGGACGCCATCTACACGCTCTTTTCGCTCGTTCCGGGCATTGTCGCGGCGCCCGGATGGTCGGAGCACCCTGCCGTTGCGTCGGTCATGAAGGCAAAGGCGATGAACATCTCCGGGCTTTTCCGCTGCATCTGCCTGACGGACGTAGACACGGGCGAGGCGAAGTACTATGCGGATGTGAATGCGTGGAAGAACAAGAACAGCTATACGGGCGTGAATCAGGTCGTATGCTGGCCGTGCGTGAAAAACGGCGATATGGTGTTCCATATGTCCACGCACATCCTCGGCATCATCGGCGTAATGGATGCGGCGAACGGGGACATTCCGTATGAAAGTCCGTCGAACATGACGATGCAGGCGACGGGCATCTGCCTGAAGGATGGGACGGAGACGGTCGTCACCTACCCGCAGGCGAACCTCCTCAACAGTCAGGGCATCATGACCGCACTCAACCACGGCGGTGGTTGGAAGAGCTGGGGAAACTATACGGGCGCATATCCGTCCATCACGGACGTAAAGGACACGTTCATCTGCGTGCGCCGTATGTTCGACTGGCAGTATCAGACATTCATCCTCACGAACTGGCAGAAGGTGGATCGTCCGCTGACGCTCGTTCTCGTGCGCGCGCTGGCAGACTCCGAGAAGATCAGGCTGAACGGGCTTGTCTCGCGCGGGTACCTGCTCGGCGCAGATGTTGTACTTCGCGAGGAGGAGAATCCGTTGACTGACCTTTTGCAGGGGATTATCCGCATCCACGTCTTTATGACACCGCCCGTCGCCGCGCAGTCGATTGAAGGAATCCTCGAGTACGACGTCAACAATTTCAAGGCACTGTTTTCCTGAGGGAGGGGAGCATAGATGAAAATTCCTGAAGTAATCAACCATCTGCGCTGCTACATTGACGGGGCGGATGAATTTATCGGGGCTTTGAGCGTGGAGCTGCCGGATATTTCCTCTATGACTTCGGATGTGAAGGGGATCGGCGTTGCGGGGACAATCTCCACGCCGATTCACGGGCAGTTCGAGGACATGGAGCTGAAAGTCAACTGGCAGATTCCGACGGAAACGGCGCTGCAGTATAGCGGCGGGCGACCAATCAAACTGGATCTCTACTCCGATGTGCAGGGCTTTGATTCCGGCGCGAACGACTACACACATGACCGCTACCGCATCGTTGCGCACGGGCGCGTCAAGAACTATGCGGGCGGCAGCATCGAGCAGGGGAGCACATCGGGCAGCAGTACGACCGTCGGGCTGCACTACTACAAACTCGAATATGGCGGCAAGACGCTGTGCGAGATTGACAAGTACGGCTATAAGGCAATCATCGGCGGGAAAGACCATCTCGCTGAGGTGCGCAAGAATATCGGGATGAGTTGAGGAGGACAAGAACATGACAGAAGATAAGAAGCACGTAGCAGAGGCCGAAAAGGATACGGTGACAGAGGAGGCTTCCGTGGAGGTGTATGACGCCGAACCCGTGGACGAGGGGGATGTGATCCACCTCAAGAAGCCCCTGCGTGGCGGCGCGAAGGAGATCGTGCTGGACTTTGACCGCGTGACGGGCTATATACTGCTGAAATGCGAGAAGGAAGTGAAGAAGGACGATCCCATCATTACCCTCCCCGCACTGTCTCAGGCGTACCAGGCGCGCGTTGCGGCGTCTGCGGCACGGATGAAGTACGATGAGATTCTGGAACTCTCGGGCGCGGACTTCACGGCGCTCTGTATGAGGGTACAGAATTTTTTAATGGGATCGCGCTAGGGGACAGCCTCCGGCGCTCCGCTCTGCGCATGGCAAAATACAGCAAATCCCCCATCGACATGTTCCTGAAGATGCCGGCGGGGGAGCTGTCCCATTGGATTAACGTGTTCAACGCGGAAATCGAGTTGGATGCAGAGATGGCAAAGAATGCACGCAATCAAAAATAGCCGCCTGTGCGGCGGCTATGCGGAATCATACTTAGGGAAGATAACGTGCGGGCTTTTTTGGTGTTTTGGGAGGCGCGGGGGCGCGGTCGTTGCGATGAATGAAATCGTCGAGGGTTTCAATAAGCGATGCAGTACTGTTCGATAGAATCGCAATCCCGCTTGTCACGATAAAGATCAGTATGCCTCCAATCAGCACAACAAAAAGCAACAGGAAGCTCATAGCAGCAAAGTCCATACACAGCCCCTCCAATCCATCTATATACGAATCAATTCTTATGTTCAGCATACAGGGGAGGTGATTTTTTGTCAACAGGAAAAACCTTCGCGCTTGCCATCGCCCTCAAGGCGTCCATTGATGGCAGCATCGCGGCGGGGCTTGCGAAATCCGCGCAGGCAATCCAGAATGTCGCACAGACAGCGAACACAGCGAATGCACAGCTGCAGCAGGGGACGGAGGCTCTGCGCGGATATGAGGCGCAGCTTGCCAATATTGGCACGAAGTCCGCAGAGTTCATGAAGCTCAAGCGCTCCATACAGGATACATCGGGCAGCCTCACGGAGGCACGCACACGCGCGGCGACGCTTGCACGAGCGTTCAAGGAATCCGAGCAGGAGACAGCAACGCTCAAGGCGCGCGTCGATCAGGCAAAAGAATCCCTCGAACGCATGAAGGGGACACTCACCCCTGCGACCTACCGAGCGGCGAAAGCGGAAATTAAACAACTCACCGCCGCATACAGGGAGAGCGAGGAACGGACAAAGGCACTCGGCACGGAATTCGAAGCGGCAAAGAAGGACGCATCGAAATTAAAAGACACACTGGCAAGCCAAGAAACTACGCTTAAAAATATTCGCGCGTCGCTCTCTGAGGCGGGGATATCGACAAAGAATTTCGCCGAGAGTCAGCGCGCCGCGCAGGAAGCCCTTCAAAAGACCATCGACAAAGAGAAGGCAGCAATCGCGCATCAGGAGAAGATGGCGGGATTGCGGGACAAGCGGCAAGGTGCAAGCGAGAAATTCACCGCAGCGCGGGGAAATCTCGTTGACGCCGTCATGCTTGCCGGAACAATCACAGCGCCGCTTATAGAATCGACACAGGAGGCAATCAAGTTTGAGTCCGTAATGGCGGACGTGCGGAAGGTCGTAGACTTCGACACACCGGAGCAGTTCAAGGCAATGTCCGGGGACATCTTGAAACTATCGACAGAGCTGCCGATGGCGGCAGAAGGGATCGCGCAGATCGTCGCGGCGGGCGGTCAGTCGGGCATTGCCCGTGAGGATCTGCTTGCCTTTGCCGAATCCGCGACAAAGATGGGAATCGCCTTTGACATCACCGCCGATCAAGCGGGCGACATGATGGCAAAATGGCGTACAGCGTTCAAAATGAATCAAGAAGAGGTTGTTGCACTTGCGGATAAGGTCAACTACCTCGGCAACACGACGGCGGCATCTGCGCCGCTCATCTCGGACGTTGTGACGCGCATCGGACCACTCGGCGAAGTCGGCGGCGTTGCCTCAGGTGAGATCGCCGCGCTCGGCGCGTCCATGGTCGGCGTTGGTATTCCGTCGGAAGTTGCCGCAACAGGTATCAAGAACCTCATACTTGGCATGGCGGCAGGAGAGGGCGCGACAAAAACGCAGGCAGAGGCGTTCTACGCACTCGGCATGAGTGCCGAGGAGATGGCGAGCAGAATGCAAGTCGACGCGAAGGGCGCAATCATCGACGTTATGAAGGCGATTCGCGAACTCGACAAGGACAAACAGGCGGCAGTTCTCAAAGACCTGTTCGGAAAAGAATCTATCGGGGCGATTGCGCCACTCCTAGGAAACCTTGAGAACCTGCAGGAGAATTTTGACAAGGTTGCAGATGCGGCGAAATATGCAGGGTCGATGGAAGCCGAATATGCGGCGCGCAGTCAGACAACAGAGAACCAGATCCAGCTTGCAAAGAACGCGATGGACGCACTGCAAATCAACATAGGAAGTGCATTACTGCCGACCATCGGGAAAATCATGGAGGCGGTTGCACCTGTCCTGCAAGGATTTGCAGAGTGGGCATCGAAAAACGAGGAACTCATTATAATTCTCGCGGGCGTCGGTGCGGCGATTGCCGCACTCGTTGTCGGAATCGCAGTCATGACCTTGGCAGTACAGGGGATCGCCCTTGCCTACGCCTCCCTCCAACTCGCCGTAGAATTCGTCAAGGGGCTTGAGCTCGCAATGAGAATAGCGACGGCGGCGCAGTGGCTATGGAATGCGGCTCTTTTGGCGAATCCAATCGGGCTTGTCATATTGGCAATCGCGGCGCTGATTGCCGTTATTGTGTTGGTGGTCGCCAACTTTGACAAATTGAAGGAAACGGCGTCCATTGTGTTCAGCCACATTTCCGGCACAGTAGCGGCGATGGTAGCCACCGTCAAGGAAAAATTCAGTGAAGCACTCAACAGGATCACGGAGGTGTGGAACAGCGTCACAGGACATAGCTTGCAATCATCGGAAATGCTCGGGGCTATCTTCAATGAGCTGGGGTTTTTACTGGGTGCGGCTTTCGACGTGGCGGCAGTTCTTGTCGGTACAGCGATTTCTACGATCATCAACATCGTCGTGTCATTGGCACAAATCATCGGCGGCGTGGTGAACATAATCGTCGGGATCTTTACTGGCGACTGGGACAGAGCTTGGAAAGGGGCAGGTGAGGTCGTTGACGGTGTCGCGGGCGCGAGCCTCGGAACGCTTAAGACATGGGCAAGCGGCATCGGCGATCTTTTCGACACGCTCATGGGAAAATCCGCAGAAGTACAGAAACAAGCCGAACAGGCACAGGTAAGTCAAAATGTCATTTCGGCAGGTAGAAACGCACTTCCGCAAATCAACAATGACTATATGCCCGATGAGGGAATGATGCAGACTGCCGCCGCCGCACAGCAGACCGCACAGGCGACCGCCGAAGCATCTGCGCACGCGCAGACACTTACTTCCAATGTTCAGCAAACGGGACAGGCTGCGCAGATGACGACAGACTATATGCAGCAATTACAAAACATCGTTGGGCAAGTTCCTTCACAGACGGAGAATACATTTCAGCAGCTTCCACCAATGGCGCAGCAGAGAACGGATGACATGGCGCAGGAGTTTTCACAGCTTGCCGCAAAGTGTCAGCCGGGCGGAGCGGCTTTCGTTCAAGCGGCGAGTGACTGGGGGCAAGAAGCATATCAGGCTATCGACCATTGGACAGATCAGATGGCATCTGTAGTGGAGAATAAGATGTCTAACGTGTGGGCGCGGATTTCATCACAGTTCAGCGCAGGGCTGAACGTCAACGTGACCATGAACGGCGGCGGGAACATTGCCCACAATGCCAAAGGCGGAATCTATCAGAGGGGCGCATTCCTTACGACCTTCGCGGAGGATTCCCCCGAGGCAGCAATCCCGATTGACGGCAGCGCACGCGCGGCGAATCTGTGGAGGAAGACAGGCGAAATGCTCGGGCTTCTGCCCAAACAGGCGACGCAAGCTGTCCCACGCATAAACCAGATACCGCAGGAAATTCCACAGGCGGCGCAGATGATGACGGCGGTACAGCCGCAGCTTACACTCGTTCCGCCGAGTCCCGTCATACAGGAGACACAGGCGGCGGCACAGATGATGACGGCACAGCCTCGGCTTACACTCGTTCCGCCGAGTCCCGTCATACAGGAGACACAGACGGCGGCGCAGATGATGACGGCGGTACAGCCGCAGCTTGCGCTTGTTCCGCCGAGTCCTGTCATGAGCAAGCCCCCTCAGTCGCCAATAAGCGCGCAGCGTCCCGCTGTCAGCGCACTGCCGTCGAGCGGTGGAATTACCATCAAATACAATCCGACCATCCACATCGACGGGGCGGCGGATGCGGGTGTTGTGGAGCAGCTGCGCGCAGAGCTTGAGCGACAGAAGCAGGAACTTATCGCTATGTTCCCAACGCTCCTCAAGCGGCAGGACGCGCATGAGAGGAGGCTTTCCTATGCCTGATACCTACACAAGCATACAGGGGGATACATGGGACATGATCGCATACAAAGTCTACGGCAGAGAAGCCGCTATGACGCAGCTGATCGAGGCGAACGATGTACTCGCACACATCGCCATTTTCCCGTCGGGCGTAAAGCTCGTATGCCCGTCAATTGTGCCCGAAGCCTCGCGTGTTCTGCCGCCGTGGAGGAGGTAGGCGATGGCGGAATACAAGAACCCCTTGGAGGATTGGCTGAAAGAACTCCCCGAGGGCGCGGAGCTCTCGCGCAGGGCGTGGATTGAGATCAAATACACGCCCACAGGAGAGGAGGAAGCAAAGGACATCTCCGAGGACGTGAGCAAATACCTCATATCCATGTCCTACACGGATAACCTATCCGATACGGCGGACGATGTAACGATCACGCTCGAGGATCGGGCGCAGCTCTGGCTGGAGGATTGGTTTCCCGAGGGTGAGGGCAATATGCTCGACATCACCATCCATACCTACAATCGCATCACACTCAAGGACGGGGAGGCGATTTTTCACGCGGGGAAATTCGAGATTGACGAAGTAGAAGTTGTCGGCTTCCCATCCACGGTACAGATCAAGGCAGTATCCGTTGTCGGTGCGTCCACCCTGCGCGGCACGCGGCGAAATCAGACGTGGGAAGAAATATCCGTATGGAAATGCGCCGCCGACATCTGCGAGCGAAACAATCTTTCGCTTATCTGGGACTGCGAGGACAACCCGAACCTAGACCATGTGGAGCAGGCGGATAAATCAGACCTTGAATTCCTGCTAGAGATATGCAAAAACAACGGCATGAGCCTAAAGATCATGGCGGAGCAGCTTGTTATTTTCGATGATGCGAAATACGAGGCACAAGCCCCGATCATCACAGTCTACAAGCCCGGCATAAAGGCGGAGCTGGATGAAAATACCATGCCGCTCCGATGGCTCACGGGCTACAATATGCGCGCCAAGACGCGGGATACCTACTGGAAATGCCATGTAAAGTATCAGAAGGGCAAGAAAAAGGAGGTGATCGAGGGCGAATACACTGCGCCGAACAAGGAGAGCGGGCGCATCCTATTTGTGCGTGAGCAGGTGGAGGACACTGCAGAAGCAGAGCGTCTTGCGAAGAAAAAACTACGTGAGGCGAACAAGGAGGAGGTCACGGGGAGTTTTTCGACCATCGGAAACACGAACTTCGCGGCGGGCACAACGCTCCTTTTGAAGAATTTCGGGAAGTTTGACGGGAAATATCTTGTGACGAAAGTATCACACAGCGTCACAACGTCCTACACGACGAGCGTTGATATAAGGAGGTGTCTGGATGGCTACTGATTCGGGCGGCGCGGCGCTCTCTGAGTGTATTTTCATCGGTCAAGTATCATCCTACGGAAAGGCGCCGGGGACGGTTATTGTACGCCGCCCCGACAAGGACGACCGTACAACAGCGGAACTCGCCGTTATGAGTCGGTGCACGAAGGACACTAAGGATTATTGGATGCCTGCCATCGATGAACAAGTCCTGTGCGTCCTGCTGCCGAACACGTCGGGGAAAGGCCCCGGCGCGGGCTTTGTCATCGGCGCGTTTTACAGTGAGGCAGACCCGCCGAAAGAGAGTGATCCGAATGTGCGCAGTGTCCGGTATAAGGATGGGAGCTACATCGTAAACAACAACGGGGCGATGGAGATACACGCATCCAAGTCGCTGAAACTCACAGCCCCGCGCATTGATCTGAACTAGGAGGGGTAGAAATGCCGGCAGCAACAAGACAGGGAGACAACGACACGGGGCACGATGCGTGCCCGCCGCGCGGGCTTGCAGGGCACAGCGGGAACGTATACATCAACGGCAGGGGGGCAGGGCGCGTTGGGGACAGCTACCCCGCGCATGGATGCCCTGTACATCCGCCGCACAGCGGCAACATCGCCGCCGGAAGTGGAACAGTATACATTAACGGACGCGCAGCGGGGCGCATCGGCGATCCTGTGTCATGCGGCGGGAGTGTCGCAATAGGGAGCGGAAACGTATTCATCGGCGGGTGAAGAACACCATACGGGAAAGAGGTGATGATCTATGTATATCGGCTATATGGGTGACATTGTCTTTGTTGTATCGCCCGACTACATGATCACGCCGATGGACTACGAACGAGAAAGTGCGGGACGATGGACAGAGCACGACCTGCTCATGCGAAAGCCCGTCAGTCAGTTCGGAGGCCCCGGACTTGAGAAGCTGTCATTTAGCATCATCCTCGACGCGGCGCACGGAATCGACGTTGCCGAACAGCTGAAGAAACTGCGCGTCATGCGTGACACGGGCGCGGTGTTTCCGCTTATCATCGGAGGGAAGCCCGTCACGCAGAGCTATTGGAGACTCGACAGCATCAAGGAGACGGGGCACTACTGGACGGCAGACGGGCGTCTGCTCCAATGCACACCCTCCATCACGCTCACGGAATACGATGACAGCAACTACGTCGAAGAGAACAGCATCGTGAATAAATATGGCAATGGGTTCAATGCCGCGAGCAGTGTTTTAGGAGGTCTGTGACGTGATCTATACAATCAACGACGGCGCATCGCCGCCAATCGATTTCGCGCCTGCGAGCGTCACAGAGGAAGTCCTGCAAAACGTCCGCACCATTATCAGTACAATCAAATATTCCGTCCCGATGGATCGTGAATTTGGTATTGACGGAACAGTTGTTGACCGCCCGATCAATCTTGCGAAAGCGCATCTCACGAACGAGATATTCCGCGCCGTGCGCAGGTATGAGCCGCGCGCCGTCATTGAGTCAGTCGAATTTACGGGCGATGAGATCGGGCGATTGACCCCGACGATAAAAGTAAGCATCAATGAATAATACAGGGAGGTGAAAAGTGAATGACTCTTAAGGACTTAGAGCCGCTGAAATTTGTGGACGCAGATCCAGAGACGATGGAGATTCACATCTTGGAGATCGTGGAGGGGCTACTGAAACGAAAACTTGCGCGAGCCGACCCCTTACGATTGGTTTTGCTCGGTGTCGAGACGCTCTTGATTCAGCAGCGCCTTTTGTTTGACCAGATGGCGAAGATGAACCTGCTGGCGTATGCAAAAGGCAGCCATCTCGACCATATCGGCGCGCTTGTTGGGACAGAACGACTGCCCGCAAGCCGCGCGACGGCAACGATGAAGCTCACGCTCTCAGCGGTACGAGAACAGGCTGTCATCATCCCAAAGGGGGCACGGGTCACGGCGGGGGACAATGTCTATTTTGCACTCAATGAAAGTGCCGTCATCCCGGCGGGCGAGCTCTCTGTCACGGCGGCGGCGACCTGTGCCGAGAGCGGCGAAAAGGGCAATGGATACCTGCCGGGCGAGATCAGCCGCATTGTTGATCCTGCGCCGTTTTGGACAGCGGCAGAGAATATAACGAAAAGCGAGGGCGGCGCAGATGTGGAGGATGATGAATCCTACCGCGAGCGCATCCATGAAGCGCCTGAGAAGTTTTCGACGGCGGGACCGACACTTGCCTATGAGTATCACGCAAAGGCGGCATCCGCACTCATCTCGGACGTGAGTGTAGACAGCCCCGCACCGGGCGAGGTTGATGTTTATCCGCTCCTCAAGGGCGGCGTGCTGCCGGGCGAAGAAGTCCTGACGCTTGTACGCGAGAAGCTGAACGACCGCCGCATCCGTCCGCTGACAGACAAGGTAAGCGTAAAAGCCCCCGAAAGCGTGAAATATGACGTTGAAGCACGGTACTACATCGATCGCCGCGACGCGACCGAAGCGGCGGCAATACAGACACGCGCCGAAAACGCTGTGCAGGAATTTGTCGCATGGCAGAAGGAGAAGCTCGGACGGGACATCAACCCGACCGAGCTTTATTATCGCCTGAGAACGGCTGGTGTAAAGCGTGCGGAGATCATATCGCCCGTATTTACCGCGACGAATCGAAAGCAGGTTGCCGTTGCCGAGAACATCAAAGTGACATTCGGAGGATTGGAGGATGAGTAAAGACCTACAGAGCGTATCGCTCCTTGACATCCTGCCGCCGAATCTCCTTGCGGACGAACAGATCAACGCTACCGCGCAGGCGCTCGACGACGAACTGCAAAAGATCACCACTGCGACAAAAGAAGCCCTCCTGCTTCCGCGCCTTGACGAACTCCCGGAGGAGGTCATTGATCTGCTCGCGTGGCAGTGGCACGTGGATTTCTATGAGCCGTCCATGAGCATTGAGACAAAACGTCAGCTTGTGCGTGAGTCTATCGCATGGCATCGCATCAAAGGGACAAAAGCCGCCGTTGAGAAAATGGTGCAGACCGTTTTCAAGGGTGGCGTTATAACGGAATGGTTTGAATATGGCGGCGAACCCTATCATTTTCGCATTGACCTTTTGACTGCGCCAAATATAACACAGGACGATACGGCGCGTCTATTTGCAGTCGTCAATGCGTCGAAGAATGTGCGCTCCGTGTTGGACGAACTTAGATTCCGACGCGAAGCACAGAATGATATGTATTACGCCGCCGCTCCCTCCATCCACACGACCTACGAAATACGCCCGGCGGAGATCACGGACGCGACGGCGAATGCGCGGCGCTATATCGGCGCAGCAGTCTCCACGCACACAGCGTACGAGGTCTATCCCGAAATCGCGCAAGATGCTGCGATCGACAGCACGCTCTATGCGGTCGGGGTTGGCAGTATCTACAAGAGCATTGAGGTCACACAGACCTAGAAAGGAGTAACTATGGCAAACTGGATAGGAGGGCGGCTTACAAAAGCGGGGCGCGACCTGCAGATCAAAGTCGAGGCGGGGCAGTGCAAGCTTGAGCTGACTAAGATCAAGCTCGGGGACGGTGCGGAGGACATCTCAAGCGTTGACCGCATGACCGATCTCGTTGGCCCCAAGGCCGAGTTCGGCATCAGCCAAGTGGAGGCGAAGGACGGCCTTTGCACCGTCACGGGCATCATCCACACGAGCAACGTTAGCGCGGGTTTTTACGTGCGTGAATGGGGGCTTTTTGCAAAGGATCCCGATCGCGGTGAAATCCTCTACATGATCTCGATCGACCCGAATCCCGAAAGTATCCCGCCGAAAACCGCCGCACTCAAACAGGCGGCGACGTACGCGATGAACATCGTCGTTGCGAATGCGGCGAATATTGAGGTACGCATCGACCCTGCGGGGTTGGTCAACACGGAGATGTTGGCACGTGGTGCGCGGCTCATCAAACGCGGGACAGCGTATCAGTACGGAGACGTACTGTATGACCCGATGATGCACACGAACCTCCTGCTCTTTTGCACGCAGGGAGGGGCGACGCAGACCAACTACAAGGACTATCGGGGCGCGTCGCTCGGACAGGAGTACACCGACGGCTCTGCAAAACTCTATGTGCTTGAGGCTGTGGAGCGTGGCAGGGATTTGTTTGTGCGGAATGGAGAGGGCGACGTTACGATGTCCGCCGATCTCACAGAGCCGAAAGTCGGTGTAAAATTTGCGATTACGGGCGAGGACATCACCCTCGCACCGGACACATTTTACACGCAGCAGTTCAAGATGTTCCCCAATGGGGACTTTACACTATCGTAAACAGGAAAGGAAGATGAAACATGGCAGGAAATTTTGTACCGCCGACACAGAGCAGCACGCTTGGAACGTCGGACAACAGGTGGGCGGCCGGCTTTTTCGATAAGCTTGCTGTAAAGACGCTGGAGGTTATCGGTGGCGGGACGGAAAACGACGCACAGCCCGCGACGGTCGGGTGGGTGAAGAGTAAGTTTCAAGATCTTTTCAATCATGCCATAAAGCTCACCGGGGTGAAATATAATTTTGGTAAAGAGAGGGAAAACGGGTACATCTATTTCGGGAGTCTTTTCGGGGGCTTGACGATAGAGTTTTTGTACTTCAATACGAACAATTCAAACGCCAACAACGAGCAGGAACAGGTACT
>ERZ772960.1030-NODE-1030-length-23261-cov-5.199560_pt1 | contig 23261 bp, 13 predicted proteins | sample MGYA00580678_ERZ772960 | MGnify/ENA primary metagenome ERZ772960 (study PRJEB29015, sample SAMEA2737930) | human oral metagenome | biome: human oral; feature: human-associated habitat; material: dental | place: China | collected 2059 ... | reverse complement strand
GCTAAACGCAGCGATTTCTGTCAATAATTCGCGAATTTTTTGCTAAACGCAGCGAATTTCGTCAATAATTCGCGAATTTTTTGCTAAATGCAGCGAATTTCATCAATAATTCGCGAATTTTTTACTAAACGCAGTGATTTCCGTCAATAATTCGCAAATTTTTTAAAGCCACTCTCGGTTTCCTCTAAGCAATCGGAGCTGAAGCTCTATTTAAATAGGTGGGCGGTCGTCGGTCTGCGTTTTTGGCCAGTTGACGAGAAAAAGCCTTTGGGTGGCGCGCGTGAAAGCCGTGTAGAGCCAGCGGGCGTAATCAGGCGCAGGCATATCGGCAGCCATTCGGCCTTGGTCGAGATAAACATGGGCCCATTGACCGCCCTGTGCCTTGTGGCACGTGACGGCATAGGCGTATTTTATCTGCAGCGCATTGAAATAAACGTCGCGCCGAAGCGCTTCCAAGCGGTCGCGCTTGCGGGGCAGGTCGGCATAGTCGGCCATGACGGCCTCGAAGAGTGCGCGCTGTTTGTCTTCGGGCAGCGCGGGCGCATCGCTCGTGAGCGTGTCGAGCATGACGGTTTGCGTTAGCTCATGGTCGTGGTAGTCGGGAAACCGCAAGCAAACGTCGGCAAACCGGAAGCCGTGGCATTCGCGCAGGTTGCGCACGCGCATCACCTCGGCGCGGTCGCCGTTGGCGATGAACGAAAGTTGGCCTGCGGCTTCGGCTGCCTTGTCGAGATATTTGTTCTTCACAATCATCAGTCGGTCGCCCGTGCAAAGCATGTCGTCATGGTCGAGCACGGTGGCGCGGAGTCCTTGGTTGTAGATGCCGGCCAGCTTGTTGCTGCGCGTCACGATGATGGTTTCGTCAACGCCCACCTCGGCGTAGCTCGCGGCTATCAACTCGGGCAAATCGGCGCCCGTGACGGCTACGACGTCGGCAAATCCGCTGAAACGAATGCGCGGCAGTCCGTTGGCCGCGATAACGTCGGGCGAGAGGCATCTGATATGCGTGGCGTTAAAAAGAATTCCGCTGTCGTGGCCCTGCCGAAGTACTTCGCGCAGGTCGCACGTATAGACGGTGAGGCCACGGGCTTCGAGCGCGCCGACATCGAGCGCGGGAGCCAGAACCTCTCCTACGGGCGGAAGTTGCGCGCTGTCGCCGATGAGCATCATGCTGCAGCCCGGTCCGCTGTAGACGTAGCGCACGAGATCGTCGAGCAGGCTGCCCGTCCCGAAGATGCTCTGGGCGCCCGCTCCCGTCCCGATCATCGAAGCTTCGTCCACGATGAAGAGCGTGTCCTTGTTCAGGTTGTCGTTCAGGTCGAAAGCGCCGCCGATGCCTGTGTAGCGCCGTTCGCGATAGATTTTTCGGTGGATCGTCGATGCGTTGCGACCGCTGTTGGTGGCAAAAACCTTGGCCGCGCGTCCCGTTGGGGCCATCAGCTGCAACTTTTGGCCGAACCGCGCGAATGTGCGCACCATGGCTCCGGCCAACGATGTCTTTCCCGTTCCGGCCGACCCGCGCAAGAGCATGACACGGCGCTCACCCCTGTCGGCCAGAAATCGGGCGAAGGTTTCGAGGGCATTCAGTTGGTCGCGGGTGGGTCGAAAACTGAATTCGGTCAGAATTTCATCTATAAATTCTTGTATTTTCAATGCGAAGATGATTTTTTTTTGTATCTTTGCAATCGGAGGCCGACGCGAAGCACGCACCGGCTGATTCCGAATGCAAAGTTAGAAAAATTATCCGAATGAAGCTCGCTGCCCATCATAATTTATGGCTTTCCTTGTGCGCCGTGGCACTGGCTGCCGTTTGCGTCGCGAGTATCCTCGGCCCCGTCCGTTTTGGCAAAGAACGGCGTCTGCGCGAGCGAGCCGTCGTCGTGCGGCTGTCGGCGATACGCGCTGCCGAGCTGAACTACCTGCGCGCCCACGGAGTTTACGCGGCCGATTTCGGCACACTCGTCGGCGGTGGTTATCTGGCCGATAGTCTTCAATACGTGCCCTTCGGTGGTGGTCGTCGGTTCGATTTGGCCGCCACGGTACAAGTGAGCGTGAGCGGCCGTCGTCTTCCCTTGGTGGAATGCGGCGCCACCTACGACGCTTATCTCGACGGACTCGACGCGAACAGCGTGGCCAATCTTATCGAAGAAGCGAACCGCAGCGGACGTTATGCGGGCATCAGAATGGGCGACATCAACGCAGGCGACACCCGATTATCCATCAATAAATAACGATTATGACCGAAAAACCTATTACCCGGCACCCGCACAGGGTCACGTTGAGGCTGACGGACACTACGTTGGCGTTCGCCGTGGCCGACGAAACGGCCGCGGGCGGCCTCGACTACGAACCGTACGTGATGAAAAGTGGCATGTCGCCAGCGGCTAACCTTCGCGAGGCTTTTATCGAGAGCCGCATTCTCGGTGCGGGCTTCCTCCACGCGCAAGTGCTTGTCGATAGTCCCGTGCTGCTCGTCCCGCTTGAAGAATTTGATGCCGACGACGCCGAGCCCTTCTATCACCATACTTTCACGGGGCACACGAACGAGGAGCTCCTCAACACCGTCCTTCCTGCGCAGAACGCAGTGGCGGTCTACCCAATTAACAAAGACATTAAGCTCGTGCTGACCGATCACTTCCGTGATATCCGAATTATGCCGCTGATGCAACCCGTGTGGAGCTATCTTCATCGGCGGAGCTTCACCGGCACAAAGCGGAAGCTCTTCGCTTATTTCCGCGGCAAGCAAATGGAGGTGTTTGCCTTCGCCCACAACCGTTTCCGCTTCAGCAACCGCTACGAGGTGGTCAACGCCAACGATGCGGCCTATTTCATTCTGCATGTGTGGACGCAGTTGGCCCTCGACGCGCGCGAAGATGAGCTGTTCCTGTGTGGAACGATGCCCGAACGGGAGCCACTCATCGCGGGCCTCAAGGAATTCGTTCAGAAGGTCACCGTCATCAATCCCGCTGCTGAATTCAACCGTGCGCCCATCACCCAGATCAAAGGGCTGCCGTTCGACCTGATGACATTGTATATAAAAGGTAGATAGCGCATGAGAATCATCACGGGAAGCTATAAAGGCCGCCATTTCGACATTCCGCGCGCGTTTAAGGCGCGGCCGACGACCGATTTTGCCAAGGAAAACATCTTCAATGTGCTGCGGGGATACGTCGATTTCGACGGCATAACGGCCCTCGATCTCTTTGCCGGAACGGGCAGCATTTCGCTCGAACTGGTCAGCAGAGGCTGCAAACAGGTGATTAGTGTAGAGGCCGACCGCGACCACGCCGACTTCATTCGCCGCTGTTTTGCCAAACTTGGCGACGATAGAGACGTGCTCGTCCGCGGCGATGTCTTCCGCTTTCTGAAGCGTTGCCGGCAGCAGTTCGACTTCATCTTTGCCGACCCGCCCTATACGTTGGGCGACCTTCCGCAGCTTCCCGACCTCATTCTGGGCGGTGACCTGCTTGCTCCGGGCGGCATTTTTGTGCTCGAGCATGGCAAAGACCATGACTTCTCCACCCACCAACGCTTTGCAGAACACCGAAGTTACGGCAGTGTGAACTTCACCTTGTTCAAATGAGGCGGCTTGCGCCACGGCCTTAATTCTCAACAACATTCATTCATTTTTTTATTTCTATTTTATTGTCTTGCAATCTCAGTCATTTCACGCGGTAATCTCAGCCATTTTACGCGCTAATATGGCTGGAATTGCACGGTGAAATGGCTGAGATTGTTTACCCATTCTCACCGATGGGCTTCGTAGCCTCCTGCAACCATTCGCGCTCATCGGCTTCCAAGTGGGGCGAAAGCATGGTGCAGACGTGCCGATGATACGTGTCGAGCCACCGAATCTCCTCGGCTGTGAGCATCGAAACGATGATAGGAGTCGTGTCAATCGGGCAGAGTGTCAGCGGTTCCATCTTGAGGAACGTGCCGAACTCGGTCTCCCTGTCTTTCAAGATGAGGAGTGTATTCTCGATACGCACGCCGAAACGGCCGGCAAGATACAGTCCCGGCTCGTCGGTCACCGTCATTCCGGCATGCAACGGGGCCGGTTTATATTCCATACGGATTTGATGTGGCCCCTCATGCACGTTGAGATAGGACCCCACGCCATGGCCCGTGCCGTGCAAATAGTTGAACCCTTCGCGCCACAACGGCTCGCGAGCCAAGGCATCAAGCTGCGTTCCACACACACCTTCGGGGAAACGGGCCAGTTCCAACTGAATATGGCCCTTCAACACCAATGTGTAGACGCGCTTCTGCTCCTCGGTCAGCGGACCAAGGGCTATGGTTCGCGTGATATCCGTGGTGCCGTCTTGATATTGAGCACCGCTGTCTATGAGCACAAGTCCGCGGGGTTCAATCGGGATATCAGTCTCCGGCGTGGCCTCATAGTGCACGATTGCACCGTGATGTTCGTAACCCACGATGGTGTCAAAGGAGAGACTGCGATAGAGCGGTTGTGCTTTTCGCAAACTTGTCAGCTTCTTTTCCAACGAGATTTCGGTCTCATTCCCTTCCTTAACGGCCGGAACAAGCCACTTCAAAAACCTCACCATGGCCACGCCATCACGCAACATGGCGTTGCGAAAGCCTTGGATTTCGCTTTCGTTCTTCACGGCTTTCATCATCGGAACGGGTGATTCTGCCATGACAACCGAGGCATTTCCCTCCCTTGCATAAGCCACCAAGCAACTGTTAGTTTCGTTCGGATCAAGTAAAATGTTATAGGCAAAGTATTCTTTTCTTAGGTAGTTACCCACCTTTTCATACGGTCTTAGCGCCACAGGAATGCTTTCCAAATAAGCCGAAACGGCTGGTGTAAGCTTGGATTCTTCGATGAACAGCACCGCCTTTTCGTGCTCAATGACAAGGTAACTCACGAAAACGGGGTTGCAATGCACGTCGGTTCCACGCAGATTGAGGGTCCATGCAATGTCGTCCAAGGCCGACATCAGCATGCCGTCGCAATGTTTTTGGCGCAAAGCCTCACGCAGTCTGCAGAGCTTAGAGGCCGAAGTCTCGCCCGCATACTCCAAAGATTGAAGTTCAATTTTGCCTTGGGGGATAGGCGGACGGCCGTTCCAAATGCACGCTAAAGGGTCGAAGTTCAGCCTTAAAGTCATTCCCCCTTGCCGGCGAAGTTCGGCAATCAGCGCTTGCGTCTCGGCATAACTGCTCACCGTTCCGTCTATTCCTATCTCGCTTCCTGCCTTGCATTGTTGTCCAATCCATTCGGCAATCGTGGGCGTTCCCGCCACTTTCAGCTTCATTAACTGGTATTCCGAGCCTGCAAGCTGCGCCTCGGCGGCAAGGAAATAGCGCGAGTCTGTCCACAATGCTGCACCGTTTTGCGTGACAACAGCCGTGCCTGCAGAGCCGTCGAAGCCTGAAATCCACTCGCGACCTTTCCAATGATCGGCCACATATTCGCTGTTGTGGGCATCGGTACTGGGGAAGATAAAGGCCGCAAGTCGCTCGCGTCGCATCACTTCTCTTAAGGCCGCTAAACGTTGATTGATTGTTTCCATGTGCATCTTTTGCTAAATCGACATGACAAAGATACGCTTTTTAAGAATTAACAACAAATAATCTGCACATTAAATAGCCTAAATCCTATATTTTTTTACTAACTTTGCGGTCAAAGGAAACAGATTTCTAAACCATAAAATAGTAATATAGTTATGAATTATTTAACGAATGACAAATTGGTTATCGTCGGTGCAGGCGGTATGATTGGTTCAAACATGGTACAAAGTGCGCTGATGCTCGGGCTTACACCCAACATCTGCCTTTACGACATCTTTGAGCCGGGTGTGCATGGTGTGTATGATGAAATGGCACAATGCGCGTTCCCGGGTGCAAACCTTAGCTACACCACCGACCCCGCAAAGGCTTTCACCGGTGCAAAGTATATCATCTCGTCGGGCGGTGCTCCCCGAAAAGAAGGCATGACCCGCGAGGATTTGCTGAAAGGAAACTGTAAAATCGCTGCCGAGTTTGGCGACAATATCAAGAAGTATTGCCCCAATGTGGAGCATGTTGTCGTGATTTTCAACCCCGCAGACGTCACTGCACTGACCACGCTCATTCATTCCGGCTTGAAACCCAACCAGTTGACCTCGCTCGCAGCGCTTGATTCGACACGTTTGCAGCAGGCTTTGGCCGAAGAATTCGGCGTTCAGCAGGACAAGGTGACCGGTGCACACACCTATGGTGGCCACGGTGAGCAGATGGCTGTATTCGCTTCGCAGGTCAAAATCGATGGAAAACCGTTGGCAGAAAAGGGCCTTTCAACCGAACGTTGGGAGGAAATCAAGCACCACACCGTGCAAGGTGGCTCGAACATCATCAAACTTCGCGGTCGAAGTTCGTTCCAAAGCCCGGCTTACAACGCCGTTAAGATGATTCAGGCCGCTATGGGTGGCGACAAGTTCACGTTGCCTGCCGGCTGTTATGTCTGCAATGACAAGCTTGGCTTCAAGAACGTGATGATGGCCATGCCCACAACAATCGACAAAACGGGCGTTCACTTCACCGAACCGACAGGAACAAAGGAGGAGATTGATGGCCTTCAGAAGTCATATGAGCATCTTTGCAAGATGCGCGACGAGATTGTGGAACTCGGTATCATTCCCGCTGTTGACAAATGGAAGGAAATGAACCCCAATCTTTAAGTAGTGTACTTACCTTTATTATAATAATAGTTTTTAAGTTTGAGAGGAATGGGCCGTGAGGTTCTTCCTCTCATTTTCTTTTGCACTGCAAACAGCAGCCAATAGGGACTTCATGGGGAACAGAACAAGTGGCACGCAATCCATAAAACACAAGGGCGTGATGTGCAAAAGCGGCAACTTTCACACCTAATACCCACCCCGTCCCTCCCAAAGGGAGGTAGTGAGAACTTACAAGAAATAAAAGGTAAAAAGTAAAAAGCAGGCAACTTGAATGCTTTGCTCAAGGCTTATGTTTTTACTTTTTACTATTCTATCTTTTTAGTTCTTTACTTTTATAACGCCGTAAAGGCGGCAATGAGTCCGAAGATGATGCCGGGCGTATTGGCAATGGCGAGGGGAAGGTCGCGTTTCTCCTTGAACAGTCCGTAAGCCACCCACAGTGTGCAGTTCACGGCAGCCATGAAAGGCTGTATGAACGTTCCTTTTTGTCCGGCCAAGTTGTTTTCTATTTGCGGAAGATAAAAGACATACATCAATACCGACGTGCCCATGCCTACCCAACCCATGGCACCAAAAAACTTTTCTCTTGTCATTTTGTTTGTTGTTTATTGATGATTATGATATAAATTGATTGAAAAAGTGGAAAGGACATGCCGAGTGCATGTCCTTTTTGCTTTGTTTCGAGTTGCCAGTTTCTTATTTTTTGTAGCTGCAAACCGGCCAAGGTTTGAGCTCTTTGAAGAAGTCATGGCCCTTGTCGTCAACGAGAATGAAGGCCGGAAAGTCTTCCACGCGAATCTTCCACACGGCTTCCATGCCCAATTCCGGGTACTCCACGCACTCAATGCTCTTGATGCTGCTCTGCGAAAGCACGGCCGCAACACCGCCAATCGTGCCCAGATAGAAGCCACCATGCTTTTGGCAGGCATCTGTTACGACTTGCGTGCGGTTTCCTTTGGCTATCATCACGAGCGAACCGCCATGAGCTTGGAACTCATCTACATAGGGATCCATGCGGTTGGCCGTGGTCGGTCCCATCGAACCGCAGGCATATCCTTCAGGCGTCTTGGCCGGACCGGCATACAAAACGGGGTAATCTTTCATGTATTGTGGCAAATCTTCGCCTGCATCGAGGCGTGCCTTGAGCTTCGCATGCGCAATATCTCGGGCCACAATGATGGTACCTTTAAGGCTTACACGCGTCGAAACGGGATACTTCGTCAGCTCGGCACGCACGGCATCCATGCCTTTATCGAGGTCAATCTCAACGCCCTTGGCTCCTTCGCCGGGCCTTCTGTACTCCTCGGGAATGAGTTCTGAAGGGTTGGTGTCCATCTTTTCGAGCCAAATACCGTCGGCATTGATCTTCGCTTTGATGTTTCTATCGGCCGAACAGCTGACACCCATGCCGATAGGACAGCTCGCTCCGTGGCGTGGAAGACGGATAACACGCACGTCATGTGCAAAGGCTTTGCCGCCAAACTGGGCGCCGAGACCAATCTTTTGAGCCTCAACAAGAAGCTTATCCTCAAGATCTTTGTCGCGGAAAGCACGTCCGGTCTCGTCTCCGGTGGTAGGAAGATTGTCGTAATATTTGATGGAACCGAGCTTCACGGTCAGCAAGTTCTTTTCGGCGGAGGTGCCTCCGATGACGAAACAGATGTGATAAGGCGGGCAAGCTGCCGTTCCGAGGCTCTTCATCTTCTCCACTAAGAACGGCAAAAGCGTGCTTTCATTCTGAATGGTTGCCTTAGTCATCGGGTAGAAATAGGTCTTATTGGCCGACCCACCGCCCTTTGCAACCATGATAAAGCGGTATTCTGCGCCCTCAACGGCCTCGATATCGATTTGCGCCGGCAGGTTACATTTGGTGTTCACCTCGTCATACATGTTGAGTGGAGCATTCTGCGAGTAACGCAAATTGTCCTCCGTAAAGGTGTTAAAGACGCCACGTGAGAGTGCTTCCTCGTCCTCGAAGCCAGTCCAAACCTGCTGTCCTTTCTCGCCATGAATGATGGCTGTGCCCGTATCTTGGCAGAAAGGGAGGACTCCTTTCACTGCCGTTTCGGCGTTACGTAGGAACTGTAAGGCCACATACTTATCGTTTTCAGAGGCCTCGGGGTCGCGAAGTATGGCGGCAACCTGCTCATTATGCGCACGACGCAACATGAACTCGGTATCGTGGAACGCCTGTTGTGCAAGGAACGTCAGGGCCTCCTTGGAGACTTTTACAATCTGTTTGCCTTCGAATTCACTCGTCGTTACGCCCTCTTTCGTCAGAAATCGGTATTCAGTATCGTCCTTTCCTGTTTGGAACATCGGTGCATACTTGAATTCAACTTTGTTTGCCATAATGTTTTTATTTATCGTTGTGTTTCGTAATCTCTTTGCTTGATGCTTGCAAAGGTATAAAAAAAACTGCGTAACATCAACTATTTCACGTGTTAAAATGGCTCATATTACCTCGCGAAATGGTCGAGACAGACATGTAGGGACACACGGTTCGTGCGTCCGTTCAAGCGGAGTGAGTGGATAAATGGACGGGTAAACGGGTTGATAAGCGGACAGTAATCGGGCTATAAACAGGCCGTATTGAGCGGACGCACGAGCCGTGCATCCCTACATGCACATAAACAAGCAACTTGTTCACCCGTTTACTCGTCAACTATCAACTGAAACGTGAACGGACGCACGAGCCGTGCGTCCCTACATGCGCATAAACAAGCAACTTGTTCACCTGTTTACTCGTCAACTATCAACTGAAACGTGGGCGGACGCACGAGCCGTGCGTCCCTACATGCACATAAACAAGCAACTTATTCACCCGTTTACTTGTTAACTGTCAACTGAAATGCGGGTAGACGCACGGTTCGTGCGTCCCACATGCATTCATAGTGGTTTTCCACATGGGGAACATTGCGACGCAATCTCAGCCATTTTACCGCATAATCTCAGCCATATTGCGCGGTGAAATGGGCCATATTGCACGCCAATATGGCTAAGATTGCAAGTTACAATGGGACAGGCTGTTATCCAATTCTACCGAAAGAAACGAATAAGGACGCAGGGGCCGTTCGTCCGCTCTATCAATCTGCGTAAAAATTGTGCGTCGATTGATTTATGTTTGACATTGAGCGGACACACAGACCGCGCGTCCTTATACGCCTATCCCAATGGGAATGCGTTACACTTTCTTCTATTTCGCAGTGCGACCGCAGGCGATTAATACCCGAAAATGTCCTCGGTGGTGAGGCGTTGCACAGGACCTATCTGCTCAAGCAACGTCATATCGAGGTTCTTTTCGTCGCCGAGAACGGCGTAACGGAAAGATTCTTGAGCGATGTTCCGGTTGGCAAAGTTGACGATATCCTTCAAGGTCAGCCTCGGCAATGCGGCATATACGTCTTGCATATAGTCGTGATTGAGGCCCAATTGCCTGAGCGACAGGTAGCGTTGAATGACACCGAACTTCGTCGTTCGGCTGCTTTGGATTGACTTTCTGAGGCTCTGTTTGGCCAAATCAAAGGCAGCTTGGTTCTGTGGCATGCTGACAAGGATTTCGTGGAAGACCTTGATACAGTCGTTCATCTTGTCGTTTTGCGAGATGATATGCGTGAAAAAGCTCTCGGATTCTCCCTTATATTCGGGGCGTTTATACACGGCATAAGCGTTATAGGCCAGCCCTCTTGTCTCGCGAAGTTCTTGGAATACCACGCTATTCATGCCTCCACCGAAGTACTGATTGAAGAGAGTTTCAACGGGAGTCCGCGCAAGTGACCACTCTCCTCCCCTGTTATTGTACTGCCGCATATAGATGTTCTTGGCATCGTATGGGGCAATGAGGACCTCATTATTGTCGGTATTCTGTGGCTCATAAAGCTTGTTCACGGGACCGGCTGCCAGCTTTTGCGGCGTTTTATGGGTGCTGACAATCACGGCTTCCAACGTTTTAAGGTCGGAAGGTCCGTAATAGAGCACGGTGTGCTTCAGGCCATTGAGCTTGTCGAGCAATGAGATCAACTCCTGAGGGTCCATGCTTCGCAAGGCTTGCGTAGCGATGATGTTGCGCGTCGGATTGTATTTGCCATAGACAGCATAGTCCCATAGCGCATTGAAATTGGCCTTTTGGTCGGTCTTAGCGTCTGCGCGTGACTTCTTAGTCAGGTCACAATAGCGGCTCCAAGAGTCGTTATCGGCCTTTGACTGATGGAGCACTTTCTCCAAAAGTTGCAGTGCCTCGGGCATGTTTTCATTAAGTCCGCTGAGGGAAATGCTGATGTTTCGCTCGCCAACATTGACGGAATAGCTGCAAGCGAGCTTGTAGAAGGCTTGCTTGATTTGCGAAATCGTCATGTCGCGGGTGCCGATGTAGTTCAGATAGTCGGCTGCATAGCCATAGCGATTGTCGGCTGTTGAACCGAAGTCGTAGCGGAACACGAGGTTGAAAAGGCCGTCATCGGTGTTCCGTTTATAAATGTAAGGTAGGCCAGAAGACAGCTTTCCCTGTGCCAATTCCTTGTTATAGTCAACGAAGACGGGCCGGATAGGCTTGGTTTTTGCCATGCGGATGGCATTGAGGAACGGGCTTTCGAACTCGCGGTTTGCAGGAATCGGCGTGATGATAGGCTTCTCTATCTTCTTCAAAGTGGAGTCGATTCCCATGCGTTTGTAGACACATACGAAGTTATCCATGCGCAGATGGCGGCGTGCAAAGCCGATGATGTCCTGCTTGGTGAGCTTGGATTGGCGGTCAATCTGCAAGGCCGTGGTTGCCCATTTCTTGTCGTTGATGAAGGCATCTACCATCATTTGGACACGACTTCGGTTGTTATCGAGCGACCGGAAGTATTGAAGTTTCTTGTTGGCCAGCACGGCCGGCAACAGATCGTCGCTGAATTCGCCACGCCCCAGCTTTGAAATCTCGGCCAAGATGAGGCTACGTAGGTCTTCAAGTTTTTGGCCATGTGCGGGCACTCCCTCGATGATGAGGGCCGAATAGTCGTGAAGATCGTCAAGAAAAGCACCGGTTTCCATGGCTTTCATCTGCTGGTCGATATTGATATCAAGCAGACCAGCCTTGCCGTTCGACAGCATCCTCCGCACGATGTCGAGCGTGTCGTTCTGCAATTGGTTGGCACCTTTGAAGCGCCAACCCATCATAACGTTCTCTGCATCCTGCCCTACGACGCTCGTATCTCTTGGCATCGTGATGGCTTTCTGGGCCGGGAACTCGGGTCGAGTGAGCCGTTTTCCGGCTTTCCATGTGCCGAAATACTTATCAATAACAGCAATCGTGGCATCGGGATCGAAGTCTCCTGCCAGCGCAATGGCCACATTATTCGGCACATAATAGCGGTGGAAATAGTTCTTGATATTGACGATTGAGGGGTTCTTCAGGTGCTCCTGCTCGCCAATCGTGGTCTGCGTGCCATAGGGATGCGTGGGCGTAAGGAGCTTCCAAAGGGCAGCATATTCTTTGGTTCCATCGCTTCCCATCGATATGTTCTTCTCTTCATAAACGGCTTCGAGCTCGGTATGGAAGCCACGGATAATCATATTCCGGAAGCGGTCGGCCTGAATGCGGGCCCAATTCTCAATCTCATTCGACGGAATGTTCTCCACATAGCAAGTCACATCGTTGCTCGTATAGGCGTTGCTTCCCTCAGATCCGATGCTTGCCATGAGCTTGTCATACTCGTTGGGAATGTTATATTGGGCAGCAAGTTGCGACACTGAGTCGATTTCATGATAGGCCTGCTTGCGCATAGTGGGGTCGGTCAGCGTGCGATAGTGCTCATAACGCCGTTCGATATCGTCGAGATAAGGTTTCTCTTTGGCGTAGTCGGTGGTCCCAAACTGCTGGGTTCCCTTGAACATCAGATGCTCCAAGTAGTGCGCCAAGCCCGTTGTTTCGGCGGGATCGTTGCGAGATCCCGTGCGAACGGCAATGTTTGCCTGCAACCGGGGCTTCTCTTTGTTGACACTCATGTAGACCTTTAAGCCGTTGTCAAGGGTGTAGATGCGGGTCTGCATGGCGTCTCCCTTGACGGTGGTGAAGTGATAATCCTTGGCCGAAACCGATGCGGTGAGGGCCAAAGTCAATGTAAACAAGATAGTTTTTCGTCTCATATTGTTAGTTTTCGAAGTCAATTTCATGGTCAAGGTTGTCAATGAAGTCGTCAAGGACGTGCTTTTCGACATCGCCCATGGCATATTCCTTCTCGGCATCCTTGCGTATCTCGGCTATCCATGCACGTCGAGCACGCACATAGTCTTCGCGGATTCGTGCCTCATCTACATCGGTAATCTCCGTCAACTGATAGTAATCGAGTATCAATTGATAGGTCCAAGCCCACTGATATTCGCGATAGTTGCGGTTGATTTCCTCAAAACGGTCGAGCACGTCCTGTATGGTTTCAATCTCTCCGTCCTTGATGTCGTCGAGCAAGCGCATCTCTTCACTTTCCGGAAGCAGCAGTCCGCTGAGGTCATTCCATTTACCTTGGCCTACGGTCGTGGTCGGAGGCTCTACTGCACCAAGGCTTTTTACGACACGTTTTAGCACGGCTCCCATGTAGATGCGCAAGGCAATGTCGTAGTATTTGATGCCTTTATTGAGCGAACTTGGATTGATGACGTAGTTATGATAGGTGTAGGAAGTGACGTTTTCGCCGCTGGCATCGAGCAGTTTCTCAAGGATTTTCTTGCCTTGAACAATCTCTCCGACCGAGAAAGGCGACAGCCAATCAAAGTTGACGATGCTCTTTTGACTGCCTGAAGGACGCACATCACGCTTCGGCCATTTGCGAATATCGCGATAAAGACCAACGGTTGTGATGTTCCTTCCGGGCGAAAGATACATCGTATCTCCATAAGCTATGAGGTAAGAAAAGGGCAGATTGCGCGTGTCGGGGTGGTACATCAGCTTGCCAAAACACACGGAAAAGGTCCCGATATTGGCCGGCATGAGCACGTAAGCTCCACTGGCTGTCTTCGTTCCGCGCTCCAAAATGCCATAGTGCATGGGTCCCATCTTGTAGGCATGATTGCTGAAATTGGTTGCACTTCCAGCGTTATAGAATGAGAACTGACCGCCGATGAGCAAGCTACTCTTATGGTGACTGGCTGTGAACGGACCGCAGAATGCCGCGCAAGCCTCGCCATTGCTCATGTAAGAATTGGCGAAGAAGACGCTCGAAGAAGCCGTGAAACCATTACTGATTTGGCAGGCCTCGCCCACGAAACAATCCTGCATCTTCACGCTGTTGATGATACTTGAGCCTTCACTGATAATTGAATTCTCGCAGATAACGCCTGTCCCTATATACACATTTGAGGCAGGTGAACTCAGAATGGTGCAGTCGCTGAGGCGCGCGGCCCCGTTGATTTCGCAGTCATCATGGATAACCGTGTTGGTAATCTCCTTGGTATTGACAATCTTTACGTTGTTTCCTATGGACGCTTGGTCATGCCGGTTACGTGCAATCTCCTCATTGATAAGTCGTCGGATGGCATCTTTAAGGGGCTTGTCATGGAAATGCTTCACCATGAAAGCGGCAAATTGGCTATTGAGATCGCTGAAGAGTATCACGTTGCCGTCGCCCACTTCATTGAGCACGGAGATGAGATTGCCCTCGCCGTAAGTCGCCCCATCGGTGGTTTCCATCGAACTGACGTTGCTGATATAGCAGCCGTCACCGATGGTATAGTTGTTGATGTAGTTGCCGATGTTCTCTATCAGGCAGTTATCACCAATGCTGACGTTGCGCAAAGTGGCGTTGTTGATGCCCGAATGTTTCAGAAACCCCCGGCTCACTTCGATGTTCTTATCGAAGTCACCGATACGGATTTCACCATAAAGCATCACACGGTGCATGTAATTGGGCTTGAAATCCTCTGACACATACACGTTTGTCCAGTCCTCGGCCCAGCAGTTACGGTCTTCGAGAACCCTTATTTCTTCATCGGTTAGTTGTCGCATGGCAGTAATTCATAATTCATAATTCATAATCGGGCTTATTCTACCTCCGGATACAGAAAGTCGTTATACGGATATTTCTGCACATGAAGCTCGCGTACCTTTTTATATAGCGTCTCACGGAACGCTTCCACGTTCAGTTTCTCCTTGGCACTGATGAACATACAGCTCTCGTCGAGACGTGCCATCCATGTCTTTTTCAAGTCCTCCAAGGTGATATTCTCACGCGTTTCGGGCGTGAGGTCGTCCTCATCTTTCTCTGTCCAGCGGTAATTGTCAATCTTGTTGAAGACTATCATCGATGGCTTTTCGTTGCAACCCAAGTCGGCAAGCGTCCGTTCAACCACTTGTATCTGCTCTTCAAAGTCGGGGTGTGAGAGGTCTACCACATGCAACAGCAGGTCGGCTTCGCGCACCTCGTCGAGCGTGCTCTTGAAAGAGTCGACAAGGTCTGTGGGAAGTTTGCGGATAAACCCGACGGTATCGGCTAACAAGAACGGTAGATTCTCGATGACTACCTTGCGGACCGTGGTATCGAGCGTAGCAAAGAGTTTGTTCTCGGCAAACACTTCGCTCTTGGAAAGCAGGTTCATAATGGTGCTTTTGCCCACATTCGTATAGCCCACGAGGGCCACACGAATCAGTCGTCCGCGGTTCTTTCGCTGCGTAGTCTTTTGTTTGTCAATCTCAAGAAGGCGCTGTTTAAGCAACGTGATGCGCTGAAGAATGATACGGCGGTCCATCTCCAACTGCGTCTCTCCCGGGCCACGAAGTCCCACGGAGCCTTTACCACCACCCGAACCTGAGCCACCTCCCTGGCGTTCCAAGTGGGTCCAGAGTCGTTGAAGCCGTGGAAGCATGTAGCGATATTGCGCCAGTTCCACCTGCGTCTTGGCGTTGGCCGTCTGTGCGCGCATGGCGAAGATGTCGAGAATGAGCGACGTTCGGTCGAGTATCTTTACTTTCAGTTCGTTCTCTATATTACGTATTTGCTTGGCTGAAAGCTCATCATCGAAGATAACCATACCGATAGGCTCCTCGTTCTCCGCGCAGTCTTCGATGTATTGTCTGATTTCATCCAACTTACCCTTGCCCACGTAGGTCACCGCGCTCGGCCCATTCACCTTCTGCGTGAACCGCCTGACGGTCACCGCCCCGGCCGTGTCGGCAAGGAACTCCAGCTCGTCGAGGTATTCCTTCGTCTTAGCTTCGTTCTGTCCATCGGTTATCAGCCCCACCAACACGGCAGTCTCGGCCTTCACTTCGGATATAATAAATTCTTTCATCAATCGTGTCCCTATATATAATATGGTGCAAATTTACGAAATTAGGCTGATAATCCGTATAAAGCGCCGAAGAATTTATATGGAAAGAGAGCCGAGGCCGTCGCAAACGTTTGCGTAATTATTTGCACAATAAGCCCTACGATTTTCCGGATATATCTCCCTTTTCCCTATCTTTGCACCATATGAATGATGTATGCAATCAAGATTTTCAATAAACATTAACTACATAAAGACAAACCTCTGAAACATTTCAAAGAAAGAAACGGTCCCGACGCGAAGTCGGGACCGTTTTTTATGCCTACGGTCTACGCCCCCTGCCCGCCATTTCCCAAGCATTACCGGAAAATATAAGCACACAAGGGCACGGTGTATCGTTTTTTTTCCGTATATTTGCCGTGAAAAATACAATCCATATAGATTAATACTTAAATTTAAGACAACATCAAATGAAAAAAATGTTACTATCGGTGGCAATGATGATGGCGACTCTCTCGCTGCATGCCACAGACGCGAATTATCAAGTAGTGCCACTTCCACAAAGCATCATCGCCGAGAAAGGGGCCGCCTTTGTGCTCGACGGCAACACCACCGTCAGCGTAGTCGGCACCGACGAAGCCATGCTGCGCAACGCGGCATTCCTGAAGGAATACATTCGCGAGGCCACGGGCATCAATCCTACCGGAACAAACAAGAAAGCCGCCGCCATCACACTCAAGCTCAACGCCAAGGTCGAGCAAGAAGAAGGCTACGTCATCACCGTGAAGGCCAAAGGCATCACCATCGAAGGCAAAACACCGCGCGGCGTGTTCTACGGTGTGCAGACGCTCCGCAAGTCGTTGCCCTTGGAACAGGCACAAAGCGTCACCTTCCCCGCCGCACGCATCGTCGACTATCCCCGCTTCGGCTACCGCGGAACGATGCTCGACTGCGGCCGCCACTACTTCAAGCCCGAATTCATCAAAGAATTCATCGACATGCTCGCACTCCACAACCTCAACACCTTCCACTGGCACCTCACCGAAGACCAAGGCTGGCGCGTGCAGATAGACCGTTACCCGAAGCTCACGGAAGTCGGTTCCAAGCGGGCACGCACCGTCATCGGCCGCATCACCGGCATTTACGACGAGATACCCCACGGAGGCTTCTACACCAAGGACGAGATGCGCGACATCGTGAACTATGCCGCCGACCGATACATCACCATCATTCCCGAAATCGACGTGCCCGGCCACACGCAGAGCGTGCTCGCCTCCTACCCCGAGCTGGGCTGCACCGGAGGCCCCTACAAGGTGGGCGAGACATGGGGCGTATTCCCCGACATTCTCTGCGCCGGAAACCCCAAGACCAACGAGTTCGTGCACAACGTGCTCGACGAAGTCCTCGACATCTTCCCCTCTAAGTATATCCACATCGGCGGCGACGAAGCCCCACGCGACCGATGGAAGAACTGCCCGCGCTGCCAGGCAGAAATCAAGCGGCTCGGCTTCAAAGGCGCACCCGGCACCTCGCCCGAGGCACAGCTGCGCATACACTTCATGAACCAAGTGGCCCAATACCTTGCCCAGAAAGGGCGAAGCGTCATCGGCTGGGACGAAATCCTCGAAGGCGACCTCGACAAGAGTGCCACCGTCATGAGCTGGCGCGGCGTCAAGGGCGGACTGCAGGCCGTGGAGCGCGGCCTCGACGTCGTGATGACACCGCGAGACTTCTGCTACCTCAACTACTATCAGAACAAAGACCGCAACCTGCTCCTCCGCGACGCCGAGCTCTTCATCGACAAGGCCTACGCCTACGACCCCGTGCCCGCCGACGCCTCGCCCGCGCTCAAGCAACACGTGAAGGGCATACAGGGCAACCTCTGGACCGAATACGTCATCTCGCGCGACCTTGCCTTCTACCAGCTCCTGCCCCGCGCCGCCGCAATCGCCGAGACGGGCTGGACGGAGAACGACAAGAAAGACTTCGCATCGTTCAAGCAGCGCATGCGCAACCTCAACGCCCGCTACAAGCAGTTCGGCTGGAACACCTGCCAAGACATCTACAAGAAATAACCCTCGTGACGGCCACGAGCGTCCTGTCCTGAACGCCCCACGCTGTCAGTACATCAACAAGGAAATCCCCTCTGTCCGCCTCGGCGGGCACGCCTATCAAGCGAAAGGGTCGGTGCGCAGCGCCGGCCCTTTCCTGCGTTTATCCCCCACCCGCTCCCCACGCTGCATCAATCCGCCCGCCAAAACCTTGCCGCCTGCCCGCAAGAAGGCTTCCTCGACCCTTCATCATAGGAGAACGTACCCATGAGCAGTACATCTCCTATCGACCCGCTATAAGGATTCCTCATTTCCCACCGCGGTGAGAATTATTTCCCACCGCGGTGGGAATTATTTTTCACCGCGGTGAGAAATATTTTTCACCGCGGTGAAAAATCGGACATCCTACTACCAAATGACAAGGAGTCCCTATATGAAGGGGCTTGCATCTACGTTAGGAAAGGCAAGACGTCTCGATATGAAAGCCCTTGTGGCTGCATAGGGAAAGAAAAACCCTTCCCTTTAGAAGCGAGGGGGAAGAGGCTTGCGGGCAGGTTGGCCTTGCGTTAGCGGCGAACGGCCCGAAGGTGGCGACGAAGGACCGGTGGGCGGAAGGCGGCGTGGCTACTTTCCGAAGCGACTCTTGTATTGCGAGGGCGTGAGGCCGTACATTTCGGCGAAGTAACGCGAGAAGTAGCGCGGGTTGTTGAAGCCCACTTGATAGGCAATCTCGCTGACGCTGCGCTGGCTCTTGCGCAAGAGTTGCTCGGCATGGCGCAGGCGTATGTTGCGAATGAACTCGGAGGGCGTGATGCCCGTCACGGCAGTCAGTCGCTTGTAGAGCTGCACGCGCGACATGCCGAGCGAGGCACTCAGGGTTTCGACGCTGATATCGGCGTCGGAGAGGTGGTCTTCGATGTAGTCGGTGGCAGCCTTCACGAGCTTCTCGTCCATCGACGTGATGTCCATCTGCCTTATCTTGGGTTCGATGCGGCTGTTCTGCGGTCCTTCGTGCCACTTGATGAGGTTCCTGATGCGCAGCTCCAGCAGTTCCATGTCGAAGGGCTTCGCGATGTAGTCGTCGGCTCCGGCCCGCAGTTCTTCCAAACCGTTCGCGTCGGAGGCGCGGGCCGTCAGCATGATGAAAGGAATGGCGGCGGTGTTGCGGTCGTCTTTGAGGGCTTTGCACAGCGCGTGGCCGTCCATTCCGGGCATCACGGCGTCGCAGAGTATGGCGTCGGGCCTGCGCTCTGCCACGCGCTCGAGGGCTTCGGTGCCGTCGTGGGCCACGCGCACGCTGAACTTCGCCGACAGTTCTTCGGCCATGAAGGCGAGGAACTCCTCGGAGTCGTCGACCACGAGCAGGTCGTGTTGCGGGCTTTCCGCCGGCGGTGGTGCGGTGGTGTCCTGCGTTTGGGCAGCAACGTCGGGCACATCGCGAGGCATGCTCGGCACGTTGCGCACGGGAAGGTAGAAGATGAAGACCGAGCCGCCGCCGGGATTGTCGGCAACAGAGACCGAACCGCCGTGCATCTCGACGAACTTCTTCACGAGGCTCAGGCCGATGCCGCTTCCTTTGGCGTCGTCTTCGGCTGCGCCCGGAGCCTGATAGAAACGTTCGAAGACGTGCGCCTTGTCGGCATCGGCAATGCCTTTCCCCGTGTCGCTCACCTTCACTTCGAGCCGGTCTTCCTGCGCAGGGCCCGCTTCTTGGCGCGGAACGAGGCGCAGGGCCACGTCGATGCGTCCGCCTTCGGGCGTGAACTTGTAGGCGTTCGAGAGCAGGTTGTTCATCACTTTGCGCAGTTTGTCGTCGTCGAACGGCATCATCAGCGTTTCGACGGAGCTATAGAAGGTGAGCGACACCGGCTTTTCCATCAGCTCATCGAACGTTTGACAGATGACGCGGACGAACTCCACGACGTCTCCCGTGACCAATGTCAAGCGGCGATAGTCTTCGTCCAGCTTTCTGAAGTCGAGCACTTGGTTCACCAATCCCAGCAGTCGGCTGCCGTTGCGGAGCATCAGTTGCAGTTTTCTCTTCTTGGTTTCGTCTTGCTCCTTGCCAATCAAAGCCGAGAGCGGCGACAGTATCAACGAGAGTGGCGTGCGCAGTTCGTGGCTGACATTGGCAAAGAAATCAAGCTTCATGCGGTCGAGTCGTCGTGCTTGTTCGGCCTCGCGCCTCACTTGTTCAAGCATCAGCCGGTCGTGTGCCCGCCGGATAAGCACCCTGCTGACGTAATAACACAGCAGCATGACGAGCAACATGTAGCCGAGGAACGCCCATGTTGAGAGGTAGAAGGGCGGACGTATGCGAATGTTCAGCCGGCTTACCTCGCTACTTTGCGTGCCGTCGGCGTTGACCACCTTCACTTCGAGCGTGTAACTGCCTGCAGACAGGTTGGTGAATGTGACGGCCGGCATGCCGTCGGCAGTCAACAACCACTTGTCGTCGAAGCCTTTCAGGCGATAAAGGAAGCGACTCTTGTTGGGAATCTTGATGGCGTCGGACGCCAACTGAATGGTAAAGGCATTCTCGGAATGAGCCAATGTGAGTTCACCTCCGTCGTGCAGCTCCTCATTCAAGATGACTCGCCCGTTATAAGCATCGCCAACGCGTAGCGGTTCGTTGAAGATGAGCAGACCGGAAAACAAAGCCTTGGCCGGATAAGCATAGTTCCTGCCACGCTGCGGAGGCAGGATATCGATGCCGTCTTGCCCACCCACGACGACATTCCCATTGCGGCAAAGGCAGATGGCTCGGCTATTGAACTGCCTGCTTTGCAGACCTTCGGTGTCAGAATAGTTGGTTACGAAGAAGCTCCACGTGCCGTTTTCCCGTGCAGGCACCACATGTGAGATGCCTTTATCAGTGGCCACCCAAAGCGAATGGGCCGCATCTTCGACGACAGAGCAGGCAGCCACGCCCCGAACGCCTGCAAACAAAGACACCTCTTCCACGCGGTCGGTCTGCAAATCATACACCGAAAGACCCGAAGAAGCGGCATTCCACAACAGTCCCCGTGTGTCTACGAGCAACTGGTTGATGGACGAAACGGCAAAACGTCGGCCCGAATGCGTCTTGTCATACTTGATAATCTTATGCGTGCGCACGTTCAACACGGAATATTCCTTCTCATGTGCCATAACGATATTCCCCTGCGCGTCGAACGAAAGAGAAAGAATGAAATCGGAAGACAGGCCCGAATTGCGCGTGTTATAAGTGACAAAGCGACCAGTCTGTGGGTTCATCACCTGCAAACCGCCGCCCAATGTGCCAATGATGATGTTGCCCTCGGCGTCCGTTTCCAATGCCCAGACATTGTCATTTGCAAGGTCTCCTTTGCATCCCGTAGCCCTGTAGGCCGTGAAATGACCGTCTTTGTAACGCGAGAGCCCGCCGTCGAACGAGCCAAACCACAGCGAACCGTCTTTTCCTACCGTGCTGCTGACGACGATATCGCTGCCCAAGCCCGTCTGTGCAGCCCGAAACCATCGCCGACTGCCCGTAGACGGGTCGTAAACCACGATGCCCCGGTCGTTCGTTCCACACCATAAGTTGCCCGAATTGTCCTCGGCTATCGTGCAAACGTCGCCCAACGGGACGGTATGGAACATGGTTTCGCCCGGCGAACAATAGGCCGCACCGTTCTTATAGGTGCCCAACCAGAGCCCACCCCGGCCATCGAGGCAGATACTTTGAATGGTATTGTCGGGCAAACTCTCCCTGCGTTCGCGCTCATATTGATAAACAACCGCGCTGTGGTCGGCGGGATTGAGGCACAACAAGCCGTCATGGTCGGTCGCAATCCACAGACATCCCCGTGCATCGGTCTTCAAAGTCTTCGCGATAATGCCAGTGACGGGAAGCCGATAGCCCTGCGCCTGCAAGAAAGCATCGGCCGTTTCGAACCACCGATGGGCCGATGTGCTCCACACTTTGGTGTGTCCCGTATAGGTAACCCACAGGTTCCGGCCGCGGTCCACGTGGATTGAATAATACCGATGCCGTCCATTGCTCCGCTGTTTCAACTCATTGTTCACCCAAAGCACCCTACCCTGCCGGCCATCTGCCTTCACTATCGTCCCATCGGCATATACCATAAAGACGCAATCCTTGTCGTCTGCCATGTCAGAGACCGTACCTTTCGGCAGTTTTCGGCCGCCCTTGCCTTGCAATGAGAACAAGATCGCCGTCTTGTTTCGCACATTATAATAATAAACCCTATGCCCGTAGACGGCAATCCACATGTTCTTCCGCCCGTCAATCTTCACATAGTAAGGCGTCCCCTGCATTCCTTTCGAAGCCATCCATTGGTTCAAGTGCGAATCGAAGCGACTTTCGCTCCTGATGAACCTGCAATAGCCCGCAGCCGTATGTAACCAAAGGTTGGTTTCAATGTCTTCCTGAACGTTGTCCACCACATTGTTAGGCAACGACTGCTCATCACCCGCCTTATTAAAGTAATTGCTGAAGCGAAACCCGTCAAAACGGTCGAGCCCCGACTGGGTTCCCAGCCAGATATAGCCTTTCGAGTCTTCGAAGACGCTGTTCACCTGACCGTTAGACAGGCCTTCCCGAATGCCCAACCGATGGAACATCAATGCGTTTTGCGCCGGTAATGCCGGACATAACGACCATTTTAAGAGCAAAAGGACAAAGAGAAAAAGACGCTTCATGCCATGAACAAAAGATTAAGACTGTCACAAAGTTAGCGTTTTTCCATAGCATCAACAAGTTTTCCGCCCGTTTTTTCCATATGAAGTCCGTCACCAGATTATCAAATCCGGGCCGGGAGCCCTGTCAATTTGCCGAATGTAGGGATGCACGGCCCGTGCGTCCGCTCGCATTTGTAGTTGACAGTTGACGAGTAAACAAGCGAACAAGTGGATTGTTCCGCACCAAGCGAGCGCGCGAACTGCGCGAACCAGCTTTCCAATCTCAGCCATATTGCGTGATAATATCAGCCATATTGCGCGGTAAAATGGCTACGGTTAGCGTGCAATATGGCTGATATTAGAAAGCAACGTATAAGTTATTGATTATCAGTTTGACGAATGTAGGGACGCACGGCCCGTGCGTCCGCCCACATCTCAGTTGACTGTTGACAAATAAACGGGTGAACAAGCTAATTGTTCCGCGCTGAACGGACGCACGAACCGTGCGTCCCTACATACCCGTCATAGCCGAATTGATGCGTAAAATGGTTGATAGAGCGAGCGGCTCGAATGCATGTAGGGACGCACGGCCCGTGCGTCCGCCCACATCTCAGTTGACTGTTGA
>ERZ772960.1027-NODE-1027-length-23277-cov-14.541512_pt1 | contig 23277 bp, 22 predicted proteins | sample MGYA00580678_ERZ772960 | MGnify/ENA primary metagenome ERZ772960 (study PRJEB29015, sample SAMEA2737930) | human oral metagenome | biome: human oral; feature: human-associated habitat; material: dental | place: China | collected 2059 ... | reverse complement strand
ACCATATCGATTTACCTGCACGGATGTGTCCGCCTTCTTTTCCGGCAATACCCTGGCTAACGACGATATCGCCTTCTGCGTCGAGCAATGCTTTTCCGACGGTGCCTTTTATTTCGATGTTACCGGCAGCTTTAATGGAGAAACCGTCGTCAACGTTGCCCTTGACATACACCGTACCGAGGAACACGATATTCCCGGTCTTGATCGATACATTACCTTCGATCGTCATAATCGGTTCGACATTGATCTTGTTCTTTATCAACAGAACTTGCCCTTTCGTTTCGGCAACGATCGTCAGATTATCCTCAGCCAATCGAGTGTTTTTTCCCAATGGGATAGCAATATCTTTACCGGCTGCTGCGGGCAGGTATTTTCCGGTAACGGTTTTTCCGCTCTTTCCTTCCTGTGCGGGAATCTTTTGCGCAAGAGGTTGGCCTTCAACGACATTTTGGATGAGGTTGAGTTCCTTAAAGTTAATCTGTCCGCTCTTGTTTTCTTTGAGCCTTAGTTGGGTATTATCGGTTTCGAAGTTGAAGAGTATTTTAGCATCATCACCTTTTTGCGGTGCTGTTCCTTCGGCAATCAGATAATTTTCACGGTACACGGGACTGTCTTGGAATTGCTTAACTCTTTTTTCATTAACACCGAAAACGACACGGTTATTGGATAAGAAAGTGATAATCATGTCTGCCGATACATCCGCACCGCCCGGCATCGGCGGGGAAACGAAAAGATAGGCTTTCATCTCATCTTCGCTGATTTCAACGGACATCAATGCATCGTTACCCGGGAGATACTCGTAATGACCTATTCTGACATAGTCGTCTGCACATTCTGCGACAATGGGCTTTAATATATCGTCGGGCGGAACCGCGAGGCCTCTGTCGCGTATTTTCTCGACGGCATCGGCGAGCGCTACTTTTCTGCCGTCACCGTTAGGCGGTGTAACTTTGAGGAATACGCCGTCGGGGGCACAGAACACGTAAGCGGCTCCGTCTCTGTTGATATTCTCTTGAACTTGTTCTTCGGTGCTTACGCCTGCTGCAGTTTCCGATTCCGCAGTCTGTTTACCTATTTTGTGCACTTCGTAAGCACGGATTTTCCATTCTTTGGGGTTTAATACGAAAAAGCCGGAAGCCCCTTTTTGCAAGACTTCATAATCGATAAGGGAACGGCGCAGGTCGAGTTCTACGGCAGCATTGTCGATAGCTTCGTCGAGGGTTTGTCCGGTAACTTCAACAAAAAAACGGGAGGAATCTTTTTCGTACTGCTCCTTCATTTGCTCCCGAATTTGTTCAAAATGTATCATAGTAACACTCCTACCGGATACCCTTACGAATATTGCTTAATTTCGCTTTAAGTTTCAGATTCGCACTGGTATGTATTTGAGATACTCGTGATTCGGTTACCTCTAATACCTTCCCGATTTCCCGCAATGTCATATCTTCGTAGTAATACATAATCAATACTTTTTTTTCTCTGTCCGGAAGTTCATTGATTGCATCTACGATGATTCGCTTCATTTCTTCCCGTTCGACAATAACATCGGGGTTAAGTGAGGCTGGAGCTTCTATGCTGTCGGCAACGGGTGTTTGTTCGGAATCATCCGATCCAAACCGTAAATCGGTAAGAGAAATAATACTGGTACCTGAAATTTTTAACAGAACCTGATGAAATTCTTCGACGCTCATATTGAGCGCTTCGGCTATTTCCGTATCGGTTGCGGCGTGCCCTAACCGTGCTTCCAAGTCTGCTATTACCTCTTCAATTTCTCGGGATTGCTGACGTACCGAACGGGGAACCCAATCGATTGAGCGTAATTCATCAAAAATAGCGCCGCGTATACGGGTAACTGCATAAGTATTGAATTTTACATTTTTTTCAGGATCGTATTTGTCGATTGCGTCCAAAAGACCGAATACGCCGTAACCGACTAAATCGTCAAATTCGACATTACTCGGCATTCCAACGGCAACCTTGCCGGCAACATATTTTACCAGCGGTGCATATTTTACAATAAAAAACTCACGGATACGAGGGTCTTGCGTATGTTTATATTCAAGCCAAAGTTCGTCTTCCGCTCTTGTATCTAAACTGATATTTCCCATACTATATCAATACCCGCCCTCTTAATCTTCAGTTGCTAAAACGGTTCTAATTGCTTGAGCCATTACTTTACTATCGGTATCGCCGGTTTGAATGCCGCTCATTGAAAAACCGCTGCTGTCCGCTTGCATATCGTTTCCGATACTTTCTTCGGCGTTATCATCATCTATAAGTGAATCCATATTAGGTAAATCGGACAAAGCGTCATTATCGTTTGCGGCTCCGTCAAAAGAAAGTGATGAGGTTTCCGAAAATCCGGCATCTTCGCGCCCGTTGCCGCTATCCGAACCGCCTTGGTTTGTACTTTTCGAATCATTTTCCATACTTTTCGATTCGTATCCGATATCTGCAGAATTTGATGTTCCCGGCTTTTCGACGCCGTCCGCGGCTGCAGCAGGAGCAGTTAAATCATCGTCAAGAGTAATATTAATATTTGCTCCGGAGGAAATATCCGTCATATCGGTAGTCTCCGGCGAAGCCGGCGATGAGACAAAGAGATCGGGGATAAAGCGTTCCAGAATGATCCGCGCACACAATACAAAGCCTCCGGTTCCTATGCCGGCAATAAGCCCCCGCCCCACAATACTTAAAAACCGTACTCCGCTTATGAGTCCGATAAGCATAGATAAAACGCATGCGGCACCGGCAATGATTAGGGGAGCTTTTAGCTTCAACACGGACAAACCTCCATTTCATTAGCTTATGCGAATTTCTATCTCTCGTCAAGGTATCGCCTGAAATTCTTCCTAATATGCTTTATTCGTGCGGAGGGTTTAATACCCCGACGCTTGCGTCGTAACGAAGGGTATTAAAGCCGACTGCAACCACCTTATAGAACATACAGTGCGAAACGTTGAGCACTGTACCCCGACGCTCGCCTCGGGGGTGTTGATTCCCCCTTTTTATCTATTCTGATATAATATGTTTATGGCTCATTGTATTGTTCCCACGGCGGAAGAGATTCTTGATAAAGAATATAAGGTGTTGGACAAAGGCTTTGTCCGGTTGGTTGATTATCTCGGCGGAGATGCGCGTATTGTACAGGCGGCGCGGGTGTCATACGGAGAGGGGACGAAAAGCGTCCGCGAAGATGCGGGACTGATCGATTATCTGTTACGGCATCAGCATACGTCCCCGTTTGAGCAGGTTGTGCTGACCTTCCATATAAAAATGCCGATTTTTGTTGCGCGGCAATGGGTGCGCCATCGCACCGCGCGGCTTAACGAAATTTCCGGACGGTATTCGATTATGCGGGATGAATGTTATCTGCCTGCTTCCGAAGATATCGCGTTCCAGAGTACGGACAACCGGCAGGGGCGTATGAGCGAACCGGCGCCGCTTGAGATACGGACGCAGATACGGGATACCCTGCACGCACAGCAGGAGAGCGCCTACCGTGAATACCGCGCACTCATCGATACGAAACTGGCGCGGGAACTCGCCCGTATCAATTTACCGCTTTCCGCGTATACGGAAATGTATTGGCAAATCGATTTACACAACCTCTTTCACTTCTTAAAGCTCCGTTGCGATAGCCATGCTCAAAAGGAAATCCGCGATTACGCCTTTGTGCTGCTGGAGATTTGCCGAAATGTGGCTCCGCTTGCAACAAAATCGTTTGAAAAACATAGCTTAACCGGTGTGCATCTTTCCGGCGCCGAATTGGAAGCCGTGCGCAATCTGCTGCAAGGCAAAGAAAGCGGACTCAAAGGTAAAGAGCTGGAACGCTTTGAAGAAAAAATCCGTTCGGGTGAACAACTATAACAGGATAAACAGCGTTAGACGTACGTCTTACGGCGGTGGAAAAAAACAGTTGTTTACAGAATAATTTATCAATAGTAATATTGTTTTTTTATCAAAGTATGTGTATGATTATATTAAAATATACACATGGGGAGATTATGAGAACAAATATTGTTATTGATGATACTTTGATGATAGAAGCTTTGAATGTTTCCGGTTATAAAACAAAAAAAGAAACAGTCGAAGAAGCGTTAAAACTTTTAATAGCATTAAAAAATCAGGCAAGCATAAGAAATTTCCGTGGGAAACTATTTTGGGATGGTGATTTAGAAAAAATGAGGCTTGATAAATGATTGTTGCAGATACATCGGTTTGGATTGATTATGTAAAGGGGATTGATGCGCCTCATACAAATATTTTAGACTATGAATTAATCTATAACAGGGTAGTAACCGGTGATATAATAATGGTTGAGTTTTTACAGGGATTTAAAAACGACAGAGAATACCTAATAGCAAAGCAAATTATGGAGAATCTGGAATACAGAGATTTTCTGGGAAAAGAAATTGCAATACAAGCTGCACATAATTATCGGAAATTGAGAAAGCAGGGTATTACGGTAAGAAAAACAATAGATGTTATAATCGCAACATTTTGTATAGAAAATAGATTTCCATTAATACACAATGATAGGGATTTTGATCCAATGGAAGAAATTTTAGGATTAATCGTTAAAAAGTAGAGGGTAAACGCATCAGAGATTTTTTATATCCCCGCAAAATCAGGAGACCGTCCAAGCAGAATTGAACCGCTTTGCAGTTCAAATGCTTGTCCAATCTCCTGATTTTGCGATTTATATTTATTCATCTGATGTGTTTACCCGTCGCCGGAAAAATCTAAGGAAACAGTCCAAAAACTGTTACGCAATCCGCTTTAGCGGATACGATGAATCATTTCCTTACAGAAAAAGCCGATAGGCTTTCAGTTTTTGGACAGCTCCTCTCGTTCGGAAAGTGTACTCAGGAGGTACACTTCCGGACAGGCTATTTTTTCGGGAGCGGGAGACCGTCGGGGCGGATGTCGGCGTAACGGCCGGAATTATTCCAGTAGGCATAGCCTTCATCGATGGAATCCTTGATGCCGATAATCTGCCGCTGCACATAATCTTCATTATAATGCTTTTTGTCGTAGGATACGGGGATATAAAACGCCTGCGTCCACGGCCGGATAATCACCTTATTGTGCGCAATAATCTTATTCCGATAGGCGCCTTGATGATAAATGCGATACGGGCGTTCCTCCGCAGGTTGTTGCGCAAGGAAGCTTTGGCGGAAGTGGCTTGGGTAAAACATCGGGCATATTACATCCACGTAGTCGGCGAGCACTTCTACTTCTTGGCCGGTGCGCGCTCCGGTGCGGTACCATCCGTTCGCCCCGTAAATATCGATTGAAATCGGTGCGTGGATTTTTTCCCGGGCGTAGGCAAGAAAGGACATGATTGCGCTTTCCTTATCCATACCCTGTTCCTGCGCAGGGTATCGCGCCGCATAGAGATTTTCCCCGTCGGTTGGAAAGCGGATATAGTCGAACTGAATTTCATCAAAACCTCTCCGGATCAGTTCTTGGGCAATTGCCGTATTATACTTCCACACGTTTTCGTTGTAGGGGTCTACCCAATATTCTTCAATCGGCTCTGTTGTTTCGTCAACGGTTTTATAGCCTTGCCACGGGTTGCCGCTCTTATCCTTTACCGCATACGAATTCTTCCGATATCGATAGAGCTGCTTATCCTTGAACACAACAATGCGAGCAACGAGGTAGACGTTACGTTCTTTCGCTTTTGCGGTAAAATCTTCAAGCTGAATAAAAGGACGCACCGCGCCCACTGCCTGTATTGCTTCATCCTGCGAATCGTAGCGGACAAAGCCGGAATCATCTTTCATATCGATAACGAGCGTATCGAGCTTATTTTGTTCAAGCAAGTCAAAGTAGCGCTGCAAACCGGCGGCTGTCCTCGCCTGATGCGCCGGTAGATACACACCTTTTCGTCCCGCAGCGCGGCGGAGATAGTCCGTTTTCCGTGTTTTGTCTCCCTCGTCGAACAGCCACAATTCCGAAAGGCTCACCGCTTTACCGAGCCGCGTCATCCGCTGCGGTATCCACGCCGAAAGCGGCTTTGAGGCAATGCGTTTAAGGGTAAATTCTATTCCCTTCAGCCGATTGGGAGCGGGTGTCGGCAGTACGAGCGGTATTTCAAATAGGCCGCCGTTTTTAGTGCCGACGAGGGACACCGCGGCAGGGCTGAGCCCGTCGATGCAATGAGCACCTGCAATGCTGTCCGTCCAGTCTGAAACGGCATTAAAGCGCTTCGTTGGCCAATCGAGTTGGTACAGTTTACCGGTAAATGTTTGCGCAGCATACACCTCCTGTTTTTGCCGGTGGGTATACACGACAATATCGGAGATTTCTTCATCGCTTTCCGGACCGGGGATAAGCCCTTCGCTTAAAGGCTGCCATGTGTCGGAAACGGATGGTTGCTTCCATGCCGCTCCGTAAATGGAATGCGAGGCGAGGACGGTCAGCTGCATATTTCCCTGCGCGTCCGGCAAATCGAGCACGCAGACGGCTTTTAATCCGTTAACCGGGGTATGGCAGCCGAGGTTGCGCCAATGCCGTCCGCCGTCTTCGCTTAAAAACACGGCACTGTTTGTTGCGGTAATAATAGTGCCGGGACGGGACGGGTGTCCTTCCAAATCTTTTAACATCTGAGGCTTTTTAATAAAGGACTTTTCGTCGCCGGTTATTTTTTTTATCACTTTTATCGGAAGGCCGTCGTTGATATACTCAAACTTCGATACATTATCCGATCGAGCAATGCCGTTATCGGTAAGGAAAAACCACGTGTTTCCGGTTTTGATAATTTTTCGTACCGCAGTCGTATTCCAAATCTTTTGTGCGGACACCGAGGTAAGTTTATATAATCCGTCCTGTGTACCGGCTAAAAGGAAATCCTGCGCATGAACCGACATCCGGGTTACAAATACTAAAATGATCAACAGCCGTTTCATAGAAAGTGCATTATAACCGATATAACCGTCGAGTGTCTTCCTTTTATGTGAAAGTTTTTAGTAAAATTTTATCTCTTTTTTTATAGATACCCTCTTTCGTTTGTTTCCTATTTAGTATATAATGGCGGCATTGAAGTTTTAGAGAATACCGACGGAAAAACCGGAGCAGTTCGGCAGGAGTGAGCATGGAAGCAGGCAAAAAGACACTTGACCACATAAAAAAATACAGACCAAGGGTAAGTCTATGGAACAGTGTCCGCATAAAATTCGTGGTTATTATTGTTACTATTTTGCTTGTTGCTATTTCCAGCGTGGCGACCGCACTCGCAATCGCTATTATTCGTCCGTATAAAAATTTACTTTCCAACAGCCTTCTACTGCAAACAAAAATATTGCTTGATAACCTTGAATTACGGGTTCAAAATCATTTTTTAAATCCCAATCAAGAAGATTTTGACCTTTTATTATTGAATAGAGTTACCTTTCCCGAAGCAAAATATGTCGTTGTTACCGGAAAAAGCACGGTGCCGGGGCAGGAAGGTCTGCACTATGTTTTAGCGACGGACTGCCAAGATATTACTCAACTTATCAAGCCTCAGCGATATACTCCCGGCGTATCGCAGTTTGACCCTGAAGGTATTGATGAAATTCTGCAAAAGCTGGCGTATATCAATGACGAAGCGACCGCGATAGTTCAGCAGCATACCGATTCGGTTAAACTGCTTACAAACGAGATGAAAGAGCTTAAAATGCGGCGGGATCCGTACGTACTTAAGCGCCAAACCGAAATTCAGGTAAGTATCCGCCATCTTGAAGCAAAGCTGCAAGCACGGCTTTCGGCGTTATCCGATCAAGGATTCGGTTCGTATCCCGACTATTCGATGGAAAATCTTTCGGATGCGCGAACCGAATATTTATTTTATGAACCCATTATCTATTACAATCGTGCAAATCCTCAAGCAAACGTGCAGGGTATCGTATTCGTTAATATTTCGGTAGAAAATTTGCTGGAAAAAATAGGTGATCAACAAAACCGATTGATTCGCCTTATCGTCGAAATTTCATTGGTGGTATTGGCGGCGGGTATCTTGACGGCGTGGCTGCTCAGCTCGGTCTTTGTGCGTCCGCTCGGGCTTTTGGCGGCGCATGTTGCGCTCATCCGCGACACCGACGATAAAGAAAAACTTGCCGGTAAGTCGGTTAAAGTAACGTCAAGGGATGAGTTCGGAATGCTCGGTATGACGATTAACGACATGACCGAACGCTTGGCTGCCGCTGCCGCTCTTTCTAAAGATTTAAAGGTCGGTAAAGAAATACAGAAAATGTTTATCCCGCTGGATCTCAGTTCTTCCGGCAGAAAATTGACGACGGGCAGTCACCGCGACTTTTATTCCGAATTTTTCGGTTATTATGAAGGCGCGCACGGTGTTTCCGGCGATTATTTTGACTACAGAAAATTGGATGCCTTCCACTATGCCGTTATAAAATGCGATGTCGCCGGGAAGGGGGTTCCTGCCGCACTCATCATGGTAGAAGTCGCTACGTTATTCCAAAACTACTTTCAAAATTGGAATTATAAACGCGACGGATACAACCTCAGCAGTATCGTTATGCGGATTAATGACGTTATCGAATCCCACGGCTTTATCGGCCGGTTTGCCGCATTCAGTCTTTGTATTATCGATATGCGCGTTGGGGATGCCTATTTCTGTAATGCAGGCGATAATATCGTGCATGTGTATGATAAGCGGGCGCGGCGCTTAAAAAGCTATACGCTGCGTTCGGGATCCGCTGCCGGTGCATTTTCTTCGGAGATGATAAGCCTTAGCGGCGGGTACCCGGTAGAAAAAATACACCTTAACTGCGGCGATATACTGTTCTTGTATACGGACGGTATCGAAGAATCCAAGCGGAAACTGCGTGTGCCGATTTTAAAACCGAGAGACGATTCCGATCCCATTCCGGCGGAAGAGGGCGATAGCCATCTTATGGGTACCGATAGCGAAACGTTGGGTAAGGATAGGGTTGAAGCGATTATTGAGGCTGTTTTTGCCCGAAAGAAATTTACGCTAAAAAAACGGCAGAGCGACCTTCTTTACGAACAAATGGATTTTGATTTTTCTTCTTGTAATGGAACAATCGAAGATGCCGTTTTGGCGCTTATTTCGGTTGAGAAGATCTTTAGAATATATAAAGACAGTTCCGCCCAGCCTTTTGACTGCGTACAAGTAGATAAGAAAATCGACACCTTCTTGAGCAAGTATTTTTTACAATACGATGTTTATTGTTGTGATAAAGCTCCTCATCCTATTTACGATGAATATTTTTACTATAAACAAGTAAAAGAAGACATCCAATATGATGACTTGACTATCCTCGGTATTGCGCGTCGGGTTCCTGTTTAAATGAGGCATTTTTAAGAAAATGCTTGACATTTTCCTAATTGTAGTTTACTTTATGCGCATACGTCGCAGGGTAGAGCAGTTGGCAGCTCGTCGGGCTCATAACCCGGAAGTCGTAGGTTCAAGTCCTACCCCTGCTAAATTTGAAAAGGCATCCTGTTAGGGATGCCTTTTTTTATCGCTGAGGTAAGGTTGCGACTATTGTTTAAACGCTATCAGGGTAACCGTATTAAAAATATTTTTAGCCCCAAAGCGATAGATTGACTTTTTTATAGTGCTATAGTATAGTTCTCTGTCCAGTATTTTAAGGGGAGGGTGTTTTTCCCCGTTACCTATGATCTTTTAGGCGGGTAGTGCGCCTAATAACTATATATAGAAGGAGTCTAGTTTTATGAAACGGACATTTCAACCGAGCAGAACAAAACGTTTGCGCCGTCATGGATTTCGTGCGCGTATGGCAACACGCGGAGGCCGCGCGGTTTTAAAGAGTCGTCGTGCGAAAGGACGCTATAAGCTTTCCGTATCCGACGAAAAAAAGAGTTACTAAGAGTTTAACACATGAAGCGCTCTTGTTTGCCTAAAGAAGAGCGTCTTTGCGGCGCCGTGCGGATACGGGATATGTTTAAAATAGGACACCGCTATAGCTGCGACGGCGCAAAGTTGTTCGTTTTGCCGAATAAATTACCATATAATCGTTTTGTTTGTACATTTAAGCGACATTACGGTTCCGCCGTACAAAGAAATAAAGCTCGCCGTTTATCAAAAGAAGTATATCGTCAAATAAAATCCCGGCTTGTAATAGGGAAGGATATTCTTTTGCTTGTATTTCCGGGTCACGATATTTTTTCTCTGCGTACGGTACAGCTGGACTGTTTGTTTAAAAAAGCGGGTATGTTTTCTATTCGATCTCAACAATATGAAACACAGTTGTCTGAAAAAGATTGAGCATTTTTTTTTGCTTTTGTTATGCGCGGGCATAAAGGTATACCAAAAATGTATTTCTCCTTTATTCCCGCCTTGTTGTAGATATTATCCCACCTGTTCTCATTACGCCCTTGAAAGCCTAATAAAATACGGGCCTGTTAAGGGAGGGTATTTAGCGGTAAGACGAATCCTGAGATGTCATCCTTTTAACAAGGGAGGGTATGACCCCGTTCCCTAGGAGATTCGTTTATGAATAAAAATACAGTTATTGCAATGGTGCTTTCCGGCCTCGTCATTGCAGCTTCGATGTTTGTGCAATACAAATTTTTTCCGCCTGCGCCGGTACAGCAACAGCCTGCCGCGGCATCAGCTTCTACAACGGAGCAGCAGGCGGAAGTTCCGCAAAACACTTTTGTAGCGGAAACCATGCCTGCCGATTTCGGAGTATTGGAAACCCCTGATGAAACCGTTATCGGTGAACAAATCGTTACGGTTAAAACCGATATTGCGGAGATTACGTTTACGAACCGAGGCGGCGATATCATTTCGTATAAACTCTTGGAACATAATAATTCAAAGGGCGATTCCTATGTGGAAATGGTAAAAAATTTGACCGACCGGAACAGAGCGTTTTCGATTGCACTCGGCAGCGCTCAAGCTCCCGCGTTAAATCAATTCTTTAATGTCAAAGAAGAAACGGTAAACGGAAAACGGATTGTCGGCTTTTTTAAGACAATTTCGATAAAGAACCAAGACGGTTCCGTGTCTTCGTTTACGCTTGCAAAAAGATATACCTTCCTGCCTGACGATTATATGTTTGAACTTGCCGTTACGGTCAGCGGTGATGCCGATATGAAAGGTCTGAATTTTGACAATGTAGGTTATACGCTGAGGACAATGCCCCAAATCGGACCGGATTGGGATGCAAAAGCCGATCGCTACGAATACCGGCATTTTTTTTCTTACATAAATGGAAAGAAAAAAGACACTGCATTAAAATCAAACCAGACCAAATTGATTACGGATTCCGTTCCATGGGCAGGTATTTCGGGAAAATATTTCAGTCTTATCGTTATTCCCTCCGTTCCCGCACAGCAGATACTATATTCTGCCGCACAGCCTAATGCGGATACGGTACAAGACGGACAGCTGTTCTTTTCGCGTCCGGTTATTACCGGCAATACGGTAACCGACATATATCGTGTTTACCTTGGCCCCTGCTCCGAAAATATTTTAAGTGCCTATAACGTCGCGTCAAAAAACAATTATAACTATGATAACCTGCGGATTGATACCGTAGCCGTTTCAAGCGGTATTTGGCGTCCGCTTGAGGTATTGCTTAAATGGTTGTTGCAATTTTTCTATAAGCTTATTCCAAACTGGGGCGTTTCTATTATTCTTGTAACGATTTTGATAAAGCTGATCTTCTTTCCGCTTACCAAGAAAAGTTCGGAATCAACGCAGCAAATGCAAAAGATGCAGCCTAAGATTCAGGAGTTACAGGCGAAGTATAAAGGGAAGCCGCAAAAGTTGAACGAAGAAATGGCAAAGCTCTATAAAGAAGCAGGTTATAACCCGCTTTCCGGCTGTCTGCCTATATTGATCCAATTACCGATCTTGTTTGCTATGTACCGGTTGTTTAATAACTATTTTGAATTCCGCGGTGCAATGTTCATTCCTCATTGGATACCCGACTTATCGGTCGGTGATAGCGTTTTGCAGTTCCCTAATCCGCTCCCCTTCCTCGGATGGACGGATTTACGCATCCTGCCGATTGTCTATGTCATTTCTCAGATGGTATTCGGAAAGATAACGCAAACTCCTACAAGCGATCAACAGCAAAACAGTACGATGAAAATCATGATGTACGGTATGCCGGTGTTCTTTTTCTTTATGTTTTATAATGCGCCGTCAGGATTGCTGCTCTACTGGACATGTGCAAACTTTTTAATGCTTGTTCAGCAGATGATTATTAAGGCAATGATGAAGGGAAGAAAGGAGGTTCGGAAATGATCTATGAGTTTGAAGGAAAAACCGAACGTGATGCTATAGATAAAGCGATCGCAGAACTCGGAGTAGAATCCGACCAATTTGATGTGGAAATCGTTGAAATTCAGAAAAACTCGCTTTTTAAGAAAGGATACGCAAAAATCCGTGTTCATATCGACGATAAAGCGGCTGTGCAGAAATCCGTTGCCGATTCATCCCGTCAGTTAGGTGCTTCTCGGGGTACCGTTACGGACAAAGAAACCGAGTTGCTGAAATTTATCGGTGAGCTTATCAGTGCAATGGGGTATGCGGCAAGTGCTGAAATTCTCTCTCGTGAAGAGCGTAAACTGCTTATACGGCTTTCTTCCGAAGATTCCGCTATTTTAATTGGAAAGAAAGGGAAAAATTTGGATGCACTGCAGTTAATTGTGAATGTGTATGCCGGAAAAATCGGTATTGCCGAACGGATTATGCTCGATTGTGAAAATTACCGGATCCGCCGTGAAGAATCGCTGGTACGGCTTGCCTATACTACCGCTGATCAAGTGGTAACAACCAAGTCTTCCGTTTTGCTTGAACCGATGAACCCCTATGAACGCAGACTTATTCACAGTACGCTTGCCGATATTAGGGATGTGGACACAAAGAGCGAAGGTGAAGGTTTATATAAGCAAGTACGTGTACTGTATAAAGGATTTTAGAAAATGAGGCGCTTTCTTCTTTCTTTTGTCCTTTCGATAGCCTGTTCACTTTTTGCACAAGATATCGGCAATGTCCCCGAATCGGTGCTTTCGACATTGGATTCGTTTTTGTCTGCGGAACAACGGATAGAGCTGCTCAAACAGGGGTATTTGCTCCGATCGGTGTATAATAAAGAAAACGCTGTGCCGCGGCTTGTACCTCTTTTTGCAGTGCCGCAAACATTTGCCGAAAATTGGAATAAGGGAAATCCTACTTTTTTGATAGAAGCTTTGTATCTGCATAAAAAAGCGCAGGGCGGAATAAAGGATGTAAACAAAATATCCCGTATTCTTCGTTCTGTTTCAAAGCTGGAGGGGCTGCAATATTATTCCATTAGTCGAAAGAAGATGCGGACTCTCTATGAAACGTCGTATATTATCGACGATCCTAAAACAAAAGTACGGGCGACCGATCCGGTTGATAATCCTTCCGCGGATTTTTCTGTCTATGTGCTGCAAAAGGATTTAACTTTCGATAAAAACATCTATCGTTATCGATTCTGCGCAGATGCCGATTCCGCAGGTTTTATGTCTACAAATGTTGGCGTATTAAAATACTCGGTGTTTAAGGCGATTGAACCTGAAAATTTGGAAGTATCGATTGCGGTAACCGATCTCGGCGACTATCTGTTGGTACATATGCTGACTCGTGTCGATTTTACCGCTCCTTCCGTTTTTCGGGATCGTGTGCAAAATTCGTTTAGAACGCGAGGCGAGGCTGTATACGGTTGGTTCATTACGCAGTATGAAAACGGCCTAACGCTTTGATGGAGGAGCTATGCGGTTGAATAAAATTGCGGTACTGGTTTTACCGATTGCTTTTTTGATTATTGCGACAGCGGCCGCTGCTGCAATTATTTTAACGGGAGATTCTGAGAAAGGAAAAAAGATGAACGCGATAAGTGCTGAATTACAAAAGGACGGCGTATATGCCGTTATCGATACGAACAAGGGTGATATTGTTGTGGAGCTGTTCTATAAAGAAACCCCCATGACGGTATGTAACTTTGTCGGATTGGCCGAGGGAACCTTGGATGCGGCGAAAGGGAAACCTTTTTATGACGGTTTGATTTTTCACCGTGTTATTGCGAATTTTATGATTCAGGGCGGAGATCCCGACGGTAAAGGTACCGGCGGACCGGGCTATCGCTTTCCCGATGAGTTCGTCGATAACCTCAAGCATAATAGCGCCGGTATTCTTTCAATGGCAAATGCCGGGCCGGGAACAAACGGGTCTCAGTTTTTTATTACCCACGTACCGACGCCGTGGCTTGACGGGAAACATACGGTATTCGGCCGTGTCGTAAAAGGGCAAGATATTGTCAATAAAATTGTTCAAGGCGACCGGATGAATTCCATATCGATCATCCGCAAGGGGACCGATGCTCAGAAGTTTACCGCGACGCAGAAAGATTTTAATACTTATCTTGCAGGCGCTGCAGAGCGGGCAAAACAGCAATCCGCTCAAAAACGGACAAAGTATGAGACGTTGATAAAACAAAAGTTCCCTAATGCCGTTAAGACTGAAAACGGTATCTTCTATACGGTTATAAAGGAAGGAAAAGGAACTAAGGCTCAAACAGGCAAGACCTTGACCATGAAATACAAGGGGGCTTTGCTTGACGGTACGGTGTTTGATGATTCCGATATGCATGAACCGCTCAAGTTTGTTGCAGGAGCGGGGCAACTCATTGCCGGGTTTGACCAACAAGCACTGCAAATGGCGACCGGTGAGAAGCGGATAATTGTGATTCCGCCCGAATTAGGATACGGTTCGCGCGGCGCCGGTGGGGTTATCCCTCCTGACAGTTATTTGGTGTTTGAACTCGAGCTGCTGTCGGTAAACTAACTGACTTCACGCCAACAGTGTAAGAATTGACTACGTATTTTTTTTGTGCTAGTATTTTAAGGATATTTATTATAAATAAGGATGTAAATAATGAATGCTATTCCTTTATTGCAACAAGCCGCATCGGGAGGTAGTTTTATTCCGCTTCTTGCTCTCGGCCTTATCTTTGTAATTTTCTACGTTTTTATTATCGGGCCTCAAAAGAAAGAGCAAAAGAAAACGCAGGAAATGATTGCCGCAGTTCAGAAGGGCGATAAAATCATCACAATCGGCGGTATTCACGGTGTTGTGTCTTCCGTAAAGGAAACAACGATCATTCTTAAAGTTGACGATAATTGTAAGCTCGAAATGAATCGTTCCGCAATCGGCAGCGTTATGTTGGATGAAAAAACAAAAGCGAGCCGTCTGGCAAATGTGCCGGAAAAAACTTCTCTGTTTTCCGCTCTCTTTAAAAAGAAAGAAAAGAAAGCTGAAGATTCCGGCGCAAGCTCCGAAAAACTGCAGCCGCCCGATTTTTCCAACGGAGCTGAATAATCGGGGTTGTCAAAAAAGTAACTAACTTTTGTGACATTCCCGTATCGGCTTGTGATCGTTCGTGCTGTGCCTAACCCCAGTATGAACGTTTATTTCCGTTAGAAGAGGAGATAGACATGAAAAAGCGAACTCGATTCGTGATTATTCTGGCTGTGTTAGGCCTCTGTTTTGTGTTTTTGTATCCCACCCTTAAATGGTATTTTTGGACAGATAAAGACGATAAAGCACTGGCGCTCGGTTCCAGAGAAAAAATTAAAGATTATGTCATAAATATGACAAAAATGGATATTGATGCATTAATCGCATCTGCAAAAAACGGTGATTCCGAGCCGGTTCCGGCAAAATATGATCCGCTTATTAAGGCGGCAAAGAAGAATTTAAAGATTCTCGGTAAAGAACAGCCTTCGATATGGACGGCGGGATCATTGCTTGCAGCATTTCCCGAAAACTCTGAAGAGAAAGCCCGTTCGATGATGAGTCCTATTCTGGAAGATGCATACCGCAGCAAGATACTAAGTATTAAAAATGCACAGGCAAATGCAGTAAAACTCGGACTCGACCTTTCAGGCGGTATGAGCATCATTATCAAAGCCGATTTAAGTGCGGTAACCGGCGATAGCGGCGATACGGCTGCTTCGGCAAAAAAAGAAGCGATGAATTTAGCCATCGATACTATTTCGAGCCGCATAGATAAATTCGGTTTGACGGAACCTGTTATTAGACAGCAGGGGGAAGATCGTATCTATGTTGAAATTCCCGGTGCTGCCGATGCGGATAAAATCAATTCAATCATTATGGGACGGGGCCTGCTTGCATTTCACATCGTAGACGATGAGGCGACACAAGCTTTTTATTCCTATTATAATGATCACCCGACACATACCTTTGATGCGGACTACAACCTCATCGATCCTTCGATTATTCCTGCGGACACCACGGTACTGGGAGTGTACAAAAAAGATGCTTACGGTTTGGATGAAAGGCAAGATTTTCTTGTTATAAAGAAAGAAGCCGCTCTTGAAGGAAAGCATTTGCAGCGGGTAAGCACAACAACCAGTCAAACCAACGAACCTCTTGTCGTATTTGAACTTGATAAGGAAGGTGCTGAAATCTTTGCAACCGTTACTACCGAAAATAAGGGAAAACGACTGGCTATTGTTTCCGACGATAAAATCAAGTCGGCGCCGAACATCAAGGAACCGATTACCGGAGGCGCCGGAACGATCAGCGGTTTCAGTGCAGACGAGGCGGAAAACCTTAAAACGATTTTACGTACTGCATGGCTTAATGTACCGCTCGAATTGGAAAATCAGCAAGTTATCGGCGCCAGTATGGGAGAGCAAGCAATTAATCAAGGTTTAATGGCGCTGCAATGGGGTTTAATCGCCGTTTTGGCATTTATGTTGATTTGGTACCGCGCCGCCGGTATTAATGCATGTATTGCACAGGTGCTGAATCTTTATATCGTATTCAGTGTACTTTCGGCATTCAACCTTACGCTTACGCTTCCGAGTATTGCCGGTATGATTTTGACAATCGGTATGGCAGTCGATGCCAACGTTGTTATCTTTGAGCGGATTAAAGAAGAACTTGCATTGCATAAAAGTCGGGAGGCTGCCATTCAAACCGGTTTTGCTCATGCGTTCTGGGCAATTATGGATTCCAATATTACTACTTTTATTGCGGCATTGTTTTTATCGATATTGGGAACAGGACCGATCAAAGGATTTGCTTACAGCTTAACAATCGGTGTTGTTTCTTCCGTATTTACAGCTCTTTTTGTTTCACGGCTTATCTTTGATTTCGGTACGGAAACATTGCATCAGAAGAAGCTGCATATTACGTGGAGGTCGCTCGTATGAAAAAAACGATAAAATTCAGCAAGCTATTCGGCGTTATGGTTGTTTTGAGCACCGCTCTCATTATATCCGGGATTGTAGGTCTTTTTACCAAAGGGATTAACTTCGGTATCGATTTTCAGGCAGGGTTTATCGAAAAAGTACGCTTTGCGCCTTCTGCATTTATTTTAGCCTATAACGGCGAGAAAAATATACAAGTAGCACAAAATTCCCAAGGAATTGATGTTACCGTTATTTCGGTTGATACTGAAAATAAAGTAATTTCTTTTAAGTACACCGACTATCCCACCGTCGGGCAATTTATCGAAGCTATACAGCAGCAGGTCGATGGTATAAAGGCTACAGTGCTTGCAAAGGCTGATACCCCATTGCAAAGCGTCTTTATTACCTCGGAAACTTCGCGCATTACGGCGGAGCCGTTCCGCGCGCATTATATTCCGGAGCAAATACAGACGATTGATACCGATGAAGTGCGTCATGCGCTTGCATCCATTCCCTCGGTTTCGGTACAGCAGGTCGGAGAAGCGCGTGACCGTAGTTTCCAGATCCGATTACCTGACAACGGTACGTATACAAATGCAAATGCCGAGCTGCGGGCACTCATTAATACTGCGTTGGTTAATGCTTATGAAGCGGATAATTTTGCCGTGTTGAGCACCGACTTTGTCGGTTCCCGCTTTTCCGCTTCGCTTGCCCGGCAAGCGGTTTTGCTGGTCATCGGGGCACTATTCTTGATATTCATTTATGCTTTGGTACGGTTCCAGTGGACATTTGCGTTAGGCGCCGTCCTTGCATTGGTGCACGATGTTTTGATTATGGTCACATTCATCGTGTGGACACAAATGGAATTCAATTCCACGACAATCGCTGCAATTCTGACGATTGTCGGATATTCGATCAACGACACGGTTGTCGTATTCGATCGTATCCGCGAAAATATCCGGCTTAATCCGAAACTTGCATTAGTTGATGTTCTGGATCTTGCACAAACGGAAGTGTTGAGCAGAACCATTATCACTACGGTTACCACAATGCTTGCGGCTATTTCGCTGTATGCGTTTACATCCGGCAGCATGAAAGACTTTGCGCTTGCCTTATTGGTAGGTATGACAAGCGGTGTATATTCGACAATCTACATTGCCGGTGCTTGTATCACATTCTTTTCCGGCAAAAAAACTGCGAGTGAGTTGACGCTCGGTAGTACAAAAAAAGTACCCCTTCCGGAAGTAACGGTATAAGCTCATAAGGTTAAAGTTGCCTGACAATTAATTTTTTTTGAGTTTGATAAACCTCTAAAAACATTTGTTTTTAGAGGTTTTTTATTTATTTACGCGGCGATTTTTGACACCCGCCGTTCTTCGCTCGCACTACTGTATATTTTCAAAAGGCCTTATTTTTTGCAGTGTTTTTCATATAAATCTCCATAAATAGTACTGCCGGCAATATACGGGCTGTACCGGTTCGGCATTACCGCCAATTAAATGTATTGTTCTTTCAGGCACCGAAACGGAAAGCCCGCCGGTACGTATCGGGTTTGTGCAGGGGGTATGGTAGAGCTTCATTCATACCTCTATAGTTAGGCTTGAGAGCTTGAAAAAGACCGAGAAATACGTAAAATACTGAAAAACTAGGGAGAAATCGTCCTTTTTTCTACTCAATAAGGCGATTATGTGATATAATTAGTAGAAACATGAAGGAAAAAGCGAGAAATAGCACTTTTCGCTAAAAATGATAAAACCCTTTGGGTGTCTTTTGGTTATAGTGGTCGTAATCTAATGAATGAAATTCAAAGAGGAGGTTCTGCAATGAGCAATATCGATGTATACAATCAAGTTGATGCTGTATTAAAACGGTTGTACGGGTTTACTGAAAAGCGACAGATTGATGCCCTGTTTGATGAAGAAAATATCGACGATTACAACGAACGTATAAAGCTGCTCTACAAATGTATGGAAGTAGAAGATATTTATAACACCCCTGAGGAAATATCCGCAAAAGAAGACTATGATTTCACCTGTGCAGTATTCGAGGAGGGGACATGGCGAATGTTGAACTAGATACTACAATACGGGATAAACTAAAAGATGCGTTCGGCGTGGATGATAGCGAAATAGACAAAATACTTGATTTGTTTAACAGTGAAATTAAGCCTGTTATCAAAAAGCATTACCTTTCGCATTTGGTTGCAAGTATCGAAGAAATGATAAACAATAGGAAAAAGCAGTATTTTTTAACCCAATTCAAACAGCTTGATTCAGATCGGGATGCGCAAGAAATAGAGCGGCTGCGAAAGATGATACGGCAAGAGCGTATCTTTACTATTTCATTAGTTGCTGTACCTAATAATATTAAAAAAGCACGGACATATAAAAAGGCTGGAGGCGTTTTTATATGTTATGCGGATTATTTAACCGATACAGAACGACGATTTGCAATCGCACATGAATTAGGGCATATTGTAAACAGCTACATCCTCAATAATGATAACGATAATCAAGAGAACAAAGCATCGCTTTTCGCTTATATTGCACTTTTGGATAAAAACAATTTCTACAACAATGAGTGCAAGGGGTATATTTCGCAAACAGATATAGAACTGTTTAATAAGTATAAAAATGAGTTGCATATTTAACTTGCATTTCCCCGAAAATGACGGCGGCAAAATAAAAACATCTAAAATCAATATAGTGATTGAGGATAATTTTATTCTATTTATTTATAAGTAAGGACTAAACTATGAAAAAAATATTCTTATCTGTTACCATTCTTTTTCTTTTACTAATCTGCACTGCTTGCCCGCCACCTACATTTGATTGCATTATTGAAAACAACAGCGATTATCCGGCAGAGCTTTTATTGCTGTACCATAAAAAAGCACCAAACACTAACAACGATACTATTGTATTAAAAGCAAAAGAACAAACTATTATCGCTTTTTATTATGAAGGAGAAAATGTAAAGATCATAAGTAAAAATCATAACGTGCTTGAAAAAATATCTGCAAAAAAATACGTTATAGCTAATTTACAACCTGCGAAATACAATATACATAATTTTCTGCCTATAAGTATAACATTTCTTGATAACGGAATGAATATACTTGCAAATAACATTACAAAAAAAGCAACCGATAGAATCTCCGCTTCCAGTGGAGATTCTGAAGGTTATTTTTTCAGAAGTATTAAGTCCGATGACATTGTTTTACAACCTATTGAAGAGACAACTATAGGCAGCTCTAAATATTCTATTCAAAAAATTGCAAATCATTATTTTTTAAAGATTGAGAAAGCTTCACAACCTGTCGAAAAGCATAAAATACTTGTCGATGTGTCTTCTGAAGATATAACCGTTTCTTATTGAACGATCTTTAAGAAGCTATTTTCTATATAAACCGAACCTTCTTTATTCCGCATCGTCTTTTTTGACGATACGCACCTTACGCGCCGGTTTTGTGCTTGTGTTTCGCTTGTTGATGATTTTCTTTTTTTCTACGCCGACTGTTTCCGCAGAAATGTTCCGCTGTTTTTTCTCCCGTTTTTCTTTGAGCTGCTCTTTCCGCTTTTTTTCGATAAATTCAAGGCTTTCGTTCAGCCCCTGCAAAAAGGTTTGCATTTCATCCTGAAATACGACAATTGCATGGCGGTCAAAACCGGCGCCATCGATGTTTTTGCTTTCGACAATCTGCAAAAAAACATCGCCCAGCCGATTCTCTTTCACATTAAAAAAATATGTCCGGTTTTCTACCGGAATTTGAGTGGTAAATAATTCTCCTCGAATTCCCATTCTTGTATCCTTCCCATACATTCGACAGCCGAACAAAATATCAATTTTTGAGGCAGGCGAATTCGTGCGCGAAAAGCGCACATATCAATAAGCAAGTTTTCGAAAGAAAACTTGACGGTTAACGAGTCCGCCATGGATGGCGGTGTTTATATTAGAAGCGATATTTTGCCACGGCAAAATTCGCCATCAAGCAATATATTATGGAGATATATTGCTTGATGATGGCTGCCGAAGTTATACCACCTTCCCTTAATTTTTTGCCGATACCGCCGCATCGGCTTTGCGTACCATATCTCCCTGCCACTGTACCAGATATTCTTCCGCTGCCTGATCATGTCCTTTGATGTCCGCCATAATGCGGAATACCGGTTCGGTACCGGAACCGCGCATCCAGATAAAGGCAATCGGCGTATGGTTTGCATTATAGAACTGCACCTTGAGGCCGCCCTTTGCGGAAACCCCAAAATCCCTGAGGTTTTCTGTACAAACCGTTCCATTATACGCAAATACTTTACAGGCTGCTATACCGAACCGGTCTTGCAGCAACTGTTTTTTATCTACCCATTCCTGCATAAAAATCTTTTGATAGGCCGATTTCAGTGCGATATTGTCGGTAGTATGGATATGCATCAGTGCACGTGCTTCCTGCGTCGGAGTTGTCCAATAGCGGGGAAGCGTTGCAATAATATCCGCAAAGGTAAAATCTTTCCGGTATTTTGTCGTTTGCCCCGACCGCTCGCACCAGATACGGAATGGGCAGGATGCGCTCGGCGTATCCTTTATGAGCAGGAGCTTGCTGATTGCAAAGAGCGTATTGAGCGGATCACGAACGGCAGCAGGGTACGTAATATTCCCCCCGTTGGAACCTTCGCCAAGTATCCGCACTTTATAACCGTACCGGCGCGCATCTTCCGCTCGGTTTACTACATTAGCTTCGCCTACCTCCGCGTAAAATACTTCCGCCTCTAAGGCTTTTGCGATTTCGTTAATGCGGAGCGAAGTCGGCCCGTTGATGGTAACCGCGAGCGGCACGCTGATGTTACCGCTGTAGTGCAGATAACTCAGTTCCGCGATGACCGACAGGGCAAAGACTTCCTGCGCTTCAAGGATCAGCGCTTTTTGCTGCGCCTCATCCCAGTAGATGATATTGCCGCGATCTCCATCGCAATCGGGCATATAGCCGAACAAGGTGTTCTCCGCCTGTGCGGGATTGCTCCGGTGCAGCTCTTCGATCTTGGCTGCACAGGTTGCAAGGTTCCCCCCTTCGGGAACAATACCGTGGACGATATTTCCGGTCTTTTCCGCAATACCGACAAGCTGCATACCGAGCTTTTCAAAGAAAGCTCGGTCTACCGAAGCGGCGCGGGCGCTGCCGTTAAAATCTGCAACCAGTGTAAACGGCTTCCCTGCTGCCGCAAGCGCGGTGCATTGAGCTTGAATGCCGTCAAAGAACCGCGCTTGTTCCGCCGCGTCTTTTGAATCGGCAATAACTTCCTGTAAAAAGTTTTTGTAGGCCGTAAGCGCCGCTTGTTTATGCGCCGCTTCCGCTTCAAACACTGCTTGCACCGGTGCCGGGGCAGCCTGTTTGCGCAGGACAGCTGCGGTATCTTGGTGGGCAGCGGCACATTTTTGTGTGAATAAGGCTATCAACCGCGCGGATTGACTTCCGTCCAGTACGCCGCCGGTATCCAATCCGAATTTAAAGCCGTTATGTCCGATGGGGTTATGGCTTGCGGAAATATACATGAAAGCCGCTCCTACGGAGCGTGCATACGCCATAATCTCCGGCGCCGCGGCTATCCCAACCGATTGTACCGCTAAAGCCTCCGAACTTTTTACCGCGGAAGTAGCTGTTATTGTGGACACATCCGAACTTGTTATCGCGGAAGCTGCTGTAAAGACCGTTACTGCCTCTTTTAAAAGCGCGGCGCCGGTGGGACGGCTGTCGCGTGCTATGACTACCGTGCGGATTGCCGGAAACTCCGCTTGTAAGAATTCCACAAATGATTGAGCCGCAAAGAACACAATATCGCGGTCGGCTGCGGAAATTTCCGGCGCCCCGTCGTTTTCGCTTCCGGATTGAGCGAACACCTTGCGCCAGCCCGATGCCGATAGGATCATTTTTTCAAAGGCCTGCTGTAATTCAGGATACATCGTATTTATCACTCCCCATCCCCAAAATCGATTAACCGGAAACCTCTAAAAACCACAGCTTTTAGAGATTCCGCTTCGCTTTAATGTGCTTTTAAAAACGCCTTGTAGGCTCGGTAGGCCATTAAA
>ERZ772960.1026-NODE-1026-length-23290-cov-3.326103_pt1 | contig 23290 bp, 20 predicted proteins | sample MGYA00580678_ERZ772960 | MGnify/ENA primary metagenome ERZ772960 (study PRJEB29015, sample SAMEA2737930) | human oral metagenome | biome: human oral; feature: human-associated habitat; material: dental | place: China | collected 2059 ... | reverse complement strand
CGGTTATTTATCTTGATAAGAGTTCAAAACATATGTATGAACTGAACAACAAGATAAGACTTGTTAATGTCAGTGAATTTCCTATAATATCGGCAGACGGATTTATAGGATTTCTATCAGGTCTCATTTCATCAGACCATGATATTGAGGCTATATTCTTAGACAGCTTTTTGAAGCTTGCAGTTCTTGAGGGAGCGGATATCACTTCAGCTATTGACCGTATAGAGACATTGGGCGAGAAGTACGGTATCACATTTGTTATCAGTGTTTCTGCTGATGCATCCAATCTGCCTGAGAATGCAAAAAAGAATGTTACTGTAGCATTATAAAGATGAAAATACCATATGATTTCAGACTTAGTATATACAGAGATTATTTGATTTAAATATATGATGGCAGGTTTCATTTTAGAGCCTGCCATTTTAAAATCAATTGAAAAATTCATCTTTGTGAAGTATAATGTGTAAGCTTGCGTTTGTGTAGGCATGAGTCTATTTGCATTTTAAGGAGAATAAATTGGCTGAATCAAAAAAAATTATTCCCTATAAAAAGAGAAGAGATTTGAATGTGGGTATAATAATCTTTCTGGTAATTTCATTATATATATTTGTCAATGTTGTGAGAGGTTATACAAAGAGGCAGGTAAGATATTATGAAATAGTGGAAGGAAGTATGGCGGAAGATAAAACTCACACAGGACTTATACTTAGAGATGAAAGTGTTCAGGTAGCACCTTCAACAGGTTATATAAACACCTATATGAGGGACGGAAAGAGAGCATATGTGGGGGGCAGGGTATATTCACTGGATGCAACAGGAGATTTGAAAAAATTGATTGAAGCATCTGCAGGTAAAGATGACAGTATATCGGACGCTAATGTCGGTGAGATAAGGAAAAAACTATCGAATTTTACAGCAAACTATTCCGATTCAAATTTTGAATATGTTTACAGTACAAAATATCTGTTGGATAATGCAGCCGGTGAGTATTCAAATATTGTAAATATAGAAAGTATTGATGCTATTTCAAATGAAAACGGCTTAAACTTAGATATAGTTACTTCACCCGGCTCAGGAGAAATATCATATGCAATAGATGATATTGCAGAGAAAAAAGAAGAAGATTTGACTAAGGCTGATTTTGATTCTACCAAGCATCCTGTAAACTATATAAAGAATGAACAATTAGTAGAAACCGATACAAAAGTTTATAGAATTGTAAACAGTGAGGCTTGGAGCATATACTTTGAATTTGATAAAGGTGAAGAAGAGCTGTATGCGGAAAAGAAAGCACTGACTGTAAAATTTAAATCAAACGGCTTGGAACTTACAGGAGACTATTCTGTTATAGATACAAAGGACGGTTATCGTTTGGGAAAGCTGACATTTGATAAGTATATGGTTCAATTTATTGCAAACAGATATGCCGACTTTGATATAGAGTCATCTGCTGTGAGCGGCTTGAAAATACCGGTTAAGTCTGTTATTGAAAAAGACTTTTTTACTATACCTATAGAGTTTATTTCAAAAGGAGGTGATGGAGTCAGTGACGGATTTTATAAATCTGTAGATAAAGACGGTGTCAGTTCTACCGTATTTGTGCCTGCCGATATAGTGAAGATAACCGATACAAACTGTTATATAAGTGCTGAAGGTAAGGATATAGTATCAGGAGATAAGCTGATAAAACCTGATTCAAATGAAACCTATGAGATTTCAAACAAGGAAAAACTGTTAGGAGTATATAATATAAACAAGGGGTATACTGTATTTAAAACTATTGATATATTGAGTTCAAACAAAGAGTTCTATATAATAGATAAAGGAACGAAGTATGGCTTAAAGGTATACGATCATATTTTACTTAATCCTGAAAGTTTTAAAGAAGGGGATTTTATTTATCAATAGGAGAAAAGATGGTTAAAGAAAACTTGGAAAATGTCGAAAGAAATATAAAGCTTGCCTGTGAGAAGAGTGGAAGAGATATAAATGATGTCACACTTATTGCGGTGAGCAAGACAAAACCTAATGAGCTTATTATGGAGGCTTATGAAGCGGGAATAAGAGATTTTGGAGAGAACAAGGTACAGGAACTTGTGAGAAAGTGTGAGGAGCTGCCAAAGGATATCAGATGGCATATGATTGGTCACTTACAGACAAATAAAGTAAGACAGCTTTTGGGAAATACAGTTTTGATACATTCAATTGACAGTATAAGATTGGCGGATACAATAGATACTGAAGCTATAAAAAAAGGTATACATGTGGACGGTCTGCTTGAAATCAATGTCGCAAAAGAAGCTTCAAAATATGGCTTTGTGGAAGAAGAATTGGAAGAAATTTTACCTCTGTTCGGCAGATATAAAAATTTGCACATCAAGGGACTTATGACAATAGCTCCTGATGTGGATGATGCGGAAAAAAACAGAAAAATTTTCAAGAAATTAAAAAAATTGTATGTTGACATAAATGAGAAAAACTATGATAATATAGAGGTAAAATTTTTGTCAATGGGAATGACCGGCGATTATACGGTGGCAGTTGAGGAAGGTGCCGGTTTTGTAAGAGTTGGTACAGGAATATTTGGAAAAAGATAAGATTGGAGATCGTGTTATGATGGATTTCATTGAAAAGATCAAGGGGTATTTGCGAGTTGACGGCAATGATGACGAGTCAGGCTATGATGATGTAAATGATACCGAAGATTACTATGATGATGACAACACAGAAATTAAAAACACAAGCAAAGTGGTAGAAGAGGAAGAAGAAGAGGAGCCTGCAAGACCCAGAGTTGCTTCAAGAAACACAAGGGTGAATAAGGTTATACCTATCAGAAAGGATCTGGAGGTTACTATGTTCAGACCTACTTCTGTTGAAGAGTCAAGACTTGTGGTTGACAGTTTAAAAGAAGGTAAGGCTGTTGTGCTTAATCTTGATGATGTAAGAACGGCTATTGCACAGAGAATAGTTGACTTCATCTGTGGTGCGGCATATGATATGGAAGGAAATCTTCAAAGCATATCAGACAGCATATTTATTGTTACACCTCCGAATATCGGTTTATCAGGTGAGTTTACAGATCTTTTAGGCGGATCAGGACTGGGACAGAATAGTGCAGATGCTTCAGGATATGGTATGAGGTTATAGTTTTGGAAAAAGAAGAACTATTTCTAAGAAATAAGTTTTTAGATTTAGCAAGAAATGCATATTTTAAGAACATTGTGACACATTCCACATTCTTAAATTTATACGAGCAGACAATATTCGAGATGATTCAAAATGAATTGCCGAACATAAAAAGTGTTATGTTTGGGGGTTATTCTGAAGCAGAAAGAAAAATTGTCTGCTTTTATTGTGACAAAAAGCCTGATTTTGATATGCTTGAATGTATAAGTATTGCTCCAAGCAATAAAAAATTTGCAGAGGAGCTGTCACATAGAGACTTTCTGGGAGCAATTATGAATCTCGGGATAGAAAGACATATGATTGGTGATATATGCGTTGTGGATAATATTGCACATATTATCACATTTAAGAGTATGTCCGATACAATAATAAATGAGCTTGGTACGGTAAAACATACTAAGGTGGTGCTTAATAAAGAGAGCATAGATTATTTAAAGACTGTAAACCGGTCAGAGTATAAGAAGATAAATATTCCTTCCGAGAGACTTGATTCCGTTATAGGTTCAATTTACAATATTTCAAGAAGTAAGGTTAATATGTATATTGATGCAGGCAGAGTATTTATCAATTCAAAACAATGCCTTTCGCATTCAATGAAGGTAAAGAATGGAGATATCATTACAGTGAGAGGACTTGGAAGAGCCAGATTTCTTTGCATAAGCTCAATGTCAAGAAAAGGCAGATTGTTTGCGGAGACGGAGGTTTTTGGATAAATGTATATAGATAGATTAGATGTAAATTTTGAAAATAAACCTTGTTATGAAATTGTTATTTCAGATGACTTTAGCAATTTGAGAGAAGAACTTGGTAAACTTGATATAGAGAAGAAAAAAATTTGTATTGTCAGTGACACAAATGTGGCCTCTCTATACCTTGAAACTGTAAAAAGAGAACTTAACGACCTGAATGTTTTTGTACATATATTTGATGCAGGTGAGAGAAATAAGCATCTTGGAACTGTTTCCGATATATATGATACCTTGGTTTATAACAGATTTGACAGAAAAGATATATTATTGGCACTTGGAGGAGGGGTTGTAGGAGATATATGCGGTTTTGTGGCTGCTACATATCTTAGAGGTATTGACTTTGTACAGATTCCTACCACACTGCTTTCGCAGGTTGATTCAAGTATCGGAGGAAAGACAGGTGTAGACTTCAAGCATTACAAAAATATGGTAGGCGCTTTCTATATGCCGAAGCTTGTATATGTAAATATAAATACGCTAAATACCTTACCTGCTACAGAGTTCACTTCAGGAATGGGTGAGGTGATAAAGCATGGATTAATATTTGACAGAGAGTACTACTACCGACTTTTTGAAAACAGTGAGAAAATACTTGAAGGAGATCCCAAAGAGTTGGCATATATGGTACTTGTCAGCCAGAAAATCAAGAAGCAGGTGGTAGAAAATGATCCTTATGAAAAGGGACAAAGAGCGATACTGAACTTCGGTCATACTTTAGGACATGCAATTGAAAGGGAAAAAAATTTTATTCTCTCACATGGTCAGTGTGTAGGGCTTGGGATGCTTGCGGCTTTTGATATATGTATCAGAAAAAACAAGCTGACAGAAGCTGACAGAAAATTTTTAAAAGAGCTGTTGCATGTCTATTCATTTGATACAGATACCGAGATGGATGTGGAAAAGGTGCTTGAAGCCACCTTAAATGATAAGAAAATGGAAGCCGGAAAGATAAAGTTCATATTATTAGACGGTATAGGAAAGGCTTTTATTGATAGAGAAGTGTCAAAAATTGATATGTTGGAGGCGTTGAACAGTATATGCAAAAGAGTGTAAATAAATTTATTTTATTTTTGATAACGGCAGCGGTATTGGTAGGAGTGGATCAGTGGAGCAAATATGAAGCAATGACAAAACTTGGAAGAAGTGATGCTTATCCTCTTATAAAAAATGTACTTTATTTTTGGTATTCGGAGAATGCCGGAGCGGCTTTCGGAATACTACAGGGCAAGCATATTTTCTTCTTTATAATAACTATAGCAGTTTTGATAGGAATACTGTATTTACTTTTCAAACTGCCGAATGACAGACATTATTTGCCTTTGCTTTTTTGCGGCAGCCTGATTTTTGCAGGTGCAATTGGAAATTTTATAGATAGAGTTGTAAGAAATTATGTGGTGGATTTTATATATTTTAAGCCCGTCAATTTTCCGATATTCAACTTTGCGGATATCTGTGTTACCGTAGGGACATTCTTACTGTTTTTATGCTTAACATTTATATATAAGGAAGCGGAATTGGAATTTTATAAGAAATAGTTTGGAGACAAATGGATACCTTTGAAATAATAGCGGAAGAATCGGATGTTGATAAAAGAATAGATTTATTTTTAGCAAAGAATCTGGAAAGTTTCTCCAGATCATATATCCAGGATTTGATAAAAAAGGGCAAGGTGACTATAAATAATAAGATCATAAAAGCAAACTATAGGCTTAAAGAGGGTGAGTGTGTAGTGCTTGATATACCTAAGCCCGAACCGCTTGAGATTGTGCCTGAAAATATTCCGATAGATATACTTTATGAGGACGAGGATGTTATATTGGTGAACAAACCTAAGGGCATGGTGGTACATCCGGCGGCAGGACATTATAAGGGAACTTTGGTAAATGCGCTTTTGTATCATTGTAAGAGTAATCTTTCAGGTATTAACGGAGTGCTTAGACCGGGCATAGTGCATAGGATTGATATGGACACTACAGGCGTTATCATTATCTGCAAGAATGATATTGCACATCAACATATTGCAAAGCAGCTGGCAAATCACAGCATTACCAGAAAATATGTGGCCATTGTAACAGGCAATATAAAGGAAGATGAAGGTGTGATAGATGCCGCTATTGCAAGGTCAAAAAGTGACAGAAAGAAGATGGCGGTGGATAAGGATGGAAAAAGGGCTGTAACACATTATAAGGTGCTTGAGAGATTAAACGGTTATACCTATATTGAATGTGTGCTTGAGACCGGAAGAACTCATCAGATTAGAGTTCATATGGCATATATACATCATCCGCTTCTTGGAGATGAAGTCTATGCCGGTAAGAGCGGTATGAAATTGCAGGGACAGTGTTTACATGCGATGGTGCTTGGATTTATTCATCCTAAAACTAATGAGTATATGGAGTTTGAAGCTCCTATACCTGAGTATTTTAATGAAATCTTAAATAAATTTAGGAAAGTTTAAATCAAAATTCAGATATAACGGCATAAACACTAACTAAAAAGCCCGGATTTAATGACAATATATATACATTATGCTTTTTTTGTTATATAATAGCGATACAGGTTATCTGTAGTTTTATTTAACTACAGCAGTAAAGATGTATACATTGATTGATTGTTTAGGAGGTCGATATGGACAAAAGATTAGTTATTACAATTGGTAGACAGTGTGGAAGCGGCGGAAGAAGGATTGGACAGATGCTGGCAGAGCAACTTGGTATCAAGTGCTATGACAAGGAAATCCTTAACAGAGCTGCAAAGGAGAGTGGACTTGCTGCTGAGTTATTTGAAACTCATGATGAGAAGCCGACCAGTTCGTTCTTATACTCTCTTGTGATGGATACATATTCCTTGGGATATACATCATCATCATATATGGATATGCCTATAAATCACAAGATTTTTCTTGCACAGTTTGACACTATAAAAAAACTTGCATCAGAGGAATCATGTATTATAGTAGGTAGATGTGCAGATTATGCTTTGGCGGAGGATCCTAATGCCTTTTCAGTATTTGTTACTGGAGATGATGAGGATAAAATAAAGAGAATTATGGAAACAAATAATATCGATGCCAATAAGGCAAAGGATATTATGATAAAAACAGATAAGAAAAGATCAAGTTATTACAACTATTATTCAAGCAAGAGATGGGCAGATTCAAGAAGCTATGATATGTGTGTAAACAGTACCAAGCTTGGACTTGAGGGCAGTGTGGAGCTTATAAAAACATACGCAAAGATAAAAGGTTTACTATGAGAAAAAAAATTATTTGTCAGGTAATTATCCTGTCAGGAATATTGACGGCATGTGCCGGTAATGCCGGTAAAAGTAGAGGCATTGATGAAAGCAAAGTCAGTGTGGAAAGCAGTATTACAAGTGCTGAAAGTAAAGAGAGCAGAGAAGCCACCGATTTGAAGGTGGTTAAAAAAAATGTAACCGCATCACAGGAAGAGACAACCGTACCGGAAAGCGGTAAAGAGACTTCCGCAGCACCTGAAACCGCTACAGAGACTGACAAGGCGAAAGAAGAAAGCACAAAGCCCGCTGAAGAAACTTCAAAAAAGGAAGAAACTTCAAAAAAAGAAGAAAATTCAAAAAAAAGTGCAGATTCAAATCAGGCAGATTCCAATCAGACAAAAGAGATAGGTCTTGACTCCGGCTGGGAGTATGCTTCATTTTCAAAGATAAATTCCGGAAAGGCTGTATTATATAAGGCCGGTCAAAACGGAAACGGTATCACTATAGCGGTAAATGCAGGACATGGCACTAAGGGAGGTTCGTCACAGAAGACACTTTGTCATCCTGACGGAAGTGCTAAAGTAACAAGCGGTACTACAAAGGCGGGAGCGACTACAGCTATTGCAGTGTCTGAGGGTATGACATTTTCAGACGGTACACCGGAGAGTACCGCTACCTTTGAGATGGCAAAGGTTTTGAAGGATGAGCTGCTCTCAAGAGGATACAATGTACTTATGATTCGTGACGGAAATGATGTTCAGCTTGACAATATTGCAAGAACAGTTATTGCCAATAACAATTCGTCGGCACATATTGCTCTTCACTGGGATTCCACCTCATCAAATAAGGGTGCATTCTATATGGGGGTACCTGACGTGGCTTCATATAAGAGTATGGAACCGGTGGCTTCAAACTGGAAAAAGCATGAGGCACTTGGAAAGTCTTTGATAAACGGGCTTTCACAAAACGGTACCAAGATATTCAGTAAAGGCAGGATGGAGATGGATCTTACACAGACCTCTTATTCAACTATTCCGTCTATAGATATTGAGCTTGGTGACAAGACATCCGATCATGGTAAGGATACACTTAGAATTCTTTCAAAAGGAATAGCAGACGGTATAGACAGTTACTTTGGAAGATAAATAAACAGGAGTATTATGAAAAATAAATTAAAATATTTAATATGTCTACTTGCTTTCGTATTTCTCAGTGCATGTGGCGGAGTTGTAAAAACAGATATGAGTTTTGACGACTCCTTTTCAGGAAGCAGGATAATAACCTACACAATTTCAAATGCGGATTATACATCATATGTTCAAAAGGATTTGGCAACTGTAGAAGCCACACTAAAGAGCTTATGTCCGCCTGATATAGAGATTACTTCGGTAAATCAGGACAACAGCAATATAGTAGCCGTATTTACCATAAACTTCACATCAAAGGATGAATATGAAGAGAAGATTGGCAATATACTTAAGGCGGTAGGCAGTGATATTGTACCTAAGGTTACATTCCTCAGATCCGATACGGCTTTTGCAAAGGGTGTTGCATATCAGGAGAACTTTGGCAGTGACGATTTGTTGAAGTGGATGAGTGACGGAATTATGAAAAATAATTACATTACATCATCTTATGAAACATATATTTTTTCATCAGATTATATAAGTCTGCATATCAACGGTGATGAATATGCCAAGGACTCTGAAATGAGTATCATAGATGTTAACTCCGCCAAGTATTTACCTTTGGACAGTGTGGATTTCAATACTACCGTAAATAAGGACAGCACTATTGATAGAAGTATAGCTGTAAATATACCGGATTCTACATATAACCAGGCAAAGGACGATATAGAGCAGTTTATGTCTAAGAGAGTCGGCAATATCGGAAGCGGCAGCTGGGCACAAAAGGACGGTTTGCATATCTTTACTGTTGAGGGTAAGGGACTGAGTCTTGACGAGTGTAAGCAGATGACTGAAACCTTTACAGGTAAGAAGGAAGTATCGGGATTTCCTGTGGAGAAGGAAAGTACTGCGGCTGATTCTACATCTGAAAGTGAGAGTAGTGCACAGACAGAGTCAACTTCTGAAACGGAGTCAAAGAAAGAAGAATCTAAGAAAGACAAATCCGAAAAAGTGGATGAAAGCACAGATACAAGTGAAACTGATACAAAAAGCAGTGAATCGGCAGATGATATAGATGACAATCTTGACAGAAAACATCTGTTTTCAAAGAATGTGTTCCTTAATGAGAATCTCAATCTTGAAGAATATATCAGTAACAGTGACAATGCGGTCAGATTAAACTACTATGTAAATCCGCAAAACAACTATGGCGGTGATGTGGTGGATGCTTCAGGTACAGAGCAGGATATTGCACTGGCCTCAGGAAGTGGTGACAGTAATGAATTGCTGTTTACCGGTAACAGTTCGGCATTTGATATCAGTTTAGATGTAAATATTGTACCTACAGTAAGTAAATATAAGCATATAGTAAAAATCAGTCCAACCGGTAAAATAAAAAGAGATATTACGGTTGTGTTTAAAGATTCATTTACCGACGCGGATATTAAGACACTTGAAGAAAATCTGAAAAAGGCTTTTGCAGATACAAAGATTAAAGTAGGCAAATTGGCACTAAAGGGCAAAGATCTGGAGGTGAAGATAACTTCCTTGGGCAGTCTTGATGAAGATATTAAGATGTGGCAAACAGCTACAGAATACAGCAGAATTAATTCGGATTTGCAGATTGATAAAAAAGGATATTTTGCATCTAAGCAAAAATTAAGCTTTATAGATGACTTTACACCTGAGATATTTACACTTGGAACTATAGATTCATATGAGTATATAGTAAAGGGTGTGGGTAAGCCTTTGGCAAAGGGAGACTATTTTGGCGGCAGCTTTGATAATGCGGAAGCTAAGTTTAAAGGAAACGATTTTGTAGTAAAGGGCAACAATGTGGCGGCCTCACATATCAGTTTTCCGGAATTTACAAGTGTTCGCACCAATTATTATATATATATTGTCTTTGTTGTGGCGGCGTTAGTATTGATTTTGATTTTTATCATAGTGATTATAGTTTTAATAAAAAAATCAAAGAAAAATAAGGTACAGACAGGTGAAGGCGGTCAAGCGGGTATAAGCGAAACATCGGCATTTTGTCCACACTGCGGAGCAAAGAACAAAGCGGGAGCTAAGTTCTGTTCAAGCTGTGGCAAAGAAATTACATAAAGATAAGGAGAGCATTATATGTTAAAAGGCATAAAAAGGACAAAAAACAATGATCTGGTTATTAACAACAAGGGACTCAGTGTATTAAATATTTTATGTATTCTTTCGGCACTGTTTGTTATATTTTTCTTTCTGCCTATAATCAAGGTGGATTTTGGGGGCGGTCTTTTTGGAGACAGTCTGAAAAAGAGTTTCTCAATGTTCAGTGCTTTGTTAATTGATCCTAGTGACAGTGTTGTAGGACAGTTGGCGGCAATTAAAGGACCTATAATGTTGTTTTTGATTTATCCTATTGTAAATATAGTATTATGGGCAATTAATAAAAAGGCTACAGGTAATAAGAGCTATATATTTGTGCATATAATTTATATCTTAAATGTATCTTTAGGATTTGTAGAGTTTACCTCAACAAATGGTGTATCAAGTATACAAGCCTCATTTATGAGAGGAACATTTTTTGTTTGGATACTGGTATTTTTATTATTTATAAACCTGATACTTTCAATATATGGTATCTTGAAAACAGGCAGAACTGAGATAGATGAAAATGCTGTAGCACTTGATCTGAATGTAGACTATGCAAAGAAAATGCTGAATAAGGCGGGAAGTGTGGCAAACAGTGTGGCAAGTAATGTATCGGCTGCCGCAAATAAGGCTGCTGCATCAAAAACGGTGGTATGTGATAAATGTGGTGCGACTTGTCCTGAAACATCAACTTTTTGCAATAACTGCGGAAATAATTTAGACAATGCCAAGCAGGCACAGGCACAGAAAAAGGCGGCAGGTGAAACCGCTCAAAAAACAGTGGTATGTGATAAATGTGGTGCAACTTGTTCGGATAGTGCAAGTTTTTGCACAAAATGTGGAAACAGTCTGGACAGTGCAAAGCAGATTAATTCAAGTGATATTGTAGATGAGACTGCAAAACTTGCCAGAGAAATGGCAGGTAAGGATACGGTTGAAAGTATAGCGGAATCTGAAAAAGTTGATTTGACCAAAGAGTCTGTCAAAGAAAATGACAAGGATGATGCAGGCTCAAACGGAGTATCACTTTCTAAATAAAATCTGAATTTATGTTTACAAGGTGGGTTTTGCCCGCCTTTTTTATTGAAATATCATTTTTTATTATATTTTTCTTAGTGTATATTATTTTTATCTATGATAGAATAGAGGAGAAAACTTCTTGAAAGGAACATTACTCCAAATGAGAGATGACGATTTTTACAAAGAGCTTAGCAAAGCGGATAGTGAAGATCTTGAAAAATATTTGAGAGATTTAGCTAAGCTGAAAAAAATAAGAGAAGAAGAGAAGCTTAAAGAAGAAAATGAGAGGATACAAAAGACCATAGATGAAAATAATAAAAAGCTTGAAGAGATTGGACGGAATATAAGAAAAATAGAGAAAAAAACTGATAAAATAAATATTATCGGTGGTGACAGGTCTTCAAAAATAAAAAACAGCAGAAGTATAAAGAGCAGTGTAAGTGAAGATATAGAGACAGACGGTATAAAGATACCGCTACCAAGGAGTCGTCAAAAGTCGGTAGTAAGAAAAAATGACAATTTGACGGTGAGAAAACCGCAACAAACAGAGGAGGCTCCTAAAAAAGTTGTCAAAAAGAAGGTGCAAAAACCGGTTGTTAAAAAGGTGGTAAAAACCAAAAAAGTCACTAAAAAGGTAAATGTTAAGCCGAGTTCCGATAAGGTAAAAAAAACCGAGAAAGAGTCAAAGACGAAAAAGCCTAAAAAAAAGAGAGGCTTTTTAGCCAGATTATTTTTGCTTATACTGTTGTTTACTATAGTCGGAGGCGGAACATATTTTGCATTTCACTATGTCAAAAACCAAAAGGGCTACTATACGGTAGCGGTTTTCGGTGTGGACTCAAGAGACGGCAATGTAGGAAAGGGTGCATTAAGTGATGTGAATATGATAGTCAATGTAAATAGAGAGACCGGAGATATACAGCTTGTCTCTATTTACAGAGATATGTATTCAATGATAGACAGTGACGGAAAATTTCACAAATTCAATCAGGCCTATGTGGAGGGCGGACCTGAACAGGCTATGCAGACACTTAACAGAAATCTGGATCTGGATTTGAAGGAATATATCACGGTAAACTGGAAGGCGGTTATTGATGCTATCAATATTTTAGGCGGTGTTGACCTTGAGGTAACGGATGCGGAGTTCAAATATCTTAATTCTTTTATTGCAAAGACTGTAGAGGCAACAGGTGTAGGTTCACATGAGCTGGAACATGCAGGAATGAACCATCTTGACGGTGTGCAGGCGGTAGCTTATGCAAGATTAAGGCTTATGGATACTGATTTTAACAGAACGGAAAGACAAAGAAAGGTAGTGAGTCTGGCCTTTGATAAGGCTAAGAATGCCAATTTCTCTACACTGTACAGTATATTGGTAGCAGTATTACCGCAGACTTCTACAAATGTAGGAATCAATGATCTTATACCTTTTGCAAAGGATATATCAAAGTATCATTTGAGTGAAACGGCAGGCTTTCCTTTTGATAAAGATACTAAGAAAATGCATAAAAGAGACTATGTTGTACCGATAACATTAAAGTCAAATGTAATAGCACTTCATCAGATGCTCTTTGGCAAGATTCCGGGCTATACATATACACCAAGTGAAGAGCTTACAAAAATAAGCAATAAAATAATAAAGGACACAGGGCTTGGCGCAGATAAAGAGGATACAGATGTCAGCGTAGATACTGATTTAGACGGTGCTATAGGAATATCGCCACATAAAGAGAGCGGTGAACATAAAGAAGGTGCAGACGGCGAACATAAAGACGGCGGATTGTCGGATGAAAAAGAAGGAAACAACATTGAATCCGATACGGAAAATCAGAGTAAAACCGGTGAGGAATAAAGGAGGATATAATGGCGGATATAAATATTTTAGTTGTAGATGATGAAAAAGAAATAGCGGATTTGGTGGAGATATATCTGGTAAGTGACGGCTATACCGTATTTAAGGCAAATAATGCCGAAGACGGGCTGGCTATAATAGAAAAGGAAGATATCCATCTTGCAATACTTGATATAATGATGCCCGGTATGGACGGGCTTGAGATGTGTAAAAAGATAAGGGAAAGTTATAATTTCCCTATCATTTTACTCAGTGCAAAGAGTGCGGATATCGATAAGATACTGGGACTTGGAACCGGTGCGGACGACTATGTGACAAAACCTTTCAACACTTTGGAACTTACTGCAAGAGTGAAGTCACAACTTCGCAGATATACTCAACTTAATCCGAACAATATAGTGGTTGAAAAAGAGGATCCGAATGAGATAAGACTAAAAGGAATGATCATCAATAAGGACAATCACAAAGTTATAATAGATGATAAGGAAATAAAGCTTACACCTATTGAATTTGATATTCTATACCTGCTTGCAAGCAATGCGGGAAAGGTATTCTCTACAGATGAGATATTTGAAAGAGTATGGAATGAGAAGGTCTATGAAGCCAACAATACTGTAATGGTGCATATCAGAAGACTTCGTGGAAAGATGAATGAAGATGCCAGAGTAAACAAGATTATAACTACTGTTTGGGGTGTTGGATATAAAATTGAGAGATGATTTAGAAAAAAAATTCCAAACTAAAGTTATAATGAATATACTCTTTAGCTTGGTGGTTTCTATTTTGGTGGAAACCATATTGGTAAGTAATGTTTCGACTTTTTCCAAACTGCATATAATAAATCAAGAAAGCGATACCTTGTTAGTGAGGGGAAGCGGAAGTGATTTGGTAGTCATACTCATTTTGGTAGTGTTCGGGATAGGTGTATTTACTTTATCATTTTGGCTGTTACAAAGAAAATCATTTGTATATATAGATGATATACTTCATGCTATCAAAAAAATATCATCAGGTGACCTAAATACCAATATTGATGTAAGGGGTGACAATGAGTTTTCAGAGATAGCGGCAAATATCAATAAGATGTCTGAGGAAATCAGAGTACTTATGGAGAGTGAAAGGCACAATGAGAAGTCAAAAAATGAGATGATTACAAATATTGCACATGATCTTAGGACACCGCTTACATCAATACTTGGATACCTTGATTTGATAAACAAGCGGGAATTGACAGAGGATACAAAAAAAGAGTATCTGAAGATAGTCTATGAAAAGTCAAAAAAACTACAGGATTTGATAGAAAGCTTATTCAGCTTTACAAAGACAAACTCATCAAAACTTGTACTTAAGATAGATAAGATAGATATTATAAAACTGCTTTGTCAGCTTATGGAGGAGTTTTATCCGAACTTTGAAGATAAGGGTATTACATGCAGTGTGAATACAAATATTGACTCATATGTTATAGACGGTGACGGCACCTTACTTGCAAGGCTGTTTGACAATCTTATCAATAATGCCGTCAAATACGGTGCAGACGGAAAAAGAATAGATGTAAAGATTATTGCAGAAAATAATATAGTTAAGATTGCCGTAATAAACTATGGAAAGGTAATTCCTCAAGATGAACTGCCTCTTATCTTTGATAAGTTTTATAGAGTTGATCAGGCAAGAAACTCAGGTACAGGAGGAACAGGTCTTGGACTTGCCATAGCAAAGAATATTACAGAACTTCACCATGGAGTCATAGAGGTTACAAGTGACTTGGGTGGAACTGTATTCAGTGTGACATTGCCAAAGGAGTTAGATGTTGAAAGAGAAAATTTTAAAAAGCTTGGATAGAGTACTTTTGTTCGTATTACTGTTCATATGCTTTGTTACAAGTTTCAGATTCAATGCTTTTTCTGCAATAAAAGATAACAGTAAAGTAACTATAGATATAAGCTATGGCTATGGAAATATTGCAAAGGGAGGGAGATACCTCCCTATTCATGTATTCTACAGCAACTTTTCGACTGAGAAATTCAGTGGAAAGGTATCTATAGAGTTTACCGAGGCGGATCGTAGAAAGTATGCGTATGAGTATGTTGTGAATCTGGATGAGAACAGGAGTGAACTGTCAAATTATTATATCAGAATCAGCAATGAAGTAAATAATATAATAGTTTTGTTAAAGGATAAGGACGGAAAAACTGTTGTAGAAAAAGATGTATCACTTAATCTGGACACCAATCAGTCAAAAGTACTTGTGGGGTTGCTTAGTGACAATCAAAATCAGCTTGACTATTTTAATGATGTGGCAATCAACTTCGGACTTATGAATCTAAAAACAGTAAACCTGGCAGCAGGTACATTTCCAAAGTCATATGCCGGATTGGAACAGCTGGATATAATAATTATCAGCAATTTCAGAATAAGAGACTTGTCAAATGAACAGTCAAGGGCTCTTATGGACTGGGTAAAGCAAGGCGGAGTATTGCTTATGGGAACCGGTGCAAGAGCTGATGATACAGTAGGAAGATATGCCCCTGAACTGTTGGAGGATATATATGATACTCCAAGTGTAAGAACTGTAAGTTTTGCATTCAACAATGAAAGTAGGACTATAGATTTGGAAAGTACCGGTATAAATTTGCATGGCGGTAATATCATACTGTCTGATGGAGATTTTCCACTGATAACTTCAGTTAATAAACAAAGAGGTTTGATAGCGGTAGCAGGCTTTGATTTTTGTGAACTGAAGCAGTTTGCAAATGAAAATACACAGTTTGCCGGGTATATAATATCATCTGTGTTGGGAGATGAGAGAATAGGTGGACTTGCAAAGCAGAATACAGATGATACCTTCCAGAATGTAGAACCGATATTAAACTCTTCAGAGATAAAAAAGCTTCCCCCTATGACTGTGTATACATTGATATTTATTGCCTATATATTGTTGATAGGTCCTATTTTGTTTATTTATTTAAGAGATTACGGACTTGCTATATACTATAGGAAAGCCGTAATGATTATATCACTGTTATTTTTATCACTGATATTGATATACAACGGCAGAACAAGGTTCAGTACGACTTTCTATAATTATGTAACAGTGTATGAGGCGGGGGATTTGGATGTGTCTGAATCAACATATGTCAACCTGAGAAATCCTTATAATAAGCCATATGATGTAGTGGTTGACTCCAACTATTCAATAGTTCCGGTAATAAGAAACAGGTCGGAAACAGATAATAAGAAGTCTCTCAGAAGAAATACTTCTGTAACTATTGATAACACCGAGTTTACAAAGAATGTGCATATCAATCAGATAGGTGCATTTTCATCAAATATATGGAAGCTGGATAAAACTATAGAGAATCTGAATAATGAGGGATTTACCGGAGAAATCAATTTCTTTGACGGAAACTTGAGTATGGAAATTACCAATAATTATAATTATAAGGTGAAGAATGCCGCCTTGATTCTTTATGGTAAGATTGCCGTACTTGGAGATTTTAAGGCGGGAGAAACAAGACAGATAGATAATTGTGAACTTTTAAACATACCTTTGACAGATTTTGATATTACTGCCGGGTTAATTACCGGTATGGAAAAAGATACTACAATAAATCAAAACGGTACTGTAAACGGAATGGATACCGAAAAATATATGCAGCAATTGAATGTATCAAATTTTATTTCATTTTATTTGAAAGAAAATTCAAATGGATATACTGCAGATGCAAGAATCATTGCATTTTCTGATGAGGCACTGTCAAATCCTATTTTCTTCAGCAATACTATGGAGGGAAGCGGGTTGACACTTTTAACCTCGGTTATCCCTGTAAATTCTATCGAGCATGGAAAGATATACAGACAGGCATTACTTAAGATGCCGCTTGTGTTAAGCGGAAATTATTCATATAAAGACAATGCCTTAAAGGGTAGTGATGCAACAGTTTTAGAGTATTTTCTGGGTGAAAATATCAATATAGAGAAAGTAAAGTTTGAACCGGTTTCCGATATTTTTTCAAATCCCGCATACAGTAATAAAATAAAATTGTTTAAGGGAAATATTGCCCTGTATAATTTTAAGACAGGCAATTTTGATTATATTTCTAAAAATGAGTTTTCTATACTTGATTTACTTATATATCTCTCAGATACAAATACTATGAGAGTGAGGTATTCAAATATAGAAAACGGTGACTTGGAAACAGCACTGCCAATGATAAGTGTTTTAGGTGTGGAAAAATAAATGTTGGAAATAAAAAATGTAAGTAAATCATATGGAAGGCATACAGCATTATCAAATCTATGCCTTAATATACCGGAGGGTGCCCTGTACGGACTGGTAGGTCCAAACGGTGCAGGTAAAACAACAGCTATAAAGATTATTTCGGGTATTATATACCCTGATAAGGGGGATATACTGTTTAACAATATAAGTCTGGTAAAAGAGGAAAAAAACTCAAAGGAAATAGTAGGATATGTACCTGATGTTTTAGGGATATATGATGATATGACAGTATTTGAATATATGACTTTTTTTGCTTCAACATACGGACTTACAGGCTATGTAGCAAGGAAAAAAGCGGAGATACTCTTAGAACAGGTGGGAATGACGGATAAGAGAGATTTTTATCTGAATGAACTGTCAAGAGGTATGCAACAAAAGTTATGTGTGGCCAGAGCACTTATTCATGACCCTGCCCTTATTATTATGGATGAGCCTGCAAGCGGACTTGACCCAAGGGCAAGATATGAGCTGAAGGAACTTTTGCAGGAGTTGAATGCCGGCGGTAAGACGGTACTTCTAAGTTCCCATATTTTATCTGAGGTTTCTGAAATATGCACCGATATAGGAATTATTGAAGGCGGAAGGAAGATTATATCAGGAAGTGTTGAAGAAATACTTGATAAGGTGGAAGGAGCCAATCCGATAAAGGTTAAGGTTCTCAACAATGAAAATTTAGCACTTGAGGTATTTAAAAATAATAAAAAAGTTAGAATTTTATCTGTAGATAATGGCTATTTTATGGTATACTTTGAGGGTAAGAAGTTGGATGAAGCTAAACTGCTTGAAGACCTTATAAGAAACAATATTTTGGTCAGTGAATTTATAAGAGAACCGGGCAGTTTGGAATCATTCTTCATTAAAGTTACCAATCATTCAAATGAAAGCGTGATTTTTAGTAATGAATATTAATCCGATTTATGAAAGGGAACATAGAGTAAGTACAAGAAGTTTGAGACTTTCAATGGCCGTTTTAGTCTTTAACTTCATTGCGGCGGCAGTCACTCTTATAGAGATGAATGAGGTTGTGGATTATGCAAGAAAGACATCAAGTATTGATTACACATCCTTTTTAAAAATCTTCAGAATAGTGGTATTTGTTCCGGCAGTATTACTTGTATTTGTAGCACCGAGCTTTATATCAGGTGCTATAAGTGATGAAAGACAAAGAGGAACGCTTGAGATACTTTTGACCACAAAAATGACTGCAAAGAGTATTGTGGCAGGAAAGTTTCTAAGTCTGTTTTCATCAATAATGCTTATTTTGGTATCACAGTTGCCTATTATGGCTATACTGTTCTTATATGGCGGTATAACTGTAATAGATATAATAAAGCTGGCAATTAACTTTTTTATATTTGTGGTGTTGCTTATTTCAACGGGTATTTTCTGTTCGACTATAGCAAGAAAAACAAGTGTGGCAACGGCATTACTGTACCTGGCTGTTTTAGTACTCTTTTTTGGAAGTTTGGTGGTATACTTTTTAGCTGCCAATTCATTCAATATGAATGAAAATAATTTTTTTAGTATAATTTTTATAAAAATTAGTAAGTTTATTTTGTTATTTAACCCTTTAGTTAGTATGGATTTCTTATTGTCAAAGATCATGGGTGAAGACAGCTCAGATGTGCTTGTAAGCCTGTTTTGGTATAACAACTGGTTTTATATAAATATGGTTCTGGACTTGGCTTTATCTGTTATCTTTTTGGCATTATCTGTAGTAAAAATAAAACCACATGGTAAAACTTGGAGGAAATATGGCAACAGTAATTTATAAATGTAAAAATTGTGGTGGTCCTGTAAAATATTCAGCAACACTTGGAAAGTTTGATTGTGAATATTGTAATACAGTTTATACAGAGGATGAGGTAAAGTTACTTGATCTTTTGTCAGAGAGGGACGAAGTGGTAGAAAGCAGTAATAACGGTGAATATGTAGAGTACCATTGCCCAAGCTGTGGTGCAAATATAGTCACAGATGAGACAACTGTAGCTACGACTTGTTACTACTGTAATAATCCGATAGTTATGACAGGTAAGCTGGAAAGCTCACAGATGCCTACAAAAGTTATTCCCTTTAAAGTGGATAAGAAGAAGGCACTTGAGTCTTTTGACAACTGGATAAAGAAAAAGAAATTTGTACCGAAGAGCTTTTATAATGATAAAAAAGAGATAGAAGAAATCAATGGGGTATATTTCCCATATTGGCTGTATAATACGAAAGTTCTGGTAGATTTGGACAGAGAGGGAAGCAGAACATATTCAAGAACCGAAGGTGACTATAAAGTAACATACAGAAAAGACTTTAGAATTATCAGAAAGGGAGATGTGGTTGTAAAGAATCTTCCGAAACTGGCACTTGCAAAGTCAAATAAAGTTTTGGTAGAGTCGGTATATCCTTTTGACTTTAATACTTCGATAAAATTTGATTCATCATATCTAAGCGGCTTTGTAGCCGAAAAAAAGGATATTGAAAAAGAGGAACTTATGTCATCTATAGAAGATGATGTATACAAATATTCCACAAGAGTTGTAGAAAAGTCTATGACCGGTGAGAGGGTAAGAGTGGTAAATAATGACTTTAGAGTACAAAGAGGCAGTTTTGAGTATGCTATGTTGCCGGTTTGGGCAATATCTTATAATGACAAGGACAGTGATAAGCATTACTTTTTCAGTGTAAACGGTCAGACCGGAAAGGTGGTGGGCAAACTGCCTATAGTTATGAGCAAGCTGATTCTCACGGCACTTTTGACAATACTTCCTATATTTGCAATAGTTACCGCAATACTTTATTTTACAAATAATTTGAAATCAAATATATTCTGGATAGTTTTAGGAGCAAGTATATTGGCATTTTTTGGATATATATTTAAGGTTACAGCAGACTACAATATGACATCGGCGGCTGTAAAAGACAGAGGTGTCAATCAGATAGACTTTAACAACAATTATGCGGAAAAAATAGAGTACTGTAAGGATATTGACCTGGGAACAAGAGTAATAGGACGTGAAAGAATAGTAAATAAAAGTTAAAGGTCGTTAATTCAAAAGATAAACTTTATTATTCTTTATATATGTGTTATAGTTTAAACGATCAAAAAACAGGAGTTTACTATGGAAGTCATAAAATATAAAAGTACCAGAGGCGGACAAAAGAGTGTTAGTGCATCGCAAGCAATTCTAAAAGGACTTGCAGATGACGGAGGACTTTTTATGCCTGAGAAGTTTCCGAAATTTGATTTCAAATTTAAGGAGCTTATGTGGAAAGGATATAAAGAAGTTGCCTATGAGGTTATGAAGCTTCTTTTGTGTGATTATACAGAGGAAGAGCTGAAGGATTGTATAGATAAAGCATATGATGATAAGTTTGATACAAAAGAGATTGCACCGCTTGTAAAAGCGGACGGAGTATATTTCTTAGAGCTTTTCCATGGTGATACCATTGCATTTAAGGATATGGCACTTTCCATATTGCCGCATTTACTTACTACAGCGGCAAAGAAAAACGGTATTAAAAATAAGATTGTCATTCTTACAGCCACAAGCGGTGATACAGGTAAGGCTGCAATGTCAGGTTTTTGTGATGTTGAGGGCACAGGAATAATAGTCTTTTATCCTAAGAGCGGTGTCAGCAATGTACAAAGGCTTCAGATGGTTACACAAAAGGGTGATAATACAGATGTTGTAGCCATTCATGGAAACTTTGACGATGCACAAAGCGGTGTAAAGAAGATATTTGCAGATAAGGACTTTGCAAAGAAGTTGGATGAAAACGGTATTCAACTGTCAAGTGCAAATTCTATAAATATAGGTCGTCTTGTTCCACAGATAGCATACTATGTATATGCATATTTAAAGCTTCTTGATAATGGCGATATAGAAGACGGTGAAAAAATCAATGTATGTGTTCCTACAGGGAATTTCGGAAATATTCTGGCGGCATATATTGCAAAGCAGATGGGTCTACCTGTTAACAAACTGATATGTGCTTCAAATGAAAATAAAGTTTTATTTGATTTCTTTGAGAATGGGGTATATGATAGAAACAGGAAGTTTATACTAACTTCCTCACCGTCTATGGACATACTTATTTCAAGTAACCTTGAGAGACTTATTTATCTGAGTTGTGGAAGTGACGGTGAGTATGTGAAGAAGCTTATGAAAGAGTTGGCAACTGACGGTAAGTACACCGTTACACCTGCTATGAAGGACTTTATGAAGGACTTTGTAGGAGGTTATGCCGATGAAGGGCAGAATTTTGCAGGTATAAAATCTCTGTATGACAGTACAGGTTATATTATCGATACACATACAGGAGTGGCATTTTCAGTATATCAACATTATAAAGATGTCACAAAGGATATGACAAGTACAGTCATAGCATCTACAGCCAGTCCGTATAAGTTTGCAGACAGTGTTCTTGAGGCAATCTTGGGAAAGAAGCAAAAGATGGGAGATTTTGAAGTCATTGATAAATTGCATGAGATTGGAGCACCTGATATTCCGAGAGCGATCTTAGAGATAAAGGATGCACCTGTCAGACATACAAGAGAATGTGACAGTGCAGATATGCAAAAAGAGGTAGAGGATATTCTATTTAATAACAGGAGGTAATTATGTTAGTAGCAGCTAAGGAAATGCTTGACAAGGCAAAAGCAGGTCATTATGCAGTAGGTCATTTTAATATCAACAACCTTGAGTGGACAAAGTCCATTTTGGCAGTAGCACAGGAGCTTAACTCTCCGGTAATTCTAGGAGTTTCTGAGGGTGCCGGAAAGTATATGACAGGCTATAAGACTGTTGCAGCTATGGTAAAGGCCATGGTGGAAGAGATGGGAATTACAGTTCCTGTAGCACTTCATCTTGACCATGGTTCATATGAGGGATGTAAGAAATGTATTGAAGCCGGTTTTTCTTCAATTATGTTTGACGGTTCACATCTGCCTATAGAAGAGAATATTGAAAAGACTAAGGAGCTTGTAAAGCTTGCACATGAGAACGGCATGTCTATCGAAGCTGAGGTCGGTTCAATCGGCGGTGAGGAAGACGGAGTGATAGGTGAAGGTGAATGTGCCGATCCTAATGAGTGCAAGAAGATTGCAGATCTCGGTGTAGATTTCCTTGCGGCAGGTATCGGAAATATCCATGGTAAGTATCCTGCAAACTGGAAAGGACTTAACTTTGATGTTTTAGCTAAGGTACAGGAGAAGACAGGTACACTTCCGCTTGTTCTTCATGGCGGTACAGGTATCCCGGCAGATATGATTAAGAAGGCTATTACTTTAGGTGTTTCAAAGATCAATGTAAATACCGAGTGTCAGCTTGCATTTGCAGATGCTACAAGAAAGTATATTGAGGCGGGTAAGGACCTTGAGGGAAAGGGATTTGACCCAAGAAAGCTTTTAGCACCTGGTGCAGAGGCTATAAAGAATACAGTAAGAGAAAAGATAGAACTTTTCGGTTCGGCAAATAAGGCTTGAATCAAGGCTTGATTCAGCTTGGAATTTAAATCTTAAATGATAAAAGGCAGTCACTGAGGTGGCTGCTTTTGTATATAAATTTTTTAACTGACATAAAAAATTTTAGATGCATATAGAATAAATTGCAAATATTAGCATAATTTTATATAAGATTATAACAGCTCTGAGAAATAAAAACTTTTCGCACAGGAGGTTTTGTTATATGAGAAAGAGAGAAAAAAGAGAACG
>ERZ772960.1023-NODE-1023-length-23314-cov-3.076873_pt1 | contig 23314 bp, 15 predicted proteins | sample MGYA00580678_ERZ772960 | MGnify/ENA primary metagenome ERZ772960 (study PRJEB29015, sample SAMEA2737930) | human oral metagenome | biome: human oral; feature: human-associated habitat; material: dental | place: China | collected 2059 ... | reverse complement strand
CCAACGGATACATCCTGTCATCCATCAATTCAGGCTCGGTTATTAATAAAGGTATGGAAATTGCCATTACCGGCAAGCCTGTCATTACAAAGGATTTCCGCTGGGAAACATCACTGAACTTCTCTTACAACCGCGGCACACTGGGCACGTTCCTTGACGGTGTAGGCATGTTCTATCCTACTGATGCACAATTCGGAAGCGTCAAGTCGGCATCGGTTCCCAACGGTGGAAACTTCATGGCCCTTGTAGGAACGCGCTTCGAATACGAGCACGACGCCAACGGAAAAGAGATTATTGGTGGCCGCTATCTTGTTGATCCGAACACCGGTCTTTACAAAGTCCACAACTCTGGAAACGATGTTGTAGGCAACCGTGAGCCGAAACTCATCGGCGGTTTCGCCAACACGCTGACCTATAAAGACCTGTCTCTGTCGTTCTTGCTTGACTTCCGCCTCGGCGGCGACGTCTTCAACGGCACGTCTCAGTATATGGTCAACAACGGACTTAGCCCGCTCACGCTCGAGAACAATCGCCAGAAGGCAACGGTTACAGGCGTTGTTCAGACCTTCGACAAAGACGGAAAGCCCACCTCTTCAACCGAATACAACAAGACGTATGAAGCTACACAGAGCTACACCTTTGGCAGCACGACCTACGATGGCAAGGCTATGATTCAGCGTTATTGGGACAACTACGCTAACCAGTCGTATAATTTCATACAGAAAGTAAACTGGTTGAAACTGCGTTCCATCTCATTAACCTACGACCTTACGCGCCTCATCAGTCGCCAGAATATCGTCAAGCGCCTCTCTGTAAACCTTACAGGCCAGAACCTCTTTACCATAACCAATTACAAAGGCATGGATCCCGAGGTTAGTACAGCCGGTGGAACCGGAGGCTCCGGCGCAACAGGCATCGACTATTGCAGCGTGCCCTCGGTGCGAAGCATCACTTTTGGCGTAAACGTTTCTTTCTAAAACCTACGAAAAAACTATTGCATTATGAAAAGAATTATATCAAAAATAGCCTTGGGATGCATGATAGCAGCAGGTCTTTCTTCCTGTTCCGACTGGCTTGACGTCAATACCGATCCCGACAATCCTAACAATAAGAGTCTGTTTGTCAACAGCCGCCTGCCGTGGATACAGCGCATGTACATGTACTCTGCAGGTATTACCAACTTCCGCACAGCAGCAATAGCCGGATGGGTATATAGCAATAGCGGATCGGCAAACTCGGCTTCTACTACGTGGAACTTAGCTAACGCTCTTACAACCTCCCCTTATCAAACATGGTTTGTTGAATCAGCATCGAATCTAAACGACCTTTACGAAAAAGCAAAAGCCGAAGGAGCCTACCACTATACGGCTGCAGCCGACGTTTACTACGCCTTAGGCTTCATGGAAATGCTCGACCTTTACGGCGAGATACCGTTCACCGATGCTCTCGGTTCTTCGCCAGTGCCCAAGTATGATGACGGTAAAACCATCTACAATGGCATTATGGCCAAACTTGATGAGGCCATCGAACTGTTCGGAAGAACGCAAGGAGCCACTGCCACATCTTTGGCAAGCGGCGACATGATGAACGGAGGCAACGTCAGCAAATGGCTGAAATTGTGCTACGGTCTGAAAGCACGCTACATGCTTAAGCTCTCAAAGAAAACCGATCTCTTCAACCCTGACGATATTCTACAGTGCTTAACCAACGGCCCACAGAGCAACAGCGACAACAGCGTATTGCCTTGTTACAACGCCACAGGCGACGTAGAAGATTATCTTTACGGCGACCCCGTACAGACAAATGGCAACTGGAACTATGCGGGATATGGCTCAAACCAGCGCGTTTCTCAATATCTCTACAACCTTCTTACCAATATGCGAGGTGCCGGAGTGGAAGATCCACGCTTCACGAAAATCGTACCGGCCATCATGTCTAATATAAAATTGAACGACGGAAAGGTTTCTAACTTTACTTGGAAGCGTTCAAAACCCGTCGACTCTCATTACACAGCGGAGCGCCTGCAGGCCGGAGGAGCAACGTCAATTACCGCTCCTACCTATGCCGTTAGCGACGTAACAAAGGAATATACCATCACCGACGCCGTAAAACGTGCACAGTTTGTTGCCGACATGACACCGTTACACACTGTAACCTTCAGTGGCGACAAAGTTAGTGTAACCTATAAAGCCGGATCTGTTTACGTGAACAGCGCCAACTATATTCTCGCCGGCGACACCGCTTATGTGAATATGCGTTCAGGCTCTACCATCACCGGACAAACCGGTCAGAAGGACGACACCAAGAACCTATATTGGTATGCATCTCAGGACGCATACAAAGCAGGAGCCATTTTCTCAACAGGTTCGTTCCAAATCCGCCCAGTTTCCGACTTCGAAATATTTACTTATCACGAGGCTTGTTTCATCAAGGCCGAAGTATTATTCCGTAAGGGCGACAAAGCGGGCGCATTAGCTGCGTATAAAGCCGGCATAAAGGCAAACCTCGACTATATGCAACAGAAGCTCACTGCTTGGCAAGGCGAAGGATATACCAATCCAGATATGATGCCGATGAATACAACAGATATCACCAATTACCTTGCCAGCACAGCCGTTTGCCAGACTGCAGCCGACCTCACAATGAAAGATATCATGTTGCAAAAGTACGTTGCCATGGGCATCAGCCTTGAGAACTGGAACGACATGCGCCGCTTCAACTACAGCGCCGGCAACGTAGGCAGCTTCGGTGTAGTATATCCCGACTTCGATCGTAGCGTGATGTTTACCGGTCAAGATAAGCTTACCGGAACGTCAAAAACCGATGTTCGCTACTGGCCGCGCCGCTTCAGACTTCCCGGAACGCTCGAACTCTCGTACAACGAAACCAATGCAAAGGCTGTGAATCGCCACTGCGAAGACCCCGATATTTGGAGTATGCCCGTATGGTGGGATTGTGAAACCGATGCCGAATACGAAGGATACCTGAAGTAAACCCCTCGTGCGTGCCGCCCATTAGCTGCCGGGCATATGGATATAACGGCGGGGCGGCGCGCACACCTTTTATATATTGAAGCCCCTGCTGCCAGCCAAATTGAAAGGCTGACGGCAAGGGCTTCGCCGTTTTCCGGTTGCAGGATTGTTGAGAACCGGAGTTTTCAGCCCGACCGGTGCATGATAATCAGGATAACGGCCGCCAGAATGAGCACGATTCCCGCGGCCAGACGCAGCGTGAAGGCTTCGCCAAAGCACAGGCAGCTGATAACAACGGCCGTAACAGGCTCAAAGGCTCCCAGTATGGCCGTGGGCGTACTGCCAATGCTTTTAATGGCCACATTAATGAAAAACAGCGACAACACCGTAGGCAACAGCGCCAGTTGCACCGCCCATAACCATTGCATGCCGGTGTGAAGAAGCTGCAGAGGCTCATGCGCCACTACCATATAGCCCATGATGGCCAGCCATCCGAACGTCACTACCCAAAAGGTAAACTTCATCGGTCCCATGGCGGCACGGAACTGTTTCACGTAAACAATATACAGGGCATAGAGCAACGACGACATCAGCACGAGCATCATACCCGCCGTGCTCACCCTCCCGCCGTCGTCGCCACCACCATGATACAGCATGCCGATGCCCGTAACGGCCAGCAGAATCGACGCCACCGTGCTGAGCGTGAGCCGTTCGTGAAAAAACATCACCATCAGCAGGGCCGTCATAATGGGGTAAGAGAAGAGAATAGTAGAGGCTATTCCAGCGCTCATATGCCTGAAACTGACGTACAGCGTAATCGACGACAGCGCAAACAAACTGCCCAGAACGGCAAACTTAATGGCGTAGCCCCACCCTATTTTCAGCGACCGCCCGCGTGCCAGAAGCCACAGGGCAAAACACGCCGCGGCCAGACTGTAACGATAGAACAGCACATTGCCGGGCGTTATGCCGTCAGCATACAGCGGCAGCGAGCCCAAAGGGTTCGTGCCATAGAACACAGCCGCCAGCACACCGGCGGCAAATCCCTTCACCTTTACATTCATCACAAGAGCCGGTTATTCAACAAGCTTATCAGAATATCCCCTTCCGCATCTCCACAAAAGCCTTACAAACAGCTTTCGCTGCAGCCGCTAGGGAGGCACATTCCGCAAGCTTCTGCAAAGTTACACGATTTTACGCTGACGCGCACCCGCCGGCGGTGGAAAATCATTTTTCCGTGCCGTTTTCCCTTTTGTGCACACTTTTTGCTGCCTGTATTTCAGAATAACAACCCGATTATGATAACAAAAGACAGCATTCAAGAAGCATACGCCTTCTTTCACCAGAAGTGGCGCATTTACTCGCAGTCGACAAACGCCCGCCAGAAGGACGACATCGAATACGCCATCAGCGAGTATGCCCGTGACATGAGCCCTGAACTATACCACCATCTCGCTCACGGGCGCGACGGATTCCTCTTCACCCATACCACTTTCGCCGCCGATATCTCATCAGCCGTCGACGAACTGGAGGGAATGTTTTAAAATTAAAGAAGTAAAAAATTAAAAGATTAAAGGAACTGTTTAAAGGTAAAAGAGTAAAAAGGTAAAAAAGTAAAAGGGCTGAGATAAGAAGTAAGAAAGCAAATTATGCGTTGTAAGGAAGCAAAAAATTAAAGGATTAAAGCAATAAATCCGGAGATTAAATAAACGGAAAACAAAACTAAAGGATGGAAAAACCGAAAGATTAAAGTAGTAAATATGGGGATGGGAGCACACAAAACCCAAACTAAAGAACTAAGAAAATAAAGGATTAAAGCAGGCCTTTACACGCCGCCCCACTCCTCTTTCCCCATTTCCTCCCATCCTCTGCGTTCTCCCCCTGCCCGTACCACGGTCGCCGTACACCCTGCTGACGGCCGTCATACACGTTGTGCTGCGACCGCGATACACGCGTACGACAGTCGCCACACGGAAAAAACAGAGCAGAAAGATAATATAAACGAAGAAGAATGCAGGGAGCATACCGGAAATTATGCAGCAGGAGAACAAAGAAATAGCAGAATGACGGCAGAACCAGTCATCGCTTAATAATTCAAGATAAAATTGACAAGAAGTTGATGACGGCGGAATGGCTGCGGAGCTGTCACCTTTCAATAACCCCTGGTCATGCCGGAGGCTGACCCGGGGATTACAGGCCCCTATGTGATAACCGGCTCTGGAGGAGCCGCCCAACAATACCGTTGTGTTGTTGGACGGCTCCTCCAGAGCCGGTTAAATATAATGTGCCTTCTACCCCCAGTCAACCTTCGGTATAACTGGGGGTTATTGAAAGGTAGCTCCTCCTGAGCTATTATACACACCTGAAATTTAATCTTTCTTACCTTATTATCCCTTCGTACACAATTTTTTACCACAGGTAATCATTCTCCTTACTCCTCCCTACACACACCCTTTTCAAACTATACCTAACTTTTCAAGCCCTCTCTCCTCACATCCTACACCTATCACATACCAATAATAGTTCAAAAATATTATAAAAAATATTCAGAATCCCGTCACTTCTATGCCCCGCCTGCTATACCAATAGTTTCAGAACCTCGTTTTTATCAACTCACAAGCCAATTGACTTAAACACGTAAAAACACCCTACCAGAAAGTTAATGCCCGTTTTTTTGGACTGTCGCCTTTTTTGATTATCTTTGTATTACAAAGTTTCAAGAAAGGCAGTAAAAAGCCTTTGGCACGGTAATGTCATCGAATTTAACCGACAGCACACGCTTCGACCGTTTCTTTCTGCAATATTATCCCAAGGTAGCGGCGTTTATCAACGGCATCATTCACGACAGGGATGAGGCTGAAAGCCTTGCCCAGGACATTTTTTTGAAGATTCTCGAAGGCAGAATATCTGTGGATAACATGCGCAATGCAGACGGTTATCTGTATACCGTGTCACGCAACAGTGCGCTGGCCTGGCTGCGAAGCAAGGAGAATGTGCACCCCCTTGAAGGCTTCGGCGACACCGCTGACGACAATCCTGCACCCGATGATGAGCTTTTGGGCCGTGAGTTGCTGGCCTACATCAGCCGCATCATCGACCGCATGCCCGAACAACAGCGGCGGGGTTTCCTTATGAGCCGCGCCGAAGGACTCAGCAACGACGAAAAAGCCACAAAGCTGAACCTGTCGAAACGGACGGTGGAAAGCCACCTTTATGCTGCCGTAACCGAGCTGCGGCACGGACTGTTTCTGCTGACCCTTTTAGTATTATTTAACTAAGTAGAAAGCCTTTCTGCTTACTCTTTTTCATATAGGGGGCATCAAATACCAGCCTTTTACTAACCGAAATATGAAAAAGAAAGATATTTTCCAAATTGTTCGTTGCTATTTTGACCGTCTGTTACCCGAAAAACAGGAGCACATGGCCCGCCACTGGCTTGTCGCCGACGGCCAGAAGCAAGAAAAAGACGAGGCTCTGCGCCAGGTCTGGAACACATTGTCGGCCGACGCTGACGACAGTACCCGCGAGGCCCTGCGCCGTGTAAGGAAGCAGGCTGCAAAACCATCCTGTCAACACAAGTCACTTATGGCCAGACTGTTAAAGTATGCCGCCGTAGCAATTATTGCCATTGCGGCAGGTGCGGGCGGCTGGATAATGATGAGCCGCAGCCAGCAAGCCGAGGCCGAAATGGCTGTATGCCACGTTCCGAACGGCAAAAACATACACCTTATATTATATGACGGCACCGCGGTAACCCTTAATGCGGGGTCGGAATTGCGCTATCCGCGCCACCGCACAGGCCACACACGCACCGTCTATCTGCAGGGCGAGGCCGTGTTTCAAGTCAGGCACAATGCAGCAGAACCCTTTGTGGTGCAGGCGGGCAGCGTGTGCGTAGAGGACGTTGGCACCTGTTTCAACGTAAAAACCCTAAGCCACGGCAAGGTGATAACTACGGTTACCGAAGGTCTGGTAAGGGTTCACGCTCCGCAGCAAGCACGTCCTGTGAGCCTGAAGGCAGGCCAGCAGGCCGTCTGTTCAGACCATACGAGCCACGTCAGCGTCAATAAAGTGCAGGCTTCGCAGGCCACTGCATGGACCAGAGGCTCGCTGGTGTTCAACCAAAGCAGGCTGGAAGACATCATCCCCGACCTTGAACACAAGTTCGATGTCAGCATCGTAGCCGACCCGCGCCTGTCTATGGACAACACTTACACCATGCAGTTCAACGACAACGAGACGCTGGAAGAGGTGCTCAACCTGCTTGCTGCCATGGGCGATATGAGCTATCGTGTCAAGGGGCACACCGTATGGCTCGCTCCCGAATGATGCCGGAACATCAATTCTATCAGCCAAGAACCTACCTAAACTCTAATAATAAATAACCAAAATGAAAGAAAACCTATTCTATCGAAACCAAAAGCCCGACGGGATGCCGTCATGGCGGCGCAGGCTTGTGCTCGCGCTGTTCGTGGCCCTGCCCCTGTGCTTGCAGGCACAAACTATTACCTTCAGCCGGAGCAAGGTAAGCATCAAGACGGCTATTGAAAACATTCGAAAGCAGACTAACTACTCAGTCGACTTCCCCGGCAACCTGATTGACCTCTCCCGCAATATTAATGTGAAGAAAGAAGGGAACGCATTGCGCGATATTCTCGACAAAATTGCCGGACAAGAACTTACTTACGTCTTTAACGGCAGGCACATCGTGGTGTCTAAAAAGAAAGTCGATGGCCAGTCGGCACCGGCCCATCATCAGCAGAAAAAGGGCGGACCATCCCATCATCTCAAAGGAGTCGTCACCGATGCAGTCACAGGAGAGCTGCTCATTGGCGCCACCGTGCGTGTGGACGACGACGGGAAGGGCGCCACAACCGACCAGAACGGCGAGTTCGAAATATCGGATATCACGCCTGACGACGAGCTGCAAGTATCATACATTGGCTATAAAACCCGCAAGGTTCAGGCAGGCGATGTGGCCGTGATGAACATCAAGCTGTCGGCCGCAGACGACCAGATAGGCGAGGTTGTGGTGGTAGGCGCAGGCACCCAGCGCAAAGTGTCGGTGACAGGAGCCATTACAACCATCAAGGGCAGCAACTTATATGCACCCAGTTCAAGCCTGACGAACAACCTCGAAGGCAAGATGGCCGGTATCATCTCGAAAGTAACGAGCGGAGAGCCCGGCGCAAAGAGCCAGTTCTACATCCGTGGAATATCCACCTTTGGCGGACGAACCGAGCCCCTTATCCTGCTCGACGGCATCGAAATATCGTCTAACGACCTGAACCGTCTGCCACCCGAAACCATCGAAAGCTTCACCATCCTCAAGGATGCATCGGCAACAGCCATCTACGGTGCGCGCGGAGCAAACGGTGTTATGCTTGTAACCACCAAGAGCGGAGAAAAGAATTCGAAAACCGTTATCAATGTAACAGCCGAAGCTTCCTACAACCATCCCGTCCATCGTGTCAAGTTTGTTGACGGCGCTACCTACATGAGGCTCTACAATGAAGCCCTTTTAACCAGGCACCCTACGGCGACACCGAAATACTCGGACGAAACAATCGAGTATACCAAAAGCGGTATAAACCCGTACGTTTACCCCAATGTTGACTGGTATGGCCTGCTTTTCAAAAAGGGAACAAGCAACCAGCGCGCAAACCTTAACGTGAGCGGGGGCGGAAGTCGCGTAACTTATTATATGAGTATTCAGGCCAATCACGACACCGGACTGATGGACACGCACGACAATCCTTACTTCAACAACAATTACAACCACTGGGAATACATCTTCCAGAACAATATAACGTACGACCTTACCAACACAACCAAGCTGGGGTTACGCATGAATGCACAGATCGGTAACGAGAAAGGACCCGACGCTTCTTCCTCATCATTGTTGTGGGATACATGGCAAAACGACCCTGTTACATTCCCTGCAACTTACCCTGCCGAAGAAAACGACACGCATGTACGATTTGGAAACGCCATCATGACAGACAGCAGGCTGTACACAAACCCTTATGCAAGGATGCTTACATCGTACAGAGAGACGAACTTTTCAACCATCAACACATCGCTAAACCTTGACCAGAACCTCGACTTTATTACGAAAGGGCTGAGCTTTACCGCCCTTGTGAACTGGAAACAGTGGTCTGCTTCCTACTACACGCGGTCGATAACACCTTATTATTATACGCTTACGCCAGGCAGCTGGTCAGCTACTAACCCTGAGATTTTCAGTACAGAGCTGCTCCGTACCGGCACCGACTACATCTCTCAATCGGGTATTACCCGGCTGAATGACAACACATTCTACCTCGACGGACGTATAAACTATCAGCGGCGCTTTGGTAAACATACCGTCGGCGGACTGTTAATGTACATGATGCGCGAGTTCAGGAACGATGTTCTACCCCACAGAAACCAAGGCTTCTCGGGCCGATTCACCTACGACTACGACAATACCTACCTGGCTGAATTCAATTTTGGCTACAACGGTACGGAACGATTAGCCAGAGGCGAGCGCTTCGAGTTCTTCCCTGCCATGTCTATAGGCTGGGTGATCAGCAATGAAAAGTTCTGGAAACCCATCGCCAAGTATGTGGATTTCTTCAAGATTCGTGGCAGTTATGGTCTTGTAGGCAACGACGAAACAGGCGAGGAAGCCGGCGCCCAACACTTCTTATACATCAACAAAGTGAACATCGGGGGCAGCGCTTCATATACAACCGGCCCGTATTTTCAGTCACCAAACAGCGTAACCAAGAATGGAGCGGGCTTCAACGGCTATGCTGTAGCCAATGCTCATTGGGAAAGAGCTCGCGAGTTTGACATCGGTTTCGATGCACGAATATTGAATCAGTTAGATATCACCTTTGACTATTTCAACAATAAGCGTGACCGAATCCTGATGAAAAGAGCCTCCTGGCCTTCCATCTTAGGCTACCATAATGCCACACCCTGGAGCAATGTGGGCAAGGTTGACAACAAGGGATTCGAGGCTTCGCTGACGTGGGCATGTCGCTGGAACAAGAATTTGAGCATGGAACTGCGAGGCAACGTAACCTACAATCTGAACAAATATACTTACGTTGACGAGCCAGACTACCCCTATGTATGGCAGCGTCAGACAGGAATGCCGCTCAGTTATATCCGCGGTTATCTTGCCGAGGGCCTGTTTTCATCGCAAGAAGAAATTGACCATCACGCTGACCAGAGCGGGCTCGGCAGCACGCCAATGGTGGGAGATATCAAGTATCGCGACATTAATGGCGACGGAAAGATTACCTCACTCGACGAGGTGATGATATCCGACTATGGTCCAATGCCCCGCCTACAATATGGATTCGGAGCAAGTTTCAATTGGAAGCACATCGATTTCAGCGTATTTTTCAATGGCTCTGCCAAAACACGTATGGCCATTCAGGGCATGCAGCCCTTCCATTCAAACGAGAACGGCAACCGCACGGTTATGCAATGGATTGCCGATAACTACTGGTCGGAAAGCAATCCCAATCCAAATGCCACCTATCCGCGCCTGGGACTGTCTGCTGCCGACGATGCAAACAATGTGCCTACCAGTTCATACTGGGTGCGCAATTTCAGTTATTTGCGCTGGAAAACATTAGAGGCTGGCTACAGCTTCAGGCACTGCCGCGTGTTCTTCAGCGGCGATAACCTGGCCGTTTTCAGTCCGTTCAAGCTCTGGGATCCTGAAATATGGTGGAACAGTTACCCCCTGCAGCGCACATTTAACATAGGTGTTCAAGTTAAAATTTAAACGATATGCTTCATCTTAAAAACAAAAATAGAAAACGCATGGCTGGCAAATGGCTGGCCGTTATGGGGCTGGTTGCGATAACCTCGTGCAACTATCTCGACGTCGTTCCGCCGGCAACGCCCGACTTTAAAGATACTATGAAAGACCGTGACGCCACGTTAGGCTTCCTTCACTCATGCTACGCGGGCATACCTGTCATATACGGCAACTGGACATGCCGCTATTTCGGCGGCAACGATGAGGTGGTTGAACCACAAATCTACGCCCACGACGAACAGTACGTACAATATAATCAGGTTACCACGACGACGCACCACGACATCGGTCCCTGGACAAACGCCTACAATAACATAGGCCAGATAGATATCTTCCTGAAATATATTGACGTGCTGCACCCCACGAACGTCAGCCCGGAAGACAAGACACGCTGGAAAGCCGAGTGCAAGTTCCTGCATGCTTTCTACCATCAGGAGCTGCTCCGTGCCTACGGTCCCATCCCGTTGGTGACGGAATATATCCCGAACAACACTCCTAAGTCCGACTTCCCGGGGCGCAGTCCCTATGATGTTTGCATCGACTCGATTGCCAAATGGTATGACGAGGCCGCCCGATTACTGCCTGCCACCGTGCCCACAGACGAGTTAGGACGTGCCACTTCCACCGCCTGCAAAGCTCTCAAGGCCCGTCTGCTGCTATACGCGGCATCGCCCTTGTGGAACGGTTCTTTCCCTTATCCCGAATGGAAAAACGATAAATTCACCGTCCCAGGGTGGGACAAGAAGCTCGTCAGCAACACATATGATGCTACAAAATGGCAGCGAGCCCTTGACGCCTGCACTGAAGCCATAGACTTTGCTGAAAGTAAGGGACAGCGAAAACTGTTTGACGTTGCCACCTCAGAGACTTTACGCAAGAACGACGGCCTCGACCTGCCCTCCTATCCAGGTCTTGACAGCGTGGCCCGCAAGCACATCATGCAGATGCGTTACCTCATGTGCTCGACTGAAGAAGAGGGTAACCGCGAAACAATTTTCGGCATCATCACCGACGATAAGAACCCTATCTACGTGAGCATACCCCACGGCGTCACCCTCAATGGTAGCGGAGCGCCCATCGGCGGTTGGGAAGGGCTGTCGCCTACATGGTATACGATGACCCACTTCTATACACAGAACGGCAAGCTTCCTGCTCTGGACGCAGGCTATTTCCCCAAGGCCGACTGGTTGCAGTCGGCCGGGCAGCCCAACCGTAACGTAGTCAAGCTCATGGCTTTCCGCGAGCCCCGCTTCTACGCATGGTTGTCGTTTGACGGCGATGTGTACGGACAGGTTCTTTCTGACGGGCAGCCGCTGACAGTCAACATGCGCAGTTCTGACAAGCTCGGGCAGGGATACAACCCCACCCGCTACCAGCGCGACAACAGTGTTACGGGCTTCCTGTCACGCAAATACGTGCAGCCCAACATCAAGTATCGTCATGACGGCGGAAACAACGCACGCATAGTGCCGTTCCCCGTCATACGTCTGGCCGAGCTTTATTTGGACAGAGCCGAATGCTATGCCAACTTAGGGCAGACCGTCAATGCGCTTGAAGACCTGAATGTTGTTCGTGAACGCGCAGGCATACCGGCGTTGACCGAGGCCGATATCACCACGGAGAACACCCTTGTTGATATGATCAGGAACGAACGTTTCATTGAACTGTGGAACGAATGTCAGCGTGGTTTCGACCTCCGCAGGTGGATGACAGCCCCTGATCATTTGGATTCGAAGTCGTTCTACGGCTTGAATGCCACGGAGAAAACAGACCCGACATTCGATGAGTTCAACCAACTGAAGCGCATCGACCAGCCTTTCCAGTGGGCCACACGCATGTATTTGCTGCCCATCCACGACAAAGAGGTTTACAGCGACCCCAAGTTAGTACAGTCGCCCGGCTATTAATCGTTAAAAAACTACACAATGAAAAAGACACTATATTTTCTGTTTCTGCTCCTCGGCAGCCTCTCACTGACGGGCTGTAAGGACAGTTTCGCGTGGCAAGACCGTGTGCCTGACGGATACCAGTCGATTACATATATCAAAAACCACGGCATGCACACGCTTGTCATGAACACTACAGAGGCCACCCATACTGACTCTTTGCGCATCATCAAGGCCGGAAGCGACCCCTCGCGCACGCCTTCCTTCAGGCTAAGGGCGCTTACGCAGGCCGAGGTTGACAGCCTGTATAGCTTACGGCAAGGCATAAGCTACAGAGCAATTCCAGACAGTACGTTCACCCTTGCCGACGACGGCAAACTGACGTTCAGCACCAGCCAGGAGGGCATTGACCTGCCCGTTACCTTCAAGCCCGCAAGCATCTTCCCGCTTGTCAAGGCCCATCCCGAAACGAAATGGGTGCTGGCGCTGCGCATGAACAGCGTAAACGCGCAGGACAGCGCCAATGCCACCATGAGCGACGTGCTGTATGTTATCGACGTCAAGAGCCCAATCATCAGCTTTGCGCACGACAACATCAGCCAAACCATGTATTACAAGAAGCTCGATGTGGCTGTACCACTCACCATCAAGAACTGCAACGAGAACAAATGGGACATTACATGCACGCTCAACCAGACGCAAAGCGCGCAGGCCGTAGCCGATTACAACTCGGCCCACGGCACCCATTACACGCTGCTACCCGCAGGCTCCTACACCTTTGACGGTCTCCGGCTGCCCACCGGCAAGCTTACGGCCGACGCCACGCTTGCCATTAACCGCGCCACGCTCACTAACGACGTCACCTATCTGCTGCCCCTAAAGATAGGCTCCTCGTCGATGGGCTCGCAGATGCAGACCGACAGCACCTACACTTATGTGGTGGTTGACGTGCCGAAATACGGCATACGCGAGGTCGACCGCACCGGATGGAACGTCCTATTCTGCAATAACGACAACGCCATGGGAGGCTCAGAAGACAACGCCGGCATAGGCGCCATCCTCGACAACAACCCCAATACCTACTGGCATACAGGCTGGCAGCTTTCAGGCAGCAACGATTTCAGCTACAAAGGCGTGGGAGGAGACGACTACGATTACGCACACACGAAGCCATGGCACGCCTTCAAGGGCCATCGCGACGCCGACCAAACAGTGTTCGTCCTTGACCTGGGAGCGGCCCACCACATCGTAGCCGTGGGCGTCAAACAGCGTCCAGGCTCATTCCAGGACTTCAGAAGCGGCGACATATACGTCTCCAACGACGCGTCGTTCCTCTTCAAACCCGTAGCCGGTGGCGGCTCGCTGGCCGACTATCATCAGGTAGCGCTCAACAACTGGGCCTTTCTGCTAACCATCGATGTGCCGCACGACAGCGGTCAGCACTGGTTCCAGCTTCCTGCCGCAGGACTGAACAGCGGCGGCGTTAAAGGCCACATGGTAAAGGTGGCCGTCAGACAGTCGTACCGCGACCAGAATCTGAGCATGGCCGAATTCTGGATAAAGGAACTCGTCAGCATCAACGGCGAGGCCGTACAATAGTGCCGTGCACGTGCGCGTAAGGCGCACACCCCGAACAAGAAGCCATATCTGCCCCACCTCATGGGATGCAGATATGGCTTCTTTCATCTCTAAACGGCTGCCCGAAACGTCATTATCAGCCCGTATTTCTGTCTCGGACAACCTGCATTATAATCATGAGCAGATCGTCATTTTCCCCCTGCCTCTCCCGCCTTTCAAACATACCGCCATCTTTCGGCGGCCGACACACGCACGTACTACGGCCGTCATACAAACCGTGCGACGGCCGCCACACGAGTGTATGGCGGCCGTCGGCAAACTGGCAGGAAGGGCAGCAGGGGCGGAATTCGGGCCGAGAGGCAGGAGGTTCTACCGCTTGCGCTCCCGACGGCCAGGGATGACGGTGCGGCCATCGGCACCCTTGATGACCATGTTGCCGTCGCTGTCGACGACATACTGACCGCGTTTTCCGGTGAAGACGAGGTTGCCGTCGGCATCGGTTACCACCGTCTGGTTGTCGCCACACTGGAGGACGAAGTTGCCGTCGTTGGAATCGACCATCGTCGTTGCCGACCCGTCGTTACGCTGCAGGCAGGCGTCAAGGTCGTGCAGGTCGGCGAGGAGCTGCGACGAAAGCTTTGGGAAGTTCATGCTGCGCAGACGTTCGGCCACATCGTTAAGCAGCGAGTCGACCTGCTGTTTCGTCTTTTTACTTCCGAATTTCTTGTCAAACGGGACGATTCGGACGCCGCCGCTACCTTGTCCGAAGAGCTTTTTGGGGAGCATAAAACCGGCTCGGGGGGAACCGCTGTAAGCGTCGGCGGGACGTTTTCCGTACACCTGCATGAAACGTCCGGCATGTCGGCCGCCCTTCACGTCGTTCCATTCGAGGGCGTATGCGTAGCGACAGGTGGTGTCCTGCGGGTCGGTAAAGCACTCGATGATGAAGTTGCTGTAACGGGTTCCCACCATGTGGCTATCCAGAGAATAACGCTTTCCCTGTCCGGCCGCGCCCTTGAACACGCGATATGCCTTGGGTTCGTCGAGTGCGAATTTGGCCAGAAGGTCGTGCATGACGCCTTTCTTGACGTGGAATTCGTACACCGTGGTGCCTTGTTTCATCTGCAGCGTCTGCGGATTCTTGAGCGTCGTTTCCGACACTTTCGTGCCCTTCTGCTCTAAAAGACAGGCGGGAAGGCGGTTGATGTTGTCCTGCGCCCGAGACATCCACGGCAGCAGGGACAGAAGAATGAGTGTAAAAAGGTTGATTTTTTTCATAGTTGTATGATGTTATCAGTTGGTACGGGGTCATTTGCTACGGCGCTGCAGCTGTCAGACGGCATCGGCGCCCAGGCGTCGTGCCCGCGCAGAAGTTCTATCAGATGGCGCATGTGGCAGAGCTCGGCGCGCAGACTGAGCAGTTCAGCACGGGCTTCGAGCAGCGCCATGACGTCGGTTCGCGCTCCGCCGTCAGGTGGCAGGGGCACGGCGTAAGGGATGGCAGAGGGCGCGATGCTGTCGGCCGGAGCCGGTTCGGTGGGCGTCATGGCCACGGCTTCATGGGCAGGGGTAGACACGATGGCGGCGGGCGGCAGACGGTCTTCAGGCGTAACGGCAGGGCGGACGGCGGATAACCTCGGGCGCTTATGAGGCTGACCGATGGCACCCGACGACGCCACAATCTGCGCCCTGCGTTCAGGAGCCCGTGCGGCGACGGGCTTCACAGGGGCCGTCGGCGCAACAGGCGTGGGGCCGATAGCGGCCTGACGGACAGTCTGCGGGCGCAGCAACCACACACCAATGCCCACAAGACCGGCCACACAAGCCGCTACGGCCACACGCCGAAGCACGCGCAGGCGGCGCAACCGCGGCGTTGCAGCCGGCGGCATACCACGGTCGAACCAGGCAAACATGTCGTGATAGGGACGCAAATCTTCCGGCACGGGATGGTCTCTGAAGTATTCGGCCAGGAGGCGCTCGTCGTCAAGGCTGGTTTCTCCGTCCATAAAGCGGCGGAGCAAAGCGCGTATGGTGTTCTCGTTCGTAGGGTTCATGTCATGTTCCTCCTTCGTTTTATATCTTCAAGCAGCCGGTGACGGGCGCGCGAAAGCAGTGTGCTTACCGAGCGTTCGTCCAGTGCGAGGCAGCAGGCTATCTGCTGCGTGGTAAGTCCTTCCACCTGCCGCTTGTGCAGAATGGCATATTCGGTTGACGGCAAGCGGCGCAAGCGGTCGCGGAGCCACGCCTCGTTCTCGGCCTCTTCAAGCCGTCGGTCGGGCGCCGGAACGTCAGCAGGACAGTCGGATGGCAGCGTGCCGGTTGTGTGGAAACGTGCTTCCCGGCGATATCCGTCGATGGTAAGGTTGCGGGCTATGCACGTCGTGAGAGAATTTAAACGGCGGCGGCCGTCGATGGTGTCGAGCATTTGCCAGAGACGTATCATCGTCTCCTGGGCCACATCCTGCGCCTCAACCTCCGTGGCTCCGTAGCGGCGGCTCACCGATACGGCGCTTTGCCTGAGCTCATGTGCGGCAGAGATAAATGCTTCTTCGTCCATCTGTCTGTTATGTTATTACACCTATGATAACGAAAAACCATGCCGTTTGTCAACAAAAAAACCAAGAAAAATTGCCGAAAAGGTAAAAATCAGTTCGCTTTCCTGCCTTGTAAAGCCTACTCCAAGCCTGTCCTCTTCATAAAAGAAAAGCGCAACCACCCGTCTGTTATCAGGTAGTTGCGCTATGGAATAAGCCGTTTTATGCCGTGTTTACTTCTTCACCGAGAACTTAAACACACAGTGGCTGCGATAGGTTTCGCCCGGGGAGAGGTATGCCGACGGCCACTGGGGCTTGTTAGGACTGTCTGGATAGTGCTGCGTTTCGAGGCAGATGCTGGCATGTTTCGGATAACGGTCGCCGTGCTTGCACGCATTTGAGCCGTCGAGAAAGTTGCCGGTGTAGCACTGTATGCCCGGTTCGTCGGTGTAAATATCCATCAGAATGCCGGTCACGGGGCTGTAAAGCGCTGCCGCTAACTTCCTGTCGTTGCCCTTTCCATTCTTATATGTGTTCAGACACCAGTTGAAATCGAACCCACGTGCCGCGCGAACGGGCTCGTAATTCTGATTGTTGATGTCCTGGCTAAGGGCGTGCATCCTGCGGAAATCCATAGGCGTTCCCTTGACAGAAGCCATGGTTCCGTCGGTCATATACGTGGTATCGACGGGCGTAAACATATCTGCATTGATGTACAATTCGTGGTTTTCAGCGTCCGTTGTAGGCGTACCGTTGAGGTTCCAGTAGGCATGATTGGTCATGTTTATGACGGTTTTCTTGTCCGTTGTCGCCGTATAGTGAACGTCGATAGCGTTGTCATCGGTCAGCGTATAGGTTACAACGGCCGTCACGTTGCCCGGGAAGTTATTGTCTCCACCGGGCGAATGCAGCGTAAACTCGAGCGTATTCGGTGCCGTCTGGCGGCAATCGTAAACCTGATACTGCCATCCGGTGAAGCCGCCGTGCAGGCAATGGCCGTAGTTGTTGCGCGGAAGCTGGATGGTTTTACCGTCAACGGTGATGCGCCCCTGGTTGATACGGTTGGCATATCGCCCAATAGTTGCGCCGAAATCGCTGCCAAAATGCTCGTAGTCGGCATACTCGGCGATGTTGTCGTAGCCCAGACAGACGTCGTGGAACTTGCCCTGACGGTCGGGCACCATCATGGAAACGATGCGTCCGCCAAAGTTAGTCATGCACAGTTCCACGCCATTTTTATTCGTCAGCGTGTAGAGATGGGTCTGCTTTCCGCCAATATTCGCCTCGAAATCAGAGGGGTTGAGTCCGCTCTTTGTCATCTTCCAATTGGACTTTATCACCGGAGCGGCAGCTACGACAGAGGGTACACAGCCCTGAATATAAGGCCAGGAGTCGACCCAGTCAATGCGATCCATCCATACCAGACGCCCTGCATCGGGATCGTCTACCTTGAAACCGTGATATATTAAGAAGTCATTTCCCGCGTCATCAGTAACGATTTCGGCGTTGTGTCCTGGGCCGGCGACGCGGTCGTTGCGCTGAAGAACAACCTCATAATGGTTGTCAAGCAAGGACTGTCCTTTCCTGTCGACGTACGGTCCGAACAGGTTTTTCGAGCGTCCTACGGTTACATGGTATGTACTTTTGGCGCCTTCGCAGCACGTTCCGGCCGAGCCGAAGAGGTAATAATAGCCGCCACGACGCTGGATATAAGCGGCTTCCATGAAGCTTCCAGCCACTTTCTGCGGCTTTGCACCGGGCTTAAGGGCCAGTCCGTCGGCCGTAAGCTCAATGCCATAAATGCCATGGAACGAGCCCCAGAAGAGGTAATGGTGGCCGCCGTCTTCAATATAGAAGGGGTCAATACTGTTCTGAACGCCAATTTTGCGGCTGTTGATGATGCATCCGTGGTCAGTAAAGGGACCCTTCGGACTGTCTGCAACGGCAGCGCCTACACCGGCATCCCACTCGCCTCCCCACTCCGACTTGGCGTAATAAAGCACATATTTATCGCCGATTCTGTTGATATCGGGCGCCCATACATTGCCTTTGGGGTTCCACTGGGGGCGTGTGGCATCGGTGAATGCGGTGCCCTGATACTGCCAGTTCACCAAATCGGTGGAATGATAAACGGGTACATTGCGTGTATCTTCGGTGGCATAGAGGTAGAAAGAGCCGTCAGAGGCGCGCAGAACAGTGGGGTCAGGGCAACTCTTGCCGATGACCGGATTGCGGTAAACTGCCGTCTGGGCTGACACGCTCGCGGCTAAGGCGAGCGCCGAAACGATTGTCATGAAGTGTTTCATCGTGATTTTGGGATATTGTTTTTAGTGATTTGTCGATTTTGTACAAGCGGATTCCCTTTAGGAGACAGGAGTTAAGGAGTTGAAGGAGTGAAGCCATTACCCACACATCAGGAGCCTTTCCGTCGGGAATCAAGGAGGAATCCTTTAGGAGTTAAGGAGTTAAAGGGAGTTAAAGGAGTTAAGACAGCACTTTAATTATGCCCTTTTTTCATTCGCATTTCACCACCTTCCGGCTCACCTTACGTCCACCCTGCACGGCGCTGATGATGTAAACGCCGTTCGAAAGGTCGTTAATCCACAGGTCCTTGACGTGTGAAGCGGTTCCCTGCTCGACGGTACGACCGCTCAAGTCGGTCACCATCCACGTAAACTCCCGCCCTTCGGGGGCGCTGATCTGGAAATAATTCTGTCCCCCCAGGGTAATAGTCGGCTCGTTGTTAGCGCCTGCATTGACGTTCCCTATGCCGGCAGCCTCATACGTTGTAAACACAGGGGCCTCGGCTGTAGCCGATGGTTGGCCACCTTCTATATATGGCCAGCCGTTGGCGTCCCACTTAACCTGATCGAGGAAGAGCACACGGCCCGCGTCAACATCGTTCGCCTGAAAGCCGTGATACAGCATCCAATACCTCCCGTTATCGTCCTTGACAATCTCCGAATTGTGCCCCGGGCCGTACACCTTATCGCTCTTGCTCAGAATGGTTTCGAACGCACTGTACATAATCTGACGCCCGGCCTTGTTCAGATAAGGTCCCCTGAGCGTGCGGCTCCGGGCCACAACAACGTGGTATGTGCTCCTTGCGCCTTCGCAACACGAGCCTGCCGAGCCCATGAGATAATAGTAACCGTCGTGGTAAAACATCATCGTAGCCTCGATGGTATTGCGCGGAGCAACCTGGAATTTCTCGGCACCGTCCTTGATTCGCAGGCCGTCGGCCGAGAGTTCTATGCCATAAATGCCGCGGAAAGAGCCCCAGAAGAGATACTGCCTGCCGTCAACGTCGGTGAAATGACAGGGGTCAATGCTGTTCTGCACGCCTATTTCGCTTGATATAAACAGCTTTCCGCGGTCGGTAAAGGCATCATTGGGCGTCGGACTTGTAGCCACACCTATTCCGCATGTCCACTCACCGCCCCACGTAGAAAGCGAGTAATACATCACATACTGGCCGCCCACGTAAGCTATTTCGGGCGCCCACGTGTCGCCTCCGGCTACGAATTTGGGGCGCGACGCCTCGGTAAAGCCTACGCCTGCGGGGCGCCACTTTGTCAGATTACGCGACTTGTAGATGGGTGTTCTCTGCCCGCCGCCGTCCGTAGAATACGCATAAAAGTAGCGGTCCTTCCCGTAAATGACACTCGGGTCAGGGAAATCGCGCTTCAAAACAGGGTTGGTGTACGTTCCTGCAGGGGCAGGCGACTGCGCCTGCACGGCAGCAGGCAGAAACGACAGCATCGCAAGGGCGACGACTGTCAGCAGATTACGTTTTTTCATGATGCAAAAATAACAGGTCCTTTGTTACTTCCCGAGACACACCGCAGCCCTTGCCATCGGGCACCTTGCGCACGGCAACCGCAGCGGTTCCCGCCGCCAGCCTGCATGCCGCAACCGCAGCGTTCCAAGAACTATTCAGGTTTTGGAAGTACAAATATATCCTTTTTGAACTATTGTAACAAACTTTCGCCCTGTTTTTTCGCCATAACCCCCTTTTTTATCTTCAAAACCCCTTCTCCGGCGCCGGAAATCCGCCTTCCCTCCTCTTCCCTGCCCCTGCGTGTACGGCGCCCGCCATACGCACGTACCACGCCCGCCGCACACATCACACGGCGCCCGCCATACAACCTGTATGACGGCCGCCGAACGATGGGAAAAAGAAAAAATCCCTTTTGCAAAGGGCCTGTTTACTTGCTGCCCTTGCGCTGTTTGGGCACCGAACGAGAGGTGTCAGGGGGTGTGGTTACAGCATACATCAGCACGAGGCTCGACCGTTTTTCGGGCAACACGAGCTGCAAACCACGGGCCAGTTCGGCGCCCGTGCGGATGAACGAACGGTGCGAGTCGCGGTCGGTAAGCGTATAGGCACACTTCGCATCAAGGCCTTTCAGGCACACCGTACACGCGCTGTCGGGTGCCATAGCGCGGCGAAAGGCCACGACAATGCCGTCACAGGCCGACTTTCGATTGAGTTGATAGGCCATCCATACGCTGTCGCCAAGGATATGTTGCGTGCTCGTGAGCGGATAATAATCCTCAAAATAATAAGGCCGCAGCTCGTCAAACTCATCCTTGAGCTTGCGCATTTCAAGAAGATTATTCCCAGGTTCGGTTATTTTCCAACTGAAAATAACGGTGCTTCCCAAGCTCGAGCGTGTCGTAAACTTATCGGTTTTCATTACCCCAGTGCCTGTTTGGGGAAGCCAAAGGGCAAGGCCGAAGGTGTGTGTCTGGTATCCTACGGGTTCGCCGTAATGGTAATCGGTGCGCCACAGCGGTGCCGACCGTTGAAGAGTCTCCAGGTCAAGTCGGCGGCCACCGCTGGCACAGTTGTCGATAAAGCCGTGCGGGTGGTGGCGTAATATATTGTCCCAGTAGGTGTAAAGCCCCTCAATGTAATGGTTTTCGGTAATTCCCTCGCGCCCTTCAGGGTCGTTATGATACCAGAAACCGGCGGGTTCGATGTTATAATCCTGCCGATAGTGGTCTATTCCGTTGTCATCCATAAACTTGTTGATGTAACGGCTCAGCCAGCTTACGGCTGCGGTGTCGGCGAGATTGAACAAATACGACTCGGTGCCTTCGCCGGCATCGATGAGCCATTTCTTTGGCAACTCCCTGCTCCAGCGTGAGCCTTTGAACACGCGTTCAGGCTCGAACCACACCAAAAACTCTGATCCGATGGCGTGAACAGCGTCACTAACGGGCTTCAGTCCGCGGGGAAAGCGCAGGCTGTCAACCGTCCAGTTGCCCACTGTATTGTACCAGTTCTTGCCCTCGCCAACGCGGGCCGACTCGGCATACCAGCCAGCATCGAGCCAAAACACCTTGGGAGCCAGGTTAAACTGCTTGTAACGCTCAACCAATGCCAGCGCATAGCTCTCATCCATACAGGTATATTCGTTGCAGGGATAAGGGTCGCCGTAGTTGAAACTCGTCGTAATGGGGTAATGATAAGGCTTGCCGTCGATGCGCGGTGTAAGGCACGAGAGCACCAAACGACGCCACTGGTTCTGCCCGTCTATGTAAGAATCGCCCTGCCAGAACATCAGGCACACGCTCGATGAGCGTATGCTTTCGCCCGGATAGAGCCAGGTGTTGAGACGGTCGATGCCCGTAACAAACTTTAAACGGCCGCGCGCTTCCGACTTGAAATCGGCCTTCCATGTTCCCGTCCAGCCGATGGCGGCTATCATGCCGCGCCCGTAACCCGTATCGATATTGAAGAAAGGGAAGTTGAGCTGGCTCGATCGGCCGCCCTCAGGACGCAACAGAAGTTCGTCGGTGCCGTCCAAAACCCGCTGATATGGCGCAAAATCGTCGGGCCCTGCATTGCTGCCACGCGTGTAGTGAAGGGTGAAAGGGGTGACGTTATTATTGTGAAACAGGAGGTCGGTTGTACGCACGTTGGCAATGGTTTCCGACTTTCCGTTCCCCGTATTCTTAAACCGCAGCACCCACATCACAGCCTGCTGTGGACGGTATATCTTCACATCGCAGCTTACTTGCAGCGAGCCGTCGGGTGCGGTATAGGTGTAAATCACGTTGGTTGCACCCGTCTGGGGCATGACATGACGGCGCACGGTGTAGCCCCATGTTTTGAGAAAGGCCGACGATGGCTGCCCGCCGTAGGTGAACGAAAAGGGTACTTCGCCCCCCCTTGCAAAGTGGCGGGTTACCCATTGTTCAACATCCATTCTGCCTTTTGGCAGGATGAGCGAGGTTTGCGCGTGCACCATCAGGGGCAGCAACAGGCTGAAAAGGGCTGCAATAAGATGTTTTAAATCGTTGGTTTTCATAAAAAGGTTCATCTTTTTTTGTGTTTTGCCTGTGGCACCATGCTGTAACGTATGAGCAACGACGAGCGAGGCTTGCCGAGTTTCAGCTGTAAACCATCGACCAGAGCACGGCCGGAGAGAATGGTTTCTGTGCCGGTATCGGCATCTTTCAGTTTGTATTGTCGGTTATTATCAAGGCCACGTAGGTGCACGGTAAGCACGC
>ERZ772960.1022-NODE-1022-length-23338-cov-6.891509_pt1 | contig 23338 bp, 24 predicted proteins | sample MGYA00580678_ERZ772960 | MGnify/ENA primary metagenome ERZ772960 (study PRJEB29015, sample SAMEA2737930) | human oral metagenome | biome: human oral; feature: human-associated habitat; material: dental | place: China | collected 2059 ... | reverse complement strand
CAAAAGGGCGTTAGTAAGAGGCTTAAAGGGCATCTTTTGCAAGCCAAAAGGGCGTCTTTAAGAAGCCAAAAGAGCATGTATAGGTTTTGAATCGTATGAAAATAATTTATAAATCTCAGCTAATGAAGGAGTAAGTTGTTGTAGAAGGCAGGTAGAGATCGTATCTAATTATATTTGTCATGTAGTTTATCCCCCGTTCTAAAACCATTTAATGGGAGCTAATCATACCATGTATATGGATTAATCTCATTCTATTAACAATCTACGTCTTTAACAGAAGAACCAGATTTATTGGTGGCTTTAGATGTGCTTTGCTATTTCATACATGCAAAGGACGGAGAGAAAGAATGTTATTTTGAAAGAATAATTTATCAAATTACTTGTCATTCACGAACAAAGTGTTATCTTTGCAATATTATGAAGTACAGCATCATTGTTCCTGTTTTCAATCGTCCGGATGAGGTTGAAGAACTATTGGAGAGCCTGCTTAGCCAGGAGGAGAAGGATTTTGAGGTCGTTATCGTTGAAGACGGCTCACAGATTCCGTGTAAGGAGGTGTGCGATAAGTACGCTGATAAGCTCGACCTGCATTATTATAGCAAAGAAAATTCGGGTCCAGGGCAGAGCCGTAACTATGGTGCTGAGCGTGCAAAAGGTGAGTATCTGCTCATTCTCGACTCCGATGTTGTACTTCCGAAGGGTTATATTCGTGCTGTGAGTGAAGAGCTAAAACGTGAGCCAGCCGATGCTTTTGGTGGACCTGACTGTGCACATGAGTCTTTCACCGATACACAGAAGGCTATTTCTTATTCAATGACTTCGTTTTTTACGACGGGAGGAATACGTGGTGGTAAAAAGAAACTTGACAAGTTCTATCCTCGTTCATTCAATATGGGTATCCGTCGTGATGTTTATCAGGAGTTGGGAGGTTTCTCAAAGATGCGTTTTGGAGAGGATATCGACTTCTCGATTCGTATCTTTAAGGCTGGAAAGCGTTGCCGACTGTTCCCTGAGGCATGGGTTTGGCACAAGCGTCGTACGGACTTCCGCAAGTTCTGGAAGCAGGTTTACAATTCTGGTATCGCCCGAATCAACCTCTATAATAAGTACCCTGAGTCGCTGAAACTTGTCCATCTCTTACCGATGGTATCCACTGTTGGAACGGCTTTATTGATTCTGATGATTCTCTTTGGGCTTTTCTTGCAGTTATTCCCAATAATCAATGTCTTTGGAAGTCTATTTATCATGATGGGTTTGATGCCGCTGGTGCTATACAGTGTCATTATCTGTGTGGATTCAACCCTGCTAAACAACAGTCTTAACATTGGTCTTCTCAGTATCGAAGCAGCCTTCATTCAACTTACTGGCTACGGTTGTGGCTTCATCAGTGCATGGTGGAAACGCTGCGTATGTGGCATGGATGAGTTTGCTGCATATGAGAAAAACTTCTATAAGTAATTCATAATTCATAATTCAAAATTCATAATTATGATTACCGATGTGAACTGAAATGGAAACTGTTGACGGCTCTTTTGTTCTTAATTGAGCCGTTATAATCATAGACTTAACTTAATTACAAACCATCTTATATTATGCTTAAACGTGAGAACAATATTCTATTGACGAAGGTCGATGCTTATAGCAATAGGATAATACGCCTATATAAATATCTTAAGGACGTAGAAAAGGAGTTTATTTTGTCCAAACAGCTCCTTAGAAGTGGCACAAGTATAGGTGCGAATATAGCCGAAAGTCAGAGTGCACAAAGCTCTGCTGATTTTATACACAAACTTGAGGTAGCGCTTAAAGAGGCTAAGGAAACTCATTATTGGCTTGAAAAACTTTTGGTAGGCGAGTACATCAACGAAGTTGGCTATAAGTCTATGAGTAACGATAATGTCGAAATAATCAAGTTGTTGACTTCTATTATTATCACGAAAAAGAGGAACATAAGTAATGGACTCGATGTCAAATATTAGATAGATGAAGCACCTTGAATAAGTAGTATATTCACCTAAATGACAATGCATAATTGAAATTACAAACTTTGAAGTATGAACACTGATTTACAAGTAATCATAATTCTGAATTCTGAATTCCGAATTTTGAATTAGAGGTAATCATAATTATGAATTTTGAATTATGAATTTTGAATTTCCCAAACTATCTATCACTCACTGGGCTGAGGCTGACCGCCCACGCGAAAAACTTGAAAGACTGGGGGCTGCCGCACTCAGTGATGCTGAATTACTGGCTATTCTGATTGGTTCTGGCACAGCAAAAGAGAGTGCGGTAGACCTAATGAAGCGTATTCTCAATGATTGTAATAATAATCTGAAAACACTTGGGAAACTTTCTATTCGTGACTTAGAGCAATACAAGGGCATCGGTTCGGCAAAGGCAATCACTATTCTTGCTGCTTGTGAATTAGGTAAAAGACGGCAGAAAGCGACAGTGGAAGAGGCACCAATACTCAATAGTGCCGAGAATATCTACCAGTTTATGCACACGACGATACAAGACCTTGATATCGAAGAAGGCTGGGTTTTAATGATGAAACAGAACTTCCGACTCATCGAAGCCAAGCGCATTTCGGTGGGTGGACTTACTATGGCACCTGTCGATCTTCGTCTGATGATGAAGGAAGTGCTGCTAAAGAACACTACTGTTTTGGCGTTTTGTCATAATCACCCCAGTGGTAGTACGAATCCAAGTAGGGATGATGATATACTGACATCACATATTCATAAGGCCTGCGAATTGCTGCATATTCATTTTGCAGACCATGTAATACTCACCGATGGAGGGTATTTCTCATATCGCGAGGAGGGAAAGTTATAGCCGAAAAGGCTCTGAAAAGGCTCTGTTTTGTTACTCCGCACATATGGTGCTGATGCTCCGCACGTGTTGTGTTGATGCTCCGCACCAATGGTGTTGAGTACTAAATAGCATCTTCTCTATCATAAGAGAGAATTAAATCAGCCTTTCACTTCTTTTCTAAAGGCTCTATGCTCCACACAAGACCCGTGTGCCGCCAATAAGTAACACGTACTGTACGGTATTGTTCCAGCTCTTTAAAATGAGCATAGCTAATATTATGTTGTCTATCAGAAGACAGAGTGTCACCTTCCCATGTGATGGTATAGTCAGTAGACCTCTTATAATGAGTATATACTCTCAGTGAGAATGTCCCTTCGTAATTTCTCACATCATGTTCTATAAGGTCTAATGCCAGGTCGTATCCCCATATTCCAATAATAAAAATTAAAACAAGCCCCAGCACCAAATACTTCAAACGAGAATACCATCGTTCCTCTTTCTGGCGCATCCAAATATAGCAAAGATATGCCATACACACAGATAAAAGAATTGTGGTGATATGTAAGAATAAGCCCCAATAGCCTTCTCTGGTATGAAGTCCAAAGTAGCTGGGATAAATATAAAGGATGAATAGCGTTAATAAGCAAAGCCATGCAAGAGATATGAAAAGCCATACGAACTGGCTGTCAAGGATTCTTTGCAACAGGTTTTTCTTATTGCCAGACTTTGTATGGCTGGACTTTCCATTGCCTGTCTGCGTAGCCTCCATCAGGATAGCAGTCCATTCGGGACTGCCAGGTGTAGCTGTATGTATTCCAGTGTCATCTTTATAAGTGATATGTTCAACCTTTCCATCTTTATACTCGATTTTCCAACCGCAGTTGTTGTGGGGATTTTTCCAACTACAGTCACCACTGTTGAGCTTGTCAATATACTTCTTTGCTTCTGATAATGTACATCCTTTGCTTTTATGAACCAATAGTACTGCTTCAACCTTTTTACCTTCGTGCAGCAATTGACGCACTTCTTCCTCGAGACTATTCATCTTCCTTTGATTAATTTATCTGATGCAAAAATACTACTTTCTGCATATAAACCCACAAAAGAACGTAACCTTTCCGCAATGAATTATTGTAATTATAGTTTTTAATTACTATCTTTGCAGATGATAGGTTACGCTCGACTATTTGAAAGCAAGCTTTTATGGTATTTGTCGTGCCTGTCTTTGATAAAAGAATAATTCAATTAAAAGAATCACTAATTATGACAATAGAAGAGAAAGCAAAGATAGAAGAAAGAATCGTTGACGTGTTGAAGACCGTTTACGACCCAGAGATACCAGTGAATATCTATGATCTTGGTATGATTTACAAGATTGATGTAGATGACGAGGGCAACCTTGATATGGATATGACCTTCACTTCTCCATCTTGTCCTGCTGCAGATTTCATCCTTGAAGACGTACGTACAAAGGTGGAAAGTGTAGAAGGTGTCAAGACAGCTAACATCAACCTTGTCTTTGAGCCAGTATGGGATCAGAGCATGATGACTGAAGAGGCACGCGTAGAATTAGGCTTCGAGTAAGACTGTTTCCGCCCTCTTTTTCAATATGGCAGCTAAGTTTCTGTTTACTTGGGCTGTTTTGTCTCTGCCATTCTGTCCCTGCTTCTGAGGCATTGCCTCAGAATATAGGGAGTAATCATCACCCCTTACCACCCTTCACCCATTACCCAATGACATGAAGAATATCTATTTCCTTTCCGATGCACACCTCGGTTCACTCGCTATAGAGCACCGTCGCACACATGAACGCCGCCTTGTACGCTTCTTGGATAGCATTAAGCATAAGGCTGCGGCAGTCTATTTGCTGGGCGATATGTTCGACTTTTGGAATGAATATAAGTATGTTGTTCCTAAAGGTTTTACTCGTTTCCTTGGTAAGATATCAGAATTAACGGATATGGGGGTGGAAGTCCATTTCTTTACTGGTAACCATGACCTCTGGACTTATGGCTATTTAGAAAAGGAGTGTGGCGTTATCCTTCACCGTAAACCGATAACAACTGAGATATACGATAAGGTGTTTTATCTTGCACATGGGGATGGGTTAGGTGACCCCGACCCAATGTTTCGTTTTCTGCGTAAGGTTTTTCATAATCGTTTCTGCCAACGATTACTCAACTTCTTTCACCCTTGGTGGGGAATGCAGTTAGGTTTGAATTGGGCAAAAAGGAGTAGATTGAAGCGTAAAGATGGGAAGGAAGTTCCCTACTTGGGAGAAGACAAGGAGTATCTTGTGCAATACACGAAGGAGTATATGTCCACACATAAAGATATAGACTATTATATTTACGGGCATCGACATATTGAACTCGATCTCACCTTGTCGCGGAAAGCTCGTCTATTGATTCTTGGTGATTGGATATGGCAGTTTACTTACGCTGTTTTTGATGGTGAACACATGTTCCTCGAAGAGTATGTTGAAGGTGAAAGCAAGCCTTAAGAAACGTAAAAATATCCTATTTGTAAAGACAAAATGGAATTTTTTGAGTATAAAAAGTAAAATTACGCAAAAGAATTTGGAGGTTACGAAACAAAAGTGTAACTTTGCATTGTCTTTAAGAGGAATGGATAATGATTCATTACCGAGATAAGATGATAGTGGCTTTAGCCCTAAATTTTGATTTAAGACATTCATAATATAAAATTAAAACTCAGGTTTGTAGATTAAGTTTAGTCAAAAGAAAGGTAGTTGTCGTGAGACAACTACCTTTCGCTTTTTATGGAGTTTTATTGCTGTTTATTCGTGTCAGAATACAATTATAGGCGTTAATAGGTTTTTTATGAGAACATAACATCACCTATAACGCCTATAATTATCTTTGTTACTTCTTCAAGTCTTTAACGAGTTCCTGCGTGTCACGTGCAATGACAATCTCCTCATCGGTAGGAACAAGTACCACCTTAACCTTTGAGTCATCGGTAGAGAGAATCTTTTCCTCACCACGACACATATTGCGTTCTTTGTCAAGTTTAATGCCAAGATACTCCATGTCCTGGCAAGCATCCCAACGAAGACCAGTCTGATTCTCACCAACGCCAGCTGTCCAAACGATGATATCAACACCATTCATTGCTGCAGCATAAGCACCAATGTACTTCTTAATACGATAAGTGTACATCTGCAATGCTAAATGAGCCATCTTATCACCTGCGTTGTCAGCGTTCTCAATGTCGCGCATATCAGAGCTGATACCTGTAATACCAAGTACGCCAGACTCCTTGTTAAGGAAGTCAGCCATCTCCTGTGGCTTCTTTCCGAGCTTCTCCATCAGATAGGTAACTGCAGAAGGGTCGATATCACCAGAACGAGAACCCATCATCAAACCTGCCAATGGTGTCAAGCCCATTGAAGTGTCGATAACCTTACCACCCTTGATAGCTGCGATAGAGGCACCATTACCAATGTGACAAGTGATAATCTTCTGTGTCTTAATGTCAACACCAAGCATCTCGCAAACACGATGTGATACGTAGCGATGACTCGTACCGTGGAAACCATAGCGGCGAACGTGGTACTTCTTGTAGAGATCGTAAGGTACTGCGTAGAGGTAAGCGTAGTCTGGCATTGTGCTGTGGAAAGCATTGTCGAATACAACTACCTGTGGAGTGTGAGGCATTAAAGCATCAACCGCACGTAAACCACGCAAGTGACCAGCGTTATGAACAGGTGCAAGGTCGATAAGACTCTCTATACCAGCCTCTACTTCCTTGGTTACGATGCAGCTCTTCTCAAAGAGGTCGCCACCCTGTACGACACGATGACCAACGGCATCAATCTCATCAAGGCTCTTAAGTGCGCCAAACTCTGGATCGAGAAGCACCTTGAATACGAGTGCTACACCCTCCTTGTGGGTTGGAAGGTCAGCCATAATCTGCTTCTTCTCACCATTATCAAGTTTCACCTTGATGAATGCCTCATCGAGTCCGATACGCTCAACACCACCCTGAGCCAATACAGACTCATCTGCCATATCGTACAGTTTGTACTTAATGGAACTACTACCGCAGTTTAAAACTAATATCTTCATATAAAGAATTATTATTTTAGAAGGATGCTATAGGGGTTGTTTTATAAGCGTCTTATTCCTCTTTGCGGATTCCTAAAACGCTCTCAAAACCCCTAAATCATCATTTCCATTTCTACTATTATTTCTTAGAATCCTGTGCTTGGCAGGCTGTGATAGCTACCATATAATAGATATCATCAACACAACAACCACGAGAAAGATCGTTTACAGGACGTGCAATACCCTGGAGGATTGGGCCAATAGCCTTCGCACCACCAAGGCGTTCAATCAGTTTGTAGCCGATGTTACCAACTTCAAGGTTAGGAACAACAAGTACGTTTGCCTTACCTGCGATGTTAGAACCTGGTGCCTTCTTTGCTGCAACGGCTGGAACCAAAGCAGCATCAGCTTGCAACTCGCCATCAACCTTCAGTTCAGGGAACTTCTCCTTGGCAATCTTTGTAGCCTCAACTACCTTATCAATGATATAAACACTCTTACCAGTCTCACGGTCCTTAGCATCCTGTGCAGAGCCCTTTGTTGAGAAACTCAGCATAGCTACGTATGGATTCTGGAAGCCTGCAACACTCTTTGCTGTCTCTGCAGTGGTATATGCAATCTGTGCCAATTGGTCAGCAGTTGGGTTTGGAGTAACAGCAACGTCGCCCATAACGACAATACCGTTCTCACCATACTGCTCTTCATGTGTAAGAATCAGCATAGCACCACTCACACAGCTGATACCTGGTGCACACTTAATAATCTGCAAAGCAGGACGAAGCGTGTCACCAGTTGTAGAGAGGGAGCCAGAAATCTGTCCGTCAGCACCTCCTGTCTTAATAATCATGCAACCAAGGTAAAGATTGTTCTTGGTAACCAGTTCGCGAGCTTGCTCTAAGGTCATACCTTTCTTCTGGCGTAATTCAGCCAATTTCTCGGCATATTCTTCGCTCTGTGGGTTATTCTCTGGGTCAACAATGGTAGCCTTGTCAATGTTCTTAAGCCCCCATTCTTCGGCAAGCTTATGGATGTTGGCTGGGTTTCCAATGAGGATCAGATTGGCGATGTCATCAGCTAACACTCTGTCAGCTGCCCTAAGGGTACGCTCCTCTTCTGCCTCGGGGAGCACGATACGTTGCTTATCGGCTTTAGCACGTGCAACGATTTGCTCTAATAAGTCCATATATATCTTTTAAAATGTAATTATTATAAATTCTGTTTTTGCTATGCAAAGATAGCAAAAGAAAGTTGTAATTCCAAACATAATTATCGTTTTCTCCTATAAAACAGGTTTATACAGGTTGGCAATCATTTTCCATCTACTTTCGTTGTGAGTATCTTCTATATATAATAGGTACAAAGATGTCTTTTTCTTCGTATTTTTTAGCGATGTGTTGTCGTTCCGCACATATGGTGCTAATGCTCCGCACATGTGGTGCTCATGGTAAACACCAATTGTGCTGAGGGTTAAATGGCTTGTGATATATTATTAGTCTGAGGGCAATTTGTTGTTAGGAAAGGCTTGTACTACCCAAATATGCAAATGAAGTGCTATTGGATAGCAACAAAAACAGCCTACTCTTTGGGAGTCTTGAGTTTTCTGTATATCTTTGTATTATAAACAAAGCAGATAATGTTATGATAAAATTTCATGATGTAAAGACAACCGACCGTGAATTAATACAAAGCTATACGCTATGTGGTGATCGCATGAATTGCGATTTAAGCTTTGCGAATATTATTTCATGGCGCTTCTTATATAATACGCAAATAGCTGAGGTTGACGGCTTTTTAGTGTTCCGTTTTTATACAGGACATCATCTTGCCTATATGGCTCCAGTGTGGAAATGTAAGTGGGATGAGGCTATGCGTGAGCGTTTTGCAGCTGTTATTAAACAGATGCGAGATGATGCAATCACCTTGGGTCATCCCTTCTTATTGTTGGGTGTTTGTTCTTATATGGTTAGTGTTTTGGAGGAAACTTTCCCAGACACTTTCTTTGTTAAGCCCGATCGCGACCATTTTGATTATATCTATACCCGGGAAAAGTTGGCAACATTGTCTGGTAAGAAACTTCAAGGCAAACGAAATCATTGTAATAAGTTCCGTAAGAGCTATCCTAACTATGAGTATCGTCCGCTTACAAAGGAGATGATACCCGAGTGTATCGCTGTAGAAGAGAACTGGAGGGCTGTCACAAAGGAGGATAATGAAGATACGGAAGAACTCTCTGAAGAACTTCGTTCTATGACACGTGTCTTCGATTTGTGGGATGAGATTGGTGCCATTGGTGGTACGATATGGGTTGATGGGAAGCTAATCGCCTTTACTTTCGGCTGTCCTATCACGGATAAGGTGTTCGATGTTTGTGTGGAAAAGGCTGATACTGCCTATGAAGGAGCCTTTTCTATTATTAATCAGGAGTTTGCGCAGCATCTTCCAGAGCAGTATGAATATATGAATCGTGAGGAAGACCTTGGATTAGAAGGACTCCGTTATGCGAAGCTTTCCTATAAACCAGACATTCTTTTAGAAAAGAGTGTTGTCATGGAGAAATATCCTTTGGCGCAGGAGGAAACACAAGAACAGATTAAAGAGGAGACCATCGCTTTGTGGCGTGACACCTTCCATGACGCAGAACCCTTTATTCAACTCTATTTCTCACGTGTCTTTAAACCTGAATATAATATTATCTGTCAGGTCGAACAACATACAGTAGCTGCCCTTCAGGCTCTCCCTTATACAATGAAATATTATAATGAAGAGGTGCATACGGCTTATATTAGTGGTGTGAGTGTACGAGAAGAATACCGCAAGCAGAATATGGGTAACAATCTCATGTCGCAGGCTCACTTCCGTCTTTACCATAAGGATGTTGTCTTTGCATCGTTGATACCTGCTGAGGAATGGCTTTACGATTGGTATAGTCGTTGTGGTTATACACGTAACATTACTTGTACACCGCCTCCTGCTGATGTTGAAAATATAGACTTCTCAACCTTCGATAACTGGCAACGTGCAAAGGATTGTGTACTTTTACATGACGAAGAAGGTTTTGATATTATCAAGGAAGATTATCGTATATCACAGTCTATTGACCCAGATGCTTGCATAGAAACGAAGGATATCCCTGGAATGATTCGTATTATCAATGCTGAAAAGGCTTTGCAGCTCTTTGCAAATCACCATCCAGAGCATACGGAAAACATTCGTGTGTACAATGATTCGGATATCCCAATGAATAACAGCTACTTCGAAATCAAGCATGGACACGTAGTCAGAACCAATCATCCTTTGCCTGATACTCGCTCATTAACGATTACCGAATTAGCTGATTACATCTTTAAGGATGATAACCTTGAGATGAATTTAATGCTTAATTAGGTGTTGGGTGTTGAATGTTAGGTGTTGATGATGTGTTAAAGTTTGGCGCATCTGAGGGAGCATGTTGGTAAAAAGGGTGTTGGGTGATGGTTGTTGGGTGTTGATGAATACCATATTAGGTGTTGGGTGTTAAATGTTAGGTGTTGATGATGTGTTAAAATTTGGCGCATCTGAGGGAACATGTTGGTGAATAAATTGGGTGTTAATGAATAGCAAGCTTATGACTATACATTAACACCCAAATTTTATACCCCTTAGTGGTACTCATCAACACCCAACACCTAACACCTATCATCCAACACCCATCACGCCGTTACAATCTCTTTCGTCAAGATACTTTCCAATTGTTCGGCAGAAAGGCGGAGTTGGAACTCACCACGTAGGGCAACACTGATACGACCTGTTTCCTCTGATACGATGACAGCCAAGGCATCAGAGTCTTGCGAGATACCCATTGCAGCACGATGTCGCAAACCAAGTTCCTTTGGAATATCTTGCTTGTGGCTCACAGGAAGAATACAACCAGCAGCCTTGATACGACGTTTAGAGATAACCATCGCACCGTCATGAAGTGGAGAATTCTTAAAGAAGATGTTTTCAATGAGACGTTGATCAATGCGGGCATCAATCAAGTCGCCTGTCTCAACAATGTCTTCTAACTTTACACCACGCTCAATAACAATCAGCGCACCTACCTTTCCACGGCTCATACTCATACAAGCCATAACGATAGGCATGATAGTTTCCTTGTCAACTTCTTCTTTGCCACTCTTCTTGGTGAACAATTTCATAATGTTGTTTATCTTTCTGTGTGCACCAAGACTATAAAGGAAGTGGCGTATATCTTCTTGGAAGAGGACAATCAGACCGATGACTCCCACCGAAACAAGTTTGTCCATGATACTACCTAAGAGGCGCATCTCCAACACTTGACTCACTATGAGCCATACGATAACGAATACCATAATACCGATAAAGATATTCAGTGAGCGTGACTCCTTCATCAATCGGTAAATATAGTAGAGCATCAGTGCTACCAGCACGATGTCGATTACATCTTTTATTCCAAATGGGAAAAACATAATAGTAAAGTAACTCCCTGTTTCACAATCGCGACTGCTGATAGTATGTTGAGTCGGTATGCTAATATTGGGTGAAGTGTGGGTTATCTATTGGTTGATAATTAATATGTTAAATAACGCTTATTGGTCAGCATTTTGGCGCATTGCTTCAACGATTTTTACCGCTTCAACAGCTGGACGAACGTCGTGAACACGGAGGATGTTGGCTCCTTTCATGAGGGCGATAGTGTTCAGGACCGTTGTACCATTAAGACTTTCATCTGCTGTGATGCCCAAAAGTTGGTGAATCATACGCTTACGGCTGATGCCAACGAGTAGGGGAAGTTCCATTACCTGTAGTCGTTCCATCACACTCAACAAAGTATAATTACCGTCTACGGCTCCTTTGCCAAAGCCAAAGCCTGGGTCGAGGATAATATCTTTTTGTCCTAAGGCACGCAACTCTTGTACTTCACGTGAGAAGTTGATGAGCATATCGTGTAGATTGGCTGCCGTAGACATTAATATATAAGGTGTACCTAATTCGGCGACAGTAGGGAACATCTCTGGGTCTTTACCTTCTTCAACATCGTTGATGATGTCGGCTCCAAACTCTTCAACAGTGCGGCGAGCTATTGAAGCATGGAAGGTATCAATAGAGATGATGGCTTCTGGCTCTGCTTCTCGGATGATAGGGAGGGCAAAAGCTAATCGATTCATCTCCTCTTCGGCACTGACAGGGTCACTGTCGGGACGAGTAGAGCAAGCTCCAACGTCAATAATCTTTGCCCCTTCAGCCACAATCTCATGCGCACGTTGGCGAATAGCCTCCTCTGTCTGTACCCGACTGCCGGCAAAGAAAGAGTCTGGTGTCACGTTCATGATACCCATAACGAGCGGATGACTCAAGTCGACGAGCTGTCCCCTTACGTTGATAGTATAGTTAACGGGCTTTACGTCTACCCCAAGGTTCATATTTTCCATATCCGCAAAGGTAATGCAAAAGTAGCATATACGTGAATTTTGAATTAAGAAATTTGATATAGTGTGGGAGACAGGGTAATCTTAAGACAGGGTAACAGGAGAGTAGGGGATGTGTTGAGACATAGTAACAGAAGAACAAAAGAATTACATGAATTCTTGTAAGATCTCAAAATAATGACCGAATTACTTGACTTGTGTTTATATTTCTGTTATATTTGCATCGATATATAACAATTTATTCCTACACTTTATGAAAAAAATGAGTAATGGATTTCACATGTTATATCATAAGAAGTCCGTTAGACTTTTGATTTTTCTCCTGTTGATGTTCTTAGCATTTTTGCTTGTTGAAATACTGAAAGGGGAGGATGAGATATATACTGCTGCTTTTCTGAAAACCATAGGTTGTTTGATATTTATCTATGGATGCAAGATGTTGTATAGCTTTCGGAAATACGTTAATAGGCGTAATGACGAAAAATGAAACTAACCCTCTCTTTATGCAGCTGACGGTTTCGCTAAATTTAATTTTACTGTCACTGCTATCATATGAAATCATTGCTTAACTCATTAGTTTACAGTAGGGTTAAGTGAAATGTTAAAAGTGACAGCAAATTAAAACAAAACTATTCTTGTAAGATACTAAATAACTTCTCTATCTTTAGAAAGTCTTTAGCACTCTATATATAGGAAGAAAAAAAATAGGATATGCCAGTCACCTGACACATCCTATCTTATATAATGTTTAATGATAGTCTGTTTGTTGACAGGCAGGACTTAGGCGTTTACACGACCCAAGTAGCTACCATCGCGAGTGTCAATCTGGATAACCTCACCCTCGTTGATGAAGAGAGGAACGCGAACAACTGCACCAGTCTCAAGCGTAGCAGGCTTTGTTGCGTTTGTTGCAGTGTTACCCTTTACACCTGGCTCGCTGTGTGTAATTGTCAATGTAGTCTTAACAGGCATCTCTGCGAGGAGGATTGTACCGTCAGAAGTATCTGTAACAACTTCTACAACGTCACCTTCCTTCATGTAGTCAGAACCAGTGATTTGGTGCTTAGAGATAGGAATCTGCTCGAAAGTCTCCTGATTCATGAAGATGTAACCAGTTGAATCCTCATAAAGGTACTGATAAGGACGACGCTCAACACGAACATCCTCAAGCTTGAAACCAACCTGGAAGGTACGCTCAAGCACACGGCCGTCAGCAACATTCTTCAACTTTGTGATCATAACGGTGTTACCCTTGCCTGGCTTACGGTGCTGGAAGTCGATGCAAGTCCAAATTTTACCATCAAGACGAATACATGTTCCAATCTTGATTTCCTGTGAATTAATCATAATCTGTTAATATCTAATTTATTATTTTTATACGTTGATATCTCACTAATGCGGTGCAAAGTTACAGAAAATATGGAAAAAAACATAAATAAAGGTCGTAAAAATCATTGTTTTCTTGGTTAATTCAAAAAGATTAAGTAATTTTGCAACCCAAAATGGCAGGTTTTATCCTGTTGCTCTTATAATTTGCATAATAACAATAAAATAGGATAAGAAAATGAAAAGAACATTTCAGCCGCACAACCGTCGTCGTGTAAACAAGCACGGTTTCCGCGAGAGAATGGCAACAAAAAACGGCCGTCGTGTATTGGCTGCTCGTCGTGCCAAGGGTCGTAAGAAGTTAACTGTTTCTGACGAACATCACGGAAAGTAAAAAGTATGCCGTTTCCCTTAGAGGGAATTAGTGCGAAAACGGAAAGAAGTAGAGACTATTCTTTGCTTCTTTCCGTTTTTTTATCTACCTTTGCCAAGTATAATGTTCAGTTGACGGGTTGACGAGTTAACAGGTTGACAAGTTATTGCTTATATTAGGAGTTGACTGGTTGACGAGTTAACAAGTTAACGAGTTTGAAGAAAAGTAAACAAGTTGAATGACAGCAAGAGAATTCTTCCATAAATTTAACAGCACATATATCTGGGGTAATATCCTGGCTATCGTTATCCTTGTGTCGATGCTGTGTATAGGAGTTAGGTTTGGGCTTGACTACTACACACTTCATGGTGAGTCTATCGTTGTGCCAAATGTGATTCATAAGCAGTATGATGAGGCTGTGGATATTATGGATAAGGTTGGACTGACAATTGAGGTGACCGATACTGGATATGTGAAGGAACTTCCTCCAGACTGTATTCTTGAGCAATCGCCAGTTGGTGGTAAGCGTATTAAGTCTACTCACGTAGTTTATGTAACCATCAATGCGGCAAGTGCTCCATCACTTGTAATCCCTGATATTATTGACAATAACTCACTTCGAGAGGCACAAGCACAGTTGCTCTCTATGGGATTTAAGGTGGGTGAACCTGAATATATACCAGGAGAGAAAGACTGGATTTATGGTATCTTAGTCAAGGGTAAGCATGTTCAAGCAGGTGACCGTGTTCCATCAGATGCTGTGATTGTGTTGCAGGTGGGTGATGGTACGCGTCAGATTTCTGATACATCAGGTTTGAAAGAGCCTGAATATGAAGAAGTTGAAGTCGTAGAGAAGGTTCCTAAGTACGATGAGGTTGAGGAATATGTGGAAGTACCAGTTGACGAGAATGGCAACGAGATAAAAGATGGACATGGAAAGACGAACGCTGGTAGTTCGGGTTCTTCTTCACAGTCGGGCTTGCCTGCTGATCCATCTTCGGTTAGACCAAAAGAATAAAGTGCAATGATAACAGAAGAAGAGACGATATTTGACGATGAATATAACGACGACTTCCTTCCCACTGCGTCTAATGAGGGGGGAGAGGGAGAGTTGTATGAGCACTTCCGTGTCATTGTTGATAAAGGTCAGGAGCCAGTTCGTATTGATAAGTTCCTCTTTGAACGAATGCAGCACTCCAGTCGTAATCGTATTCAGAAGGCTGCCGATGCTGGCTATATCCATGTGAATAATGCGCCAGTGAAGAGTAATTATAAGGTACGTCCAGAGGATGTTATTACCTTGATGCTCGACCGCCCGAAGCATGACAATACGATAGAAGCTGAGGATATACCTTTAGATGTTGTCTATGAAGACGACGTTCTGATGGTTGTCAATAAGCCCGCGGGTCTTGTTGTACATCCAGGAGCAGGTAATTTTCATGGTACACTGATTAATGCTATTGCTTGGCATTTGAAAGATATGCCTTCCTTTGATCCTAATGACCCAGAGGTTGGATTGGTACATAGAATAGATAAGGATACGAGTGGGCTCTTGGTGATTGCGAAAACACCTGATGCTAAAACGGCATTGGGTAAGCAATTCTTCAATAAGACAACCCATCGCAGCTATAATGCTATCGTTTGGGGGAACATGACAGAAGATGAAGGGCGCATCGAAGGGAACATTGCACGTGATCCGAAAGACAGATTACGCATGACGGTATTCCCTCCAGACTCAGAGGTTGGTAAGCCTGCAGTTACACACTATCGTGTCATTGAACGTTTCGGTTATACAACACTCATCGAATGTATCCTTGAGACAGGGCGTACTCATCAGATTCGTGCACACATGAAACATATTGGACACCCTTTGTTTGGTGATGAGCGTTATGGTGGAACAGAGATTCTGCGTGGTCAGCGGTCAAGTACTTACAAGGCTTTTATCCGTAATTGTCTTGCACTCTGCAACCGTCAAGCACTTCATGCACGAACCTTAGGCTTTGTTCATCCCGTTACAGGTGAGCAGATGGACTTTACCAGTGAACTGCCTGCTGATCTTTCTGCACTGATTGAAAAGTGGAGAGGTTTTGTAAATGGACGAGCTGACGAGGTTGTCAGTTAACAAGTTGGCAGGGAAATGAGTTGACAAGGCACTTGAATATTGGTGCTAAGGTTTGTTGGAAAAGTAGTACATTCAAGTAAAAAGAAATAAATAATATCCCGCATAAGCCTCCGAAGACATTTAAAAGATAGCTCTTAGTGAGGGAGATGAGGGAATAAAACATAAAAAAGACACAATGAAAGATTCAAAGCGTACAATCGCTATCGTCTGTGGTGGCGATTCTTCAGAACATGATGTTTCTATGCGTTCAGGACAGGGATTATACTCTTTCTTTGACAAGGAGCGTTACAATATATATATAGTAGATGTGAGAGGTCTCGATTGGAATGTAGAACTGCCTGATGGAAGTCTGGCTCCAATTGATAAGAACGACTTTTCTTTTGTTATGAATGGTCAGCGTGTAGAATTTGATTATGCTTATATCACTATCCATGGTCAGCCTGGTGAAAACGGTGTGATGCAAGGTTACTTTGATCTTATCCAACTACCATACTCAACAGGCGGCGTATTGGTTGAGGCATTGACCTTTGATAAGTATGTTCTTAACAACTATCTGCGTGGCTTTGGAATCAAGGTTGCCGATAGTATTTTGCTTTGTCGTGGTGAAGAGTATGATGAGGCTGAGATTGAAAAGCGACTTGGTATGCCTTGTTTTGTGAAGCCATCGTCCGATGGTAGTAGCTTTGGTGTGTCAAAGGTGAAGAATATTGATCAGCTTGCACCAGCTCTTCGTGTTGCTTTTATGCAGAGTGATGAGGTTATGATTGAGGCTTTCATGGATGGTATGGAAATCTCTCAGGGTGTTTATAAGACAAAGGATAAGGCGGTTGTCTTCCCAGCTACTGAGGTTGTGACAAGCAATGAGTTCTTTGACTATAACGCTAAGTACAATGGTCAGGTAGAGGAGATTACACCTGCTCGTATGTCAGATGAAACCGCTAAGCGTGTTGCAGCTGAGACAAGTCGCATCTATGATATTCTGCATGCGAATGGTATCATTCGTATCGACTATATTATTTCAAAGGATAAGGAGGGTAAGGATGTTATCAATATGCTTGAAATCAATACCACACCAGGTATGACCGTCACCAGCTTTATTCCACAGCAGGTACGTGCAGCAGGCTTAGATATTAAGGAAGTGCTGAGCGATATTGTTGAGAATCAATTTAAGTAAACTGGCAGAATAAGTCTTTTTGAAAAGTAAGAGAGGGTATCAGAATTGCCATCGTTTTTATGACAGGCTTCTGATACCCTCTCTTTTTATGTTCGTTTGCTGATTAGTTGCGAACTATTGTTATTATCTTCTGCGAGTAGTTGCTGGTCGCTTACCAACTGAACGCTTGCCAATAGGCTTTTTACCAACATTCTTCTTTGCTGCTGGGCGACTACCAACTGTTCTCTTATTAGAAGACTGAGCGTTAGAGGTCTGCTTGGTTGTAACAGGTTCTTCGTGTACAATTCTTTCAGGCATCTTATTCTCTGGGCGAGCAAAACCATCCTTCTCAGCACGCTTACTCATAGTCTTGATACGCTTGTCGAGGTCAGGGTGTGATGAGAACATACGCTGCCACTTGCTATCTTTTTGGACACCAGCATCCTCTTCTAACTTCTTGAGACGCTCGAATGCAAGTGCCATAGCCCAAGGGTTCTTACCATTCTTCTTGAGGAACTCATAACCATAGCCATCAGCCTTGCTTTCCTGCTTCTGTGAGTAGGTGGCGTTGAGAAGTGACTCTCCAAGGCTACCGAGCTGTGACTCGCTTAGTGCAGCAGCAGCTCCATTGGTTGATGCGATTCCATCTTTCAAAGCAGAGGTTAGCAATGCGGTACGGAAACCTTTCTTAGAGTCCTTATGTGCAACGTGTCCAAGTTCATGTCCGATAACACCTAATAGCTCTTCATCAGTCATTGCATCCATCAAAGAAGAGAACACACGTACGCTACCATCTGGGCAAGCGAAAGCGTTTACGTCAGTAACATAATATACTTTAAAGTTCAAAGGAATACCTTCAACCGATGTCAGTCCCTGGGTGAGTCTGTTCAGACGCTTTGTGTAAGGACTTTTTGCATCACAAACATGGTTGTGCTCATCCATCCACGCAATATACTCTTTTACGTATTTTGCCATGTCGGCATCTGTTAATGTGGCTGCTTTAAGTACTTTTGTGGCACCTCCTGCAGCTTTGCCAATATTGAACTGAGCCTTCATTGGTAAGGTTCCTAAGAGGAGGAAGGCGCTCATACATACGCCGTAGATACTTTTTCTCATAAGAAATTGTTTTATTAATGATAACTTTCACTTGCAAATTTATATATAATTTTTTAAATATTCAAGACTATTTTCCCTTTTCTATTATTAGTAATTAGTATTTTAATGTCCCCTCTTACTATTAATAATAATGGTAAAAAGTAATCTGATATACCATCTTTTGTTGTTGTGTTGAGGCTTAGCACGAATGGTGTTGGCGCTTAGCACCAATGGTGCGAAGCACTCAATACTATGCTATAGGTACTTAGAAAGGGTGTTATTTGGGCTAAAAGCGATGTTAACTTCTATAAGGTAATACTATTCTCATAAATCTTACTCGGTAGAAATATTTATCAATGAAGGTAGAAATCTTTATCAATGAAAGTAGAAATATTCATCAATAAAAATAGAAAAGTTCATCAATAAAAAAGGACAACCCGATTGGATTGTCCTTGTATGTTTGAATCTTCCTTTATTAGTTTCGGTTGTTTCCGAGGAAACGGAGGAGATAAAGGAAGAGGTTGATAAAGTCAAGATAAAGACTCAATGAACCAAGAAGTGCAACCTTCTGTGCTCCCTCGCCGGCATCTGGTGCCATTCGCAAGTTTTGTTTAATCTTCTGTGCATCCCAAGCGGTAAGACCTGTGAAGACAAGAACACCGATGCCACTAACGATTAAGTCGAACATACTACTCTTTAAGAAGATGTTTACCAATCCAGCAATGATAAGACCAATCAGTGCCATAAAGAGTATACCGCCCATCTTGGTTAAATCCTTCTTTGTTGTAGAACCTATCAAAGCCATAGCTCCGAAAGTTCCTGCTGTAATAAAGAAGGTTTTAGCGATGGCTGCTGAAGAAAAGGCAGCGAAAATCCAACCTAATGTCAGTCCGTTGAGAGCAGCAAAGGCAATGAACCATATTGTTGCAGCAACGAGTGACAGTCTATCGATGCGTGAAGAAAGGTACCATACAATACCTACTTCAACCAAACCTGCCACAAGCAGTGGACCACGTCCCATATAGAGGAATTGGATGAGGGCAGGAGAATTGCCAGCACCATAGGCAATAACGCCAGTGATAGCAAGTGCCATAGCCATCCATACATATACCTTACGCATCAGTGATGGAAATACACGTGACATTTCTAAGTCGCGCTCTTGGCTACTTGTCACGTTTGTGAAATTGTCAAAATTCATATTCATAATCTTTCTCTGTTTGTTATCTGTTCTCTATTGCCACCTTATTTTTGGCTCTGTGGCATAATTGCTTTATATTTGTTTGTTATGCAAATGCTATGCCATTCAGTTGCAAATATAAAGGAAAAATTGGACACTGACAAATATAAGGTTTCTTTTTGATTAATTTTATAAGATTCGATTTATGATAAACCTCTGCCTGATTTTTATATGCTTTATGCATGATAATTGGTATATTAATACTTTATTTTGTATTTTATTGTATTTTTATTTGCATAAATAGAAATATTTGCATACTTTTGCAAGCGAATCAGAATATATATACAGCTATGAAGGTAAAAAACAGTAGACTTGAAGCATTGAAGATGTTAATTTCAAGTATGGAACTTAGTTCCCAGGAAGAAGTATTAAAGGTTTTAGAGAAAGAAGGATTCAAACTGACTCAGGCAACATTGAGTCGTGATCTCAAGCAGTTGAAAGTGGCAAAGGCTGCTTCTATGAACGGAAAGTATGTATATGTTCTGCCAAATGAGACAATGTATCGTCGTGTGACGACTCCTCGTAAAGCAACGGAGATGATGCAGCGAAGTGGGTATATCTCGGTAAATATCTCGGGGCAGTTGGCTATTGTTAAGACACGTCCAGGTTATGCCAGTGCGCTTGCATACGATATTGATAACTCTGATTCACCTTATATATTAGGTTCAATTGCGGGCGATGATACTATCTTCATTGCGCTTCGTGAGGGTACTTCACGTGGTCAAGTGTTAGAGGCATTGTCGTATGTAATTCCTGAGATTGGATAGAAATCGTGCGTACTTACATCAAGTATCGACTTTTGATATTAATATATAAGGTGTAAGTCTTTTAAAAACTCGTTTTATAAATTCTATAGAAGTGGATTTATGAAACGAGTTTTTTGTATGTTTTATTCCCAATGTTTCCTTTTCTTTGTAGGATAAGTTGTTTGTATTTATTGCCATCTAAATTTGATATTTATATGCACAACTCACCTATAGGTGTGTATAAATTTGTTTATTTAATATACAAATTACTGAAAAGTTATCACTTTCCGATGTGTATTTAATTTTATTTCTTACTTTTGCGAAGAATAAAGTTGTATATAGGATTATGGAAGAAGCGATAAAGTTAATAGGCGAAAGATTAAAAGGCTTACGTGAGTCTTTGGATATCTCAGTAGAAGAAATGGCAGAAACCTGTGGTGTCACGGATGAGAAATATCTAAAAATGGAAGCAGGAGAGAGCGACTTGTCGGTTAGTAGACTATATAAGTTGTCTCAAAAGTATGGTATTGCGTTGGATGCTTTGATGTTTGGTGAGGAACCACACATGTGTTCTTATTTCCTTACACGTAGGGGGAAAGGTATGAGCGTAGAGCGTAAGTATGCCTATAAATATCAGAGTTTAGCAAGCGGATTCAGTGGTCGTAGGGCCGATCCCTTCCTTGTAACGGTAGAGCCAAAGCCTGAAGATGCCCCTGTAAATATGGATATACACCCTGGACAAGAGTTTAATATGGTTTGGGAAGGGCGTATGGATCTGCGAATAGGCGATAAGAAATTTATTTTAGAACCAGGCGATTGTATTTATTTTGATGCTAATCAGCCCCATTGTATGCGCGCTTTGGACAATGTGCCAATGCGCTTCTTGGCTATTATATTTTAGGTTTAGTTTATTCATAACCTCTAAAGGAATAGTGACGATGGTATATCGTGTACTTTAGAGAGGGGTATAGTCTTTTAATATGTTTATTTTGTGTGATATAGGAAAACCTATAAAGCATAATGTTAATTCAAAAGAATAAAATGATAGAAAGATATTTAATACAAACACATTTTACTTCAGAGGAAGATTTTCGTGACAACCTACATTTCGTAGTTCCTGAGACATTTAACTTTGCGTATGATGTCATGGATGAGTGGGCGAAGGTTGCACCAGATAAGTTAGCTTTGCTGTGGACCAGTGAACGTGGAGAGGAGTTGAGGGCAACGTATGCCGAGTTTAAAGAGCAAACCGACCAGGCAGCAGCTTACTTCCTTAGTCTTGGTATTCGACGTGGAGACAAGGTTATGCTGATATTGAAACGTCATTATCAATGGTGGATTTCGATGATGGCGCTGTGCAAGATAGGTGCTGTGGCAATTCCTGCAACCCATATGTTGACGGCAAGTGATATCGTTTATCGAAATCAGCGTGCGTCTGTAAAAGCTATAATATGTGTCAATGATGAATATGTGACTACGCAGGTTAGAGAGGCTATGTCCGAGAGTCCAACGGTAGAGGTACTTGTTGCGGTTAACTCATTGGCACAGAAGGGTTGTCCTGTAGCAGAGGGATTTCATGATTGGTTTGCTGAATGGGAGAAAGCGCCAGCCTTTGTGCGTCCAGAGGAAGTGAATGTAAATGAAGATACGATGTTGATGTATTTCACAAGTGGTACCAGCGGTGAACCGAAGATGGTGGCGCATGATCATCTCTATGCGTTAGGACATTTAGTAACAGGTGTTTTCTGGCATAACCTTGATGAGGATAGTATCCATCTAACTGTGGCTGACACGGGATGGGGAAAGGCTGTGTGGGGTAAACTTTACGGACAATGGTTTGCGGGTGCAACGGTCTTCGTGTATGATCATGAGAAATTTTCGGCAGAGAAAATTATGCGTATGATGGAGAAATATCGTATCACTTCGTTCTGCGCACCTCCAACTATCTACCGTTTTATGTTGCAAGAAGACTTCTCACAGTATGATCTTTCTGCGCTGAAGTATTGCACTACGGCTGGAGAAGCTCTTGAACCAGTTGTCTTCCAGAGGTTTTATGAGCTTGTGGGAGTCAAGATGATGGAAGGTTTTGGACAAACGGAAACGACAATGACTTTGGGTACTTTCCTTTGGGTTAAACCTAAGCCGGGCAGTATGGGTAAACCGAATCCGCAGTATGATGTTAAGTTATTGAAGTCGGACGGCTCTCCGTGTGAAGATGGTGAAAAGGGTGAAATCTGTATAGATACCAGTGCTGGGAAGGCGATAGGACTCTTTAAGGGATATTATCGTGACCCTGAATTGACTGAGAAAGTTTGGTATGATAATCTTTATCATACAGGTGATTTGGCATGGCGTGATGAAGAAGGATATTATTGGTTTGTAGGTCGTGCTGATGATGTTATAAAGAGTTCGGGTTATCGTATTGGGCCGTTTGAGGTAGAAAGTGCACTGATGACTCATCCTGCAGTTGTTGAGTGTGCAGTAACGGGTGTGCCGGATGAGATACGTGGTATGATTGTAAAGGCAACTGTTGTCCTTGCCAATGATTGGAAGGGTAAGGCTGATGATGCATTTGTGAAGGAATTGCAAAATCATGTGAAGCGTGTGACAGCTCCCTACAAGTATCCACGTATCATAGAATTTGTTGATGCGTTACCGAAAACAATCTCTGGAAAGATTCGACGTGTGGAAATTCGTGAACGTGATAAGCAGTAGATAGATTCGTTTTCTTTTTAAGCATGTCTTTATATTATATAATGTGTAGTGCATAATTTGGGGCTTTAAAATGTGGTATAAAGAAGAAAAATGCAATTTTTTGAAAGTTTTTCTTCAAAACATTTGGTGGTAACGGAAATTCTGTATACCTTTGCACTCGCTTTACAAAACAAGCCATCTGGCAAGTTACTTAAAGCATTTAAGAAAGAGTTCTTTGAAAAGATTTACATAAACAGAGAAGTAGTACAAGAAGCG
>ERZ772960.1021-NODE-1021-length-23338-cov-7.995533_pt1 | contig 23338 bp, 27 predicted proteins | sample MGYA00580678_ERZ772960 | MGnify/ENA primary metagenome ERZ772960 (study PRJEB29015, sample SAMEA2737930) | human oral metagenome | biome: human oral; feature: human-associated habitat; material: dental | place: China | collected 2059 ... | reverse complement strand
GTATGCAAGGCGCTCGATGCAGCTGTCTGCCGTCTCGCCCGCCCCCGTGTAGATGACGCGCATGCGGTCACTGATCTGCAGTTCGTGCTCCTCATCCTCGGTAAAGAACGCATCGAATACGACGGTCATCTCGTAGTTCTCAAACGCGCCGTACTCCGTGAGAATGTGTACGAGGACATCGCGTGCCTCGTCGAGATTGCCGCGCAGGCGCATGAGCTCCGGCCATGCGTTGATGACATTATAGCCATCGACGAGATAGTATTCGCTCTCGCGCTGTCTAGCCATGCCGCACCGCAGCCTTTGCCGTGCGCTGGCGCAGCGCCTCATACATCAGAATCGCACCCGCAACCGAGGCGTTGAGCGAGTTGATCTTCCCGCGCATCGGCAGCCGCACGGTGAAGTCACAGAGATCGCGCGTGAGGCGGCTCATGCCACGCCCCTCACTGCCGATGACGAGGACGAGCGCACCCGTGAGGTTCGCACGGTCATACGTCTCCTCTCCTGCCATATCCGCGCCCGCAATCCAGAACCCCTGCTCCTTGAGTGCACGCATGGTCTGCGCGATATTGCCGATGCGCGCCACGGGAACATACTCAAGTGCACCCGCCGAAACGCGTGCGACGGTCTCCGTCAGTGGAACGCTGTGGCGGCGCGGCAGAAGGATCCCATGCACGCCCGCCGCATCTGCCGTGCGGAGAAGCGCCCCCAAATTCTGCGGATCCTCGATGCCGTCGAGCAGCAGCAGCAGTGGATCCTCGCCGCGCTCTCGCGCCCCCGCAATGATCTCCTCGACGGCAACGTATGCGACGGGCGCGACATAAGCGAGCGCTCCCTGATGGCGTACCCCTTCGGGCACGGCGGCATCCAGCTTTGCGCGTCCAACGGTGTCCACCGCAATGCCATGCTCACGCGCAAGATCGCGCAGTTCGTGCACAGAGTTCCCATGCAGACCGTCCGCGAGCAGGATACGATTGATACCGCGCCCCGCCTTGATTGCCTCCACAATGGCGTGGCGTCCCGCCAAAACATGAGATGGCTGCTCCGATGTGCGCTCCTCTGCAATTTTCTCAGTACGTTTTTCCCTGTGTTTTTCGGTACGCTTTTCAGTGCGCTCCGCTTTCCCTTTCATTGTTCGCCCTCCCCTATCATCCGCGCGGGATAAAGCGCTCCAACCACGGCTCTGCCGCAACAATGAGGTCGCGCATACGGAGCATCATCTCCTTGATCTCCCACTGTGCACCGGGGGTCAGGACGCGCTTCTCATACACATCCATAAAGGAGCGCAGGTTGAGTGTCGTGACAAAATTCGTGCACGCACCGCCCGGCAGCACGAAGCGTGCATCCTGCTTTGCAACGCCCATTGCAAGCAAATCGTCATACGCCTGTTGGATCTCACGCATGCACGCCATATAGCGCGTGTATGCGTTCTCGTTATCTGCAACCGTCTGCGGAACGACATGCCCAAAGAGTCCGTCCGCCTGCTTTGCGGACTGCTCGGAGACATAGCGTTGGCTCTGCACGCTCAGCGAGACACCGATGCGATGGCGGCTGTACTGCGCAAGCAGGGTACGCGAGACATCCTTGACGGCAAAGGTCATGGAGCAGTGCTCCACCACCGAGAGATGCTTACTCGTCATAATGCGCTCTAAGAGACGCAGCATCTCTTCATCCGTCTTCTCCTCGGTGAGGAGTTCAATCGGAGAGTCCGCGCTGTAGCACGTCCGCGCCGCCGTCCAGCAGGTTTTGAGGTAGTTCGGTGTCTTTGAAATCAGTTTAATTTCCATGTTGTTGCTCCTGCTGATTCATCATCTCTTTCGCGATGATCTGAAACGCTGCCTCCGTGATCTCCTCAAGGCGCTCGTGCTCCGCGCGGATGTAAAGGCTCCCGAGCAGCGCCTCAAAGCCCGTGCTCGCGTGATAGTCCGCAACGGACGCACTGCGCGGCGCATGGCTCTTCGTATTGCGTGCGCGCCGATAGATCGTCTGCTCCTCCTCCGTGAGCATATCCGAAATACCGCGATAGGCACGCGCCTGCCAGAGCGCGGAGACGATCTGCGCACTGAACGCATGAAGTGCCTGCACCTGTGTCTGCTCGTAGGAGAGGAGGCGCATACGCACGTAAAGGTGAAAGTAGGCATCGCCTATGTATGCGAGAACGAGCGGATGTATATTCGCTGCATCCACGTTCTCATAGCGCGTGCGGATATTGCCCGCCTCATCTGGCAGGAACATCATACGCACGAGCTGCTGAAAGCGTTCAAACTTCATGCGCGCTTCCAGCGCACGCCCGTCGGCGTGTCCTCAAGTACGACGCCCGCCTCCTTGAGTCCGTCGCGAATCTTATCCGCGACTGCCCAGTTCTTCGCTGCGCGCGCCTCCTGTCGGATGCCGATGATGAGTTCCATCAGCGCATCGGTAAGCCCGTCGTCCGCCGATGCTTCCTCCTGCTCAAAGATGCCGATGATCGCCGCCATTGCGCGATAGGCATCCGCTGCCTTTTTGAAGTTCACTGCGTCAAATGCTGCGCCGCGCTCCACCTCCTGATGGTAGCGGTTGATCTCCTTCGCAAGGCCAAACATCTGACTGATCGCAAGCGCCGTGTTGAAGTCATCGTCCATCGCCGCATCGAAGTCCCGCAAGAACGACTCCGCCTGCGCCGCCAGCTCCGCCGCCGTATCCGAAGCCCCCTCACGCTGCAAGAGCTCTGTAATCACTTCATTCGCATTGCGCAGACGATCAAGTGCCGTCTGTGCCTCGCGCAGCCGCTCGTCGCTAAAGTCGAGCGGACTGCGGTAATGCGTCTGGAGGATGAAGAAGCGGATGACCTCGCCTGGGAACTCCTTGAGGATGTCCTTCACCGTAAAGAAGTTGTTCTTCGACTTCGACATCTTCTCGTTGTCGATCGTGATGAATCCGTTGTGCAGCCAATAGCGTGCAAACTTCTCATCGCCGTCAATGCACGGCTCCGCCTGTGCAATCTCGTTCTCATGGTGCGGGAAGATGAGATCGTTGCCGCCGCCATGGAAGTCAAAAACCTCGCCGAGATATTTCACGGACATCGCCGAGCACTCGATGTGCCAGCCGGGACGCCCCTGCCCCCACGGACTCTCCCACGAGGGTTCGCCGGGCTTCGCCGCCTTCCAGAGAGCGAAGTCCATCGGGTTCTCCTTCGTCTCGTTGACCTCGACGCGTGCGCCTGCCTCCATATCGTCAAGACTGCGCCCGCTGAGGCAGCCGTAGCGTGCAAATGCCTCCACACGGTAGTAGACATCCCCCGCCTCAGTCACATACGCATAGCCGCGTGTGACCAGCTTCTCAATCATGCGCTGGATGTCCTCCATCGTCTCGGAGACGCGCGGAAACACATCGGCACGGCGCACGTTGAGGGCATCCATCGCCTTGAAATACGCGGCGATGTAGCGGTCAGAGATCTCCTTCCACGTCACACCATCGCGGTTTGCGGCATTGATGATCTTGTCGTCCACATCCGTAAAGTTCTGGATGTAGCGCACAGCGTACCCCTTGCGTGCAAGATAGCGGCGAATGACATCCCATGTGACAAAGGGGCGTGCATTCCCGATGTGCGGATCATTGTACGGCGTCACGCCGCAGCAGTAGATGCTGACCTCCCCCGCGCGCAGCGGATGGAACTCTTCCTTTTTTCGCGTCATTGTATTGTATACGGTAAGCATAACAACTCCTACTTTCGTTCTTCCAGTTTGGAAAGGCGTTCCTTCAGCATCTCGATCTCATGGCGCATCGCCTCGATCATCTCCGCCTCGGGATCGGGCAGCATATCGTGATCGAGGTCGACATCCAACTCGCTTGCAAGCTCCTCCGCACTCTCTCCATACTCGATGGAGAGCTCCCGCGCTCTATAAAAGTCCGCCTCCGTGCGGACGCGCTGTCCATTCATCACGACAATGCGCCCCGGAATGCCGACCACCGTTGCATGAGCAGGGACAGGACGCAGTACGACGGAGCCCGCGCCGATCTTCGCGTGATCGCCCACGGTGAAGGAGCCGAGCACCTTCGCACCCGAGGCAACAACGACATTGTTGCCGAGCGTCGGATGGCGCTTGCCCTTTTCCTTACCCGTTCCGCCGAGTGTCACCCCCTGATAGAGGGTAACATTTCGCCCAAGCTCTGCCGTCTCCCCGATGACGATGCCCGTACCGTGGTCGATGAAAAGCCCCTCGCCAATCGTCGCACCGGGATGGATCTCAATGCCCGTCAGGAAACGCCCAAAATTGGAGATCAGGCGCGGGAGGATCACCCAGCCGCGTATGTAGAGCGCGTGTGCAATACGATGCAGCCAGATGGCATGCAGTCCGCCGTAACAGAGCAGCACCTCAATCGTACTCCGCGCCGCAGGGTCACGTTCAAAGACAACGCGAATATCACGCCTCAACCTCGCGAACATAACAGCTATCTCTCCCCCATACCATCAGCAAAAGAAATGCGCCTGCGCCTCTTCAGAGACGCCGACGCGCAGATCGCCTTTGATTCCTTCCTTATTTTAGCAAAGAAGGCAACGATGTGCAAGAAGGCAAATGCGGTAGCACCGCTGAAATAAAAAAGGAGTGACATACATCACTCCTTCGTACTCTATGAAATAATCCCGCAGTACAGACTTACTTCAGCCAATCGAGATGTGCCTCGACTTGTCCCTCCGTGTTATCGCTCGCCTCAGCCTTTTCCGACTGATGCTCGTCCACGTACTTCTTGACCTCCGCCGCATCTGCATCGCGCTTCGCCTTCGTGATCGACAGCGAGATACGCTTGCGCTTCGTATCAATGCGGAGCACCTTGACCGTCACGACATCGCCCGTGTGGACAGCCTCATCCGCACGCTCAATGCGCTTCTCGGCAAGCTCGCCCATCGGGATAAGACCGTCAAAGCCCGGCTCGATCTCCATAAACGCACCGAAGTCCGTCAGTTTGATGATCTTGCCCTCGATGAAGTCGCCCTCGGCGTACTGCTCCGCCTTCTCGACCCACGGATCCGGAAGCGTATCCTTCACCGAGAGGGAGATGCGCTTTGCGTCGCGGTCGACACTCTTGACAAAGACATCGAGTTCCTGTCCGACCTCGAGCACCTCGGACGGATGCTTTACACGGTGCCATGCGAGATCCGAGATATGAGCAAGCCCGTCCACACCGCCGATGTCAATGAATGCACCGTAGTCGACAAGGCGCTTGACCGTACCGCGCACAACCTGCTCCGGCTCAATCGCCGAGAACACAGCCTCTTCCTTCTCCGCGCGATCACGCTCAAGAAGCTTGCGGCGCGAGAGGACGAGACGGCGCTTCTGAACATCGATCTCAATGATCTCCGCCTCAACCGTCTGATCCACATAGACTGCAAGATCCTTGACGAAGTGGAGCTCCATCTGGGATGCGGGGATAAACCCGCGCAGCCCCATGACGTACGCAACGAGACCGCCCTTGACCTCTTTCGCGATCTTCGCCTCAACGGTCTCACCCTTGGCTTTGATCTCCTCGATATCCTTCCAAGCCGCCATCTTATCCGCTTCGACTTTGGACAGGCTGCCGCCGTTGTCGCCGCCGAGCGACTTGATGTAAACATCAATTTCATCGCCGACCTTCACGACATCGCGTGCATCGTCCGGCGCAGGAACGGCAAGATCCCTCTTAGAGACAGGAATTTCCTGCTTGTAGCCAATATCCACATACGCCTCATCACGGGATACCTGGACAACAACCCCTTTGACCACGGTGCGCTCTTGGATATCGGGCATATCTTCCTGTTCCAAAAGTTCCTTCATGCTCTGCTCTGACACTGTTTATAAACCTCCTTGATAATCCAGTCCGGTGTAGAAGCACCGGCTGTAATACCAATTTTATTAACATTATTCATCCACTCGTCCTGCAGTTCTGCCACAGTTTCGATATGGTATGTTTTACACTTTGTTGCACATAGCTGGGCAAGCCGCGTCGTATTGGCACTGTTCTTGCCGCCAATGACGAGCATTACGTCAACCTTTTCGGCAAGCTCCAGAGCCGCCGCCTGACGCAGATCTGTCGCCGTGCATATCGTGCGCAGGATCTTGATCTCACGAGACTTTTCCAAAAGACAGGAAACGATACTCCGAAAGCGATCTCCCGAAAACGTCGTCTGTGAAACGATTCCCAGCTTTCCGATGCGCGGAAGATCGTTCGCCTCCGCCTCGGTCTCGATAATATAGGCATCCCGCGCCGTCCACTCGAAGATACTCTTGACCTCCGGATGATCCTTTTCCCCGACAATCACCACTGTATAGCCTTCCTCGGATAACAGTTTTGCCGAGAGCTGTGCCTTTTTGACGTGCGGACACGTTGCGTCCACGAGTTCTAAACCGCGTGACTCCGCCTCCTCATACACCTTTGGTCCCACTCCATGCGAGCGGATGATGACAAGACCATCGTCCATCTCCTCAAGTGAGCCGACGGTGCCAACGCCCTCATTTTTTAGGCGCTCCACCATCTGTGGATTATGAATGATCGGACCAAGCGTACTGGACATTCCATCCGGAGAGGCATTCTGCCGGGCGATCTCTATGGCACGTTTGACGCCATAACAGAACCCCAGATGCTCAGCTAAAATAACCTCCATAGACCTCACCACAATGTATATTGATTCTCAGTGAATCCGCATATACAAAATCCCATCCACACAATCTGAGTAACAGTATAACACGCCAATCTCTTACGCGCAAATAAAATTTATGGAATCACTAATAAAATGTCATCCGTTGGTCAGCCATTAACAATGTACTTCGCTGCAAAAAGGGCAAGAATGCCAAACACAACGCTCAAAACAATATAGAGAATGCCTGTTGCGAGCTGCCCCTTCTCCATCAGACTCCATGCTTCGAGCGAAAACGTAGAAAATGTTGTAAAGCCGCCGCAGACTCCCGTCTGCAGGAAGAGCACGAGGCGCGGATCCAAATTACCGTACCTCCCCGCAATGCCGACAATCAGTCCGATGGCAAAGCAGCCGATCAGATTGACTGCAAATGTGCCAAGCGGGAATCCGCTGCCCAGTTTGGGGATCACCTGCCCGAGCAGATAGCGGCAGACGGCGCCGATTGCGCCGCCAAGCCCCACGGCAAGAAGATTCATCGCACATCACCTGCGCGCAGATGAGAGGTGTCGTTCATCAGCGTAACGATGGCGAATCCATCGTCCTCAAACCGAATTTTGTTGACTGCCGTATTGAGCTGTGATACATGCCATATCGAGCGAATCGGCATAGCGAGAATGTCGGCAAGCAGGATGCGGATGGACGCACCATGCGAAACGATAACGATGCGCTTTCCCTGATGTGCGCGAACAATCTCACGGACACGTCCCGCGACACGCTTTTGAAAGGCCGGAAATGGTTCACTGTCCGGAATATCGGCATGTTCGGGATCGTTGTAAAACCGCTTCATCGTGTCCGAATGTTCTGCGTTGACATCGTTGAAACTGCGCCCCTCCCACGCTCCAAAATTCAGTTCGCGTAGCAGTGGATCAGGCGTGACGGTCAGACCAAAACGTGCGGCAAGCGGTGCAGCGGTCTCCATCGCACGTATGAGATCACTCGCATAGATCGCGTCCACATGATCGAGGGCGAGATGCCGCCCGAGCGCCTCCGCCTGTGCCCGTCCCTCGACGGAGAGCGGCACATCCGAGTGCCCCTGAAAGCGTCCCGTCTTGTTCCACTCCGTTTCCCCATGCCGGATGATGATAATTTCTGTCATAGTCCTCCCCTTCTCCCATTCAAGACCGAATCTCGCAGACAACGCCGCCGGAGATGAGCCGCTCTGTCCGCATATAGCGATAGCTGCCGGCAAACGCTGCGGCAAGTTCCCGCGTTCGCTGCTCCACATCCATGGACTTCATATCCGATGCCCAGAGTGCAGCAACGACCGTCCCGCTGTGTGCCACGAGCGTTCCGAGAGCGCCCTTCCTCTGTGCAGCGGTGATGAATGACTCCAAGTCCGGCTTTTCCAGATGTCTTTGATTCAGCCGAGCACTCGCCGTTGCCGCCTGTCCAAGCAGTATTTCCCGCTCTTGTCCCTCAGCAAGGAACGCTTCGCGGACAACGCTCATAATCTGCAGATAGTCGGCATCCTGATCGCCATGATTGCCCTTACTCTTATAATATGCAACCGTATCAACAGCCCCGCCCACATCGAAGATGGAGATGGACATAAGCGGCACATCCGGATACTGGCAAAAGAGTTCTCCCGTAATGTGGCTGACATGGGCAAGCCCCGTGAAGGAAACGCCATCGCTTGGCTCAATCGCAATCGCGATCGCCATGATCTCATCTCCCGAAAGGCTTCGCCCAAACGCCCGCGCAACGGCATACGCGACAGCCGCAATATCAGCACTGGAGGACGCCATTCCCTTCCCCTGCGGAATCTCGGATGTGAGACGTATGCCAAACGGCAGGGAATCCTTTCCGATATAGGAGAGTGTACGCGCCATCGCTTCGCGGGCCTTTTCCCCGAGTCCATGCACCCCGCTGAACGCATCCGAAACCGTCGCCACGGCATACATGCTGATGGGTGCGGTCACAAGAAACGGCATTCCGCCGAGGACGCCTTCCACGAGTTCGCCGCAGGTCGCCGGCGCTTTTGCAATTATCTCCATAAAATCCCCCAAACATCCGGATTGACCGACGCAAGCGAAAAGACAGCCAGGACGAGCGTTTCCGTGAGTACGGTCACAGCGCCGTAGACATCTCCCGTCACACCGCCGAGAACAGATGTCAGCCAACGGCAAACGAGAAGTGCAAATGCGGTGCCAAGGACGAGTGCCGCCGATGCGAGCGCACCGCACGGCAGAACGAGCAGTGCCGTGGTCAGCGCAGCAATCACAACCGTCCTTCGATCCGCCATATCCGCAAACGTCTTGCCCATGCCGTCCGCGCGCGCGTATGGAAAGCACGCGACGGCAAGCACCATCGCAAATCTGCCGATGATCGGCATAACAAAGAGGGCGGGCATGAGCAAAAAGGGGTGCATGTCGAGAAGCAGGGAAAATTGGAGGAACATCAGCAGGACAAAAGAGACGACACCGAATGAGCCGACGCGGCTGTCCTTCATGATCGCAAGCTTGCGCTCCCGCTCCCGCCCTGAGAACACGCCATCCGCAGTGTCCATAAAACCGTCCGCGTGCAGCCCGCCCGTCAGGACGAGCGGCAGGATGAGCAGCAGCGCCGCCGTCAGCGTCCGCAGCCCCAAAAATCCGACGGTGTAGACGAGCAGCCCCGCAGCCAGTGCATAGCATACACCGAGCACAAGTCCGACAAGGGGGAAAAAGCGCGTACTGCGCCCAAAATCCTCCGCCGTCCATGTCGTCTGCCGTACAATATGAATCCGTGTGAGAAATTGGAGTCCAACGAGAAAGGAATTCATGAAATGCCTCTGTAGTAGAGAAAAAACAGATAGTAAAAGAGCAGAAAGAGCACGGTTACCGTATACATGAGGCGGATTGCACCGAGGATGTGCTTCGCCGAGATATCCATGTGCGCATCGCCCATGTATGCGCGAAAATGACGCTCACCGAAGTAGTAGTTCACCCCACCGAGCCGGATGTGCAGCGCCCCCGCAACGGGCGCCTCCGCATGACCGCCGTTCGGACTCGGATGCCCTGCGGCATCACGTACGAGCATATTCAGCGCATTTCGCCCGTCATAGCCCAACAGAAATGCCGCCATCACGAAGAGCACACCCGTCAGTCGGGCGGGCACGTAGTTCAGCACATCGTCCACACGCGCCGCCATGCGCCCGAAGTAAAGATAACGCTCGTTCTTATAGCCAAGCATGGAGTCCATCGTATTCGCCGCACGATAGAGCACGGCGAGCGGAGCACCGCCAAATGCAAAGAAAAAGAGCGGCGCGATCACGCCGTCCACGGTATTCTCCGCCACGGTTTCAATCGCTGCGCGTGCCGCATCTGCCTCATCCAGCCGATCTGTATCACGTCCGACGATATAGCCGACGCGCTCCCGCGCCGCTGCAAGATCCCCTTTGACGAGCAGCGCATAGATTTCCTGCCCCGCCTTAGCCAGCATACGTGGCGAAATACAGAAATAGAGCAGGACAACACTGACGAGATCCGTCCCCCACGCCACGGGCAGCGCACGCGCTGCCAGAAGGAGCCCCTCCGCAGCCGCATAGGATATACAGAGCACGAGCAGCGTCAGGAGCGCGCCCATGGCAAATTTTCGCTGATTGCCTCCATTGGCAGGATAGAGCATCCGCTCTAAAAAAGAAATGAAGCGGCCAAGCACGGCAACCGGATGCCATCGCGACTGCGGGTCGCCGAGTACAGTATCGAGAAAGAACGCCGCCATGGCAGCGAGTGCGGCAGGAATCATCTGCACTCCTCCACAATCGCCCTCAGCTTCTCCATATCGAGGCTCGCGCGAACCGTCTCCGCGAGCCGGTCGTAGGCACGCTCCTTCGCCTCGCGATAGCGGTACTGCACGGGTATCTCCGCCCAACCGCGCCGCATACGCAGGCGGTTGAGCATCCTCCTCCGAAAGTCATCATCGTCGAATATGCCGTGCATATAGGTTCCCACGACGAGACCATCCGCAGAAACGGCACCGTCTGGCACATCCACCGCCGTCCCGCCTGCCGAAACAATGTGGAACGGACGATGTATCGCCTCCGTAAAGCACGTTTCCCCCATGTGGATCTCATAGCCAAGGAGTCCCGTTGCACAAATGCGTGTGCCCAAAAAGGAAATATCTGCCGTCGCCGTGACCTGCCGCAGCCGCTTCGTGGACGCAAATGTCGTCTCGATCGGCAGATAGCCGAAGCCCGCCGTCTCAGCGTGCTCTGACTCCGTATGGAGAGGATCACGTACCACTCTGCCGAGCATTTGATAGCCCCCGCATATACCAAAGAGCGGTGCACCCGCCTCCACACGCTCCCGTATCGCAGCCTCAAGCCCCGTTTCACGGATGTAGATCATATCCTCTGTCGTATTCTTCGAGCCGGGCAGGAGGATAAGATCAGGCGTCCCCAGTTCTGCGGGGGTACGCACATAGTAAAGCGCAACGTCCGGTTCGCCGGCGAGCGCATCAAAGTCCGTGAAGTTCGAGAGTTTCGGCGTGCGGATGACGGCTATCCGCAGCTGATCACTGAGCGCGGCAGCATCCCCGTAATGCTTCTCATCGAGCGATACGGAATCCTCCTCGTCAATGCCAAGCTGCTCGATGTGCGGGACAACGCCGAGCACGGGCTTGCCCGTCCTTTCCTCTAGAAAGTCAAGCGCGGGGGTCAGCAGCGTCACATCGCCGCGAAATTTGTTGATGACAAGCCCCTTGACGAGAGCACGCTCCTCCTCATCCAGCAGTTCGAGCGTTCCGACGAGAGAGGCAAGCGCTCCGCCGCGGTCAATGTCCGCGATCAGCAGGACAGGCGCGCGAAGATGTTTCGCCACACGCATATTCACAATATCGTTCGCCTTGAGGTTGATCTCGGCGGGACTGCCCGCCCCCTCGATCACCAGCAGATCATATTCCTCTTGGAGGCGGTCAAGGGCTTCCTCGACCGCGCCCCATGCCTTGAGCGAATAGCCCTTATGATATTCACGCGCACTCATATTGCCGACCGGCTCTCCCATGATGATGACCTGCGACTGGGAGTTTCCCGTCGGTTTCAGGAGCACGGGGTTCATGTCGATCATCGGAGCAAGCCCCGCCGCTTCCGCCTGCGCGACCTGCGCACGCCCCATCTCGCGTCCATCGAGCGTAACGTATGAGTTCAGCGCCATGTTCTGCGCCTTGAACGGCACGACACGCTGCCCCTCCTGCCGAAAGATCCGGCAAAGCGCCGTTGTGAGAATACTCTTGCCAACATGGGAACTCGTCCCCATCAGCATGATGCTCTTTGCCATCAGATCGCCTCCGCAATTTTCTTGATATTGACGGGAATCCCGCAGGTGACAAGGTAGACCTCGGCGGCACTGCGTGCAATCTGCTGATTCGCCAGCCCCGCCATATCGCGGTAGAGCCGTCCAAGGCGATGCTCCGGCACGATCCCCGCCCCCACCTCGTTTGTGACGAAAATCGTGGTCGCAGACACATCCTGCGCCGCACGAATGAGCGCCCCGATCCGCTCCTTCACATGAAGGGCAAAGGAGTCACGCTCCTGCTCCTCCTCCGGATATTGGAGCATATCATTGCTCAAGAACATCGTAATGCAGTCAAAGAGGAGCACGCCGTGCGAGACACCTGCCGCGCGCATTGCATCCTCCGTATCAAACGGAGCCTCGTACGTCGTCCAATCCGCAGGACGCCGTGTCTGATGGAGATCAACGCGCTGACGCATTTCTGCATCGTAAACCTGCGCCGTTGCAATATAAGCAACCTGTGTCCCACTTTGGGCGGCACAGTGTGCGGCATAGCGCTCGGCAAATGCGGATTTCCCCGAGCGAACGCCGCCCGTCACGAGAATGATCTGTCCCATCTGCGACACGCCTCCACAAAATTCTCTGCAGCAGTCTGACAACCTGCGAAATGCAGATGCAGATAGCTCCCAAGTACGTTCTTATAGACACAGCCCGCCGCGTACCGTGCCCCGTTGCGCAGCTTGGTGAAGGTGAACGGGCGCACCAGATCAGCCGCACGCTCCGCTTCCTCCACCGAGAAGTGAAACTCATGCCCGTGCAGCAGGAGTCCCGCAGAGCCGAGGACGGTATCCACCGCCTGCTCTGCCTCCACATAGCCAACCATCTGCAGTTTCTCCGTCATGCGTGCACGCGCGGGAAATATGCCCGCCATCGCGTGCTCCACACCATCGAAGTCAACAAGCGACTGCATCAGATACATATAGCCGCCGCATTCGGCATAGATGGGCATCCCCTCTTCCGCCGCACGGCAGAGGGAGGCACGCATGGAGGCATTTTCGGCGAGCTGCGCCGCAAACATCTCAGGAAAGCCTCCACCGATGAGGACACCGTCCACCTCGGGCAATGCCTCATCATGCAGGGGGCTGAACGCTATGATTTTCGCACCGTGCGCCTCAAGTTCCGCGAGGCTCGCGGCATAGTAAAAGGAAAACGCTTCGTCGCGCGCGACGCCGATGCGCACGGAGGAGCGTGCATTCTGCTGCGCAGACTGCGGCAGAACAAGCGGCGCAGCAGAACGGGCAAGCTTCAGAATACTGTCCAGATCAAGCCCCGCCTCCACGCGCTCCCCTATGGCACGAACGGTTTCCGCTGCGGCGTTTTCCTCCACAGGTGTCAGCCCAAGGTGACGCTCCGGCAGAGCAAGCGCAGCGTCACGGCGAAGCACGCCGTACACAGGCATATCAATGCCCGCCATCGCCTCGCGAATCATCTCCTCATGCGTCTCGCTGCCGAGGCGGTTGAGGAGTACGCCCGCGAGGTTCAGCCGTGCATCATAGATACGGAAGCCAAGCGCCGTCGCCGCCGCAGATACTCCGACGGACTTTGCGTCAATGACGAGGAGGACGGGAGCGTCCAGCGCCTTTGCTATCGCAGCTGTCGAACTGATGCCGCGCCGCCCGCCGTCATAGAGACCCATGACGCCCTCGATGACGGCGATGTCAGCGCCCGCACATTCGCGTGCAAAGATCTCCGCCAGCCGTGCCTCCGGCACGAGCCATGTATCCAGATTATGCCCGGTACGCCCGCTCGCCAAGCGATGGTAACCGAGGTCGATATAGTCCGGTCCCACCTTGAACGACTGCACCGTAAGACCGCGCGTGCGAAGCGCGGCAAGAAGCCCTGTAACGAGCGTCGTCTTGCCGCCGCCCGACTGCGTTGCCGCTATGACAATGCGCGGGATATTCCACTGCATGAGTTCTCTCCTTAGGGGCGTGTGTTGTCGATCAGATACATGAGTGCGTTGATCGCCGCAGCCGCAATGGGGCTGCCGCCCTTCGTGCCCTCGACGGTGATGTAGGGAACAATACCGTTTTCTGCAAGCGCAGCCTTGGACTCCGCCGCCCCAACAAAGCCGACGGGAATGCCGACAATGCAGGCGGGACGGATCCCCTCTTCGCGCACGAGGCGCAGCACTTCAAAGAGCGCCGTGGGCGCGTTTCCAATGGCAACAATATTCCCGTCGAGATCCTTTCCAAACTGACGCATGGCGACCATCGAACGCGTAATGCCCTCTGCTTTTGCGCGCACGGCAACATCGGGATCCGCCACGAGGCAGTGCACCTCACCGCCGAACGAGGCGAGTTTTTTCTTGTTGATGCCCGTACGCACCATCTCGACATCCGTATAGATGTGTGCCCCCGCCTTCAGTGCCTCGATGGCACGGTCAATCGCCTCCGGATGGACGCGCGTGATCGGCGCATAACCAACATCGCCGGAGGCGTGGATCAGACGCGAATAGAGCTTCGTCGCACGCTCATCCAGTCCAAGCCCCTCCAGATGGGGTGCAATCAGCTCCATGCTGCGATTTTCAATCGCCATCGGTTCCTTGATGAAATCCATAAAAACTCCTATCTCTGCGATTCGCTCACCGAATCGACAAAATGCTTCACATCTTCATACGTATGCGCCAGATGCGGATAATTCAGTATGGGACGATCAATCACAATGACGGGCAGGTTCAGGTCTGCCGCCGCCTGAAATTTTGCGTCCGTACCGCCGATTGTTCCACTGTTCTTCGTCACAATGACATCTGCCCCGTACTTTTCATACATGGCTCGATTGAGTTCACGCGAAAACGGTCCCTGCATGGCAATGATCTGCGCAGGTGTCAGTCCCAGTCCCTCGCAGAGCGCAATCACCTCCGCAGTCGGGAGGACACGCGCGATCAGCGTGCAGTTCGCAAGCGACTTTGCCTTGACGAAACGTTCCAAATTGCGGCTTCCCGTCGTCAAAAACACATTTTTTCCAAAATGCGCCGCAGTCTCCGCCGCCTCCTCATAAGAGTGCACGAGATGCACATTCTCATAGGAAATATCTGTCAGGTCACGCTCGAAGCGAATATAGGGAATCCCCGCCACCGCACACGCCGCCATGGCATTGCGTGAGACATTGACCGCGTAGGGGTGCGTTGCATCCACAAAGACGTGAATCCCGTGCGCTCTGAAAAAGTCATGCAGCCCAGCCTCATCGAGCGGGGTATCGTTGATGAGGAGGTGTCCACGGCCGCCCTCCTCCTGCTCGGCAAGAAGCTGCTGCCCGTAGGCGCTGACAACCGACGCTGCCACGTCATACCCCGCAGCGCAGAGACGGCGCACGATTTCACGCCCATCCTGCGTTCCCGCCGCCGTGAAAATCAAAGCCCCGGCTCCCGCTTCTGATAGCCGCGCGGCGTAATCATCCAGTCCCCCACCTGCCGCGTCTTGGAGTTGCCGATGATGACGATCGAGAACATATTGATATCCTCCTTCGTAAAGTCACCGAGCCTCGAAATCAGCACCGCCTCATTGGCACGACTCGCCCCCGTCACAATGCCAACGGGCGTCTCGGGCGCACGGTGGCGCAGGAAGATCTCCTGCACGGCTTTGATCTGCCCCACGCGCTTATTGCTGCGTGGATTATAGAGCGCCGTGACAAAGTCGCCCTTTGCCGCGAGTTCGGCACGCTCCTGAATGATCTCCCACGGCGTCAAGAGATCCGAGAGGCTGATGACAACAAAGTCGTGCATAATGGGCGCACCAAGAAGCCCTGCCGCCGCGCTCATCGCCGAGACACCGGGAATCACACCGCCGAACTCCGGCTTCTCCGCGTCATCCATCTTCACAAGCAATTCGAGGACAAGCCCTGCCATCCCATAGATGCCGGCATCACCGCTCGATATGACAACGACATTTTCCCCTGCTGACGCCTCCTGAAGCGCCGCACGGCAGCGGTCAATCTCCTGCGTCATGCCTGTATCGAGCACCTTTTTCCCTTCGACAAGCTCCGCGATCAGATCCACATAGCGCTTGTACCCAACCACCGTCGTCGCCTCTTCAATCGTGCGCCGTGCACGGTAGGTCATATCGTCCAGACTGCCGGGGCCGATGCCCACAACGCTTATTTTTCCCATAGGAGTGCCACCGTCACTTTCTCAAATGCTGTTTTTCCGAGCGCCATGCGCCCCCCTGCTTCTCCTGCCGCACAGAGCGCTGCGGCCTCGGATACATTTCCGACGCCAATCGTCTGCCGGACAAAATCGGACTCTGTGAGTCCGTATCGTTCAATCGTCGCTGTGAGATCCTCGTTCGGATAGAATCGGATCTCCCGCCCGAGGGTCGCCGCCGCCGCAAGCAGCCCCGCCTCACTGCGCTTGACCGTCGTGCTTGCAAAAAGATCAATGGCGGACGGCTCGCGCCCGATCATGCCGCACGCCTCTGTGAGTGCGCGCAGGATCTTCGCCTCCGGAACCCCTGCACGGCAGCCAACACCCGCAATCAGGCGGCGCGGGACGAGATAGAGCGTACGCGGCTCCATTTCGTTCGGAACATCTTCCGTACGTATGATAACGACGCGGTATTCATCTGCACCAACCGACGGTACGCTGCCGTGAAAGAGCCGCGCCTGTATCTCCTCTGCGCGCAGCTGCGCCTCATAGAACGGTGCGTGCGGAAGGTCATGCGCGATATAGTATGCAATCTCTTTCCCCGCAAGCAGAGCCGTATTGAGTACCTGTATCGCGGATTTTGGCACGGGACGGAGCGCCAGCCGTGCCGCCATCGCATCCGGCGCAAGAGCGCCCGTTACGTCCGTCGCCGTCGTAATGACAGGATCGGCGCCCACCGCCGCGCACAACTTTCGCGTGAGTTCATTTGCGCCGCCAATGTGCCCCGAGAGAAGGCTGATGCCATGCCGCCCCGCCTCATCGAAGACGAGTACGGCGGGATCGTACAGCTTGCTCTCGACACAAGATGCAAGCATGCGTACAACAATGCCCGTCGCCATCACGCAGATCATGGCGTCATAGCGCGTAAACGCTGTCTTGATTACATCTGCAAGACGCGCAAAATATACGATGTCATGCGCTGCGGAAACGCTGCCGCGCAAACGCTCGGGCAGATAGATCGTACCGCCGCCCTCCACAGCCTCCGCGAGACGGCGGACGAGATGTGCGCCGCCCTCCGTCAAGGCAAAAAGTGCTGTTCTCACGACTTCGCATCCCGAAACATGTGTGAGAACCCGGCATCATAGAGCTGCGAGAGATTATATTTTGTATCGAGGCAGTCCCCGACCACAATCATCGCCGTACGGTCGACCTCCTCCGCCTTCACCTGTGCGGCGATCGTCGCGAGTGTCCCGCGCAGAATCTTCTGCTCCGGCCACGTTGCACGCTGCACAATGGCAATCGGCGTTTTTTCTTCATAGCCGCCCGCGATGAGTTCCGCCACAACCTCTTCAATCATCGCAATCGAGAGGAAGATGCACATGGTCGCGTGATGTGCGGCAAGGCTGCGCAGCTTCTCGCGCTCCGGAACAGGCGTACGTCCCTCGTTGCGCGTGATAATGACCGTCTGTGAAATGCCGGGCAGCGTATACTCCTGCCTGAGTGCTGCCGCCGTCCCGAGAAAGGAACTCACGCCGGGAACGACATCGTATTCAAATCCACGCTTCTTCCACGCATCCATCTGCTCCTGAATCGCACCGTAGATCGCGGGATCGCCCGTATGCAGGCGCACCGTCATCTTGCCCTCGGCCTCCGCCTGAGCGATGGTCTCTACGACCTCGTCGAGCGTCATAGATGCCGAGTTGTGAATCTCCGCGCCCTCCTTGCACATGGCAAGAAGTGCGGGATTGACGAGCGACCCGGCATAGATGACGACATCCGCCTCCGCAAGATAGCGCGCCCCCTTCACTGTGATAAGCTCGGGATCACCGGGTCCCGCACCGACAATATGGATCATATATATTCCTCACTTTCTCTGAGCCGTAATGATATAGATGGGGTTGAGCGCCTTCGCCATATCGTACGGGCCGACGCGCTCCAGTCGGTTGATCTGCACCTGTATCGCCTCGTATGTATAGCGATCCGCGTGTGCATGAAAATAGTCCAAACAGGCGGCTGCCGTCTGCATGGTGATCGCGTTCGCCACAATACGACCCGCAGGACGCAGACGCTCTCCGATGATGTCCAGAATATCCGAAAGCTTACGTCCGCTGCCGCCGATCAGAGCCACATCAAGTGCGGGCAGCCCCTCCAAAGCATCGGGAGCAGTCCCCTCAATGGCAGTAATATTCTCTGTCCCGAAGCGCTTCGCATTCTCCGCAATCAGACCGATGGCCTCCGGATTTTTTTCAATCGCATAAACGTGCCCTGCTGGAGCAAGCCGCGCAGCCTCAATCGACAGCGATCCGGTACCCGCGCCGACATCATAGATCACTGCATCCGACGCAATCTGTGCCTTGACAAGCGTGAGGATACGGATTTCCTCCTTCGTCATTGGCACCTTTCCTCGGACAAACGCTTCGTCCTTTATTCCAAGATTCATACAGCCTCCTGTGCGCATACGATGATGACCCCGTGCCCGATCCCCTCGTCATCCGCCGCCGCACCCAATGTCGTTTCTAAAATTTTTTCATCCGGGTATGAAAGCCGCGTACAGACATACATGCGATCCGCTTCCTGCCAACCGCACGCCAGAAGCCGCGCAGCAATCGTCTGTGAGTTGTTTCGCCCGTCCGTCAGCATACCGAGCACGGCACCCGGCACACGAAAAAGCTCCTCCGCCTGGGGTTCCCGCCCGTGAAAGCTGAGAAGGCGTGCCGCGTGCCACGGAAGTGCCAGCCGCGCAAACGCGAGCTGCAGCGAGCTGATTCCCGGTACAACATCAATCTGCGCAATGGAAAATGTACGCCGCAGTGCGTCGAGGAGCGAATAGTAGCCGGGATCGCCCGAGACCATGACCACCACGTCATCCTCGGCGAGTCCATCCTGAATAAACGCCAGAACAGCCGGAATATCCGCACCGATGGCGCACGCGTGCGCACCGTCGTGTGCGTAATCCGCAAGTGCACGCTTTCCTCCGACGATGATACGCGCATCCTCTATTATTTTCCGTGCTTTTGGCAACAAATAGGCAGGGTCTCCTGGGCCAATGCCAACGACGATTATCTTATGACTCAATGCTCCAGTCTCCATCCATATCTCAGGGCAAAGGAATGCGCCCGTGCATCTGCGCCCAGAATATCGCCCGCAAAGTTCACCATCAGCGCACCGACCTGTACCTTGCCAAAGAGATAGCGCTCCGCACGGACGTGCACACGCTCTGCGATCACTGCGCAGATGCGCTCCATCAGACCGGCAGCGGCGACGATCTCCATCGCATCCTCCGTCGTATTTGCCGCAAGAACGGCACGCACACCATCCTGTGCCAACCCCTCTGCCGCTGCGTATGCGGCAAGCGTCTCAAGGCGCGCATCCGCAATGCGGTTGTGCGTATGAAAGACGCCTGCCGCCATCTTCACGAGCTTGCCCGTATGTCCGAGGATGAGAATTTTCTCCGCCCCGCGCTCTGCCGCGCGATCCAGCATAAATCCGATAAAATTACTTGTCTCGATGAGCGCCGTCTGCGGTATGCCAAGCGAGAGCGCGATCCGCTCCCCAATCTTCCCCGGCACGAAGACGAGCACAGGCGCATCTGCTGCAAGCGCCACATCGATCTGTGGCACAAGAGAGTCCTTAAACGCCTCCTCCGACATGGGGCGGAGAACCCCCGTCGTCCCGATCACAGAGATCCCGCCCTCAATGCCGAGCACGGGATTCAGTGTTTTCTTTGCAAGTTCCACACCTTCAGGGATGGAGATGGTCACACGTGCACCAAAGTCAGCGTGCCCTGTCATCTCCTCGATCACATGGCGAATCAGCGTCCGCGGCCCCTCGTTGATGGACGGTTCTCCGACGGGGAGACTCATGCCGCGCTTCGTCACCGTGCCGACCCCCTCGCCCGCACGAAACTCGATGCCCGCCCCATCGTGAAGCGCGACCGTCGTGAACACGGAAACACCGTTTGTGATATCGGGATCATCCCCCGAGAACTTCACCACCTCGGCGCGAATCCCCTCGGCAGTCTCCACAACATCCTTTACGGGAATCGTCAGGGGCGTCCCATCAAGTGCCATCAGCTCAATCTCATGCCAGTCCGCCCCCGCCATAAAGAGAAATGCAGCCTTGACCCCTGCTGCCGCGCAGGCACCCGTCGTATAGCCGCTGCGCAATTCCTTTGCCATAGTCACCTCTCAAATGACAGAAAAACAGAATTATTATATCATTCCTCGGGACAAATGAAAAGAGAGCACCATGCTTTTCGCACAGTGCTCCCGCCTCAGTTTGAATTGCTATACCAAACGCAAATGGTTTCTCTTTGGAGACAAATGCTGAAACGGAATCCATGTCAGCGGCACAGCTGCTACCATTTCTCCTTCGATTGTAAGCGATATCGTAATGGCAATCAGTTCGCATCCCATCACATCTGCTAGCAGAAATGCGTATGCATTTTGCAGATCCGTTGAGAATGTCAGCAAACCACATTCTTCTAAAAATGTGACATAGGCAAAGAGAACACTTAAATCCTCTACCATCCCATAATCTGCCATATCAACACACAGTGCATGGTAAGCCTTGACCGGTTTTCGAATAAAGAACGTCTCGGTACCGGTTGTCTCATTGACCAGAGGCACACCCTCAAGCTTCATAAAATCTTCAATCACGGGAAGGTAGAACGCTACAGCCCGATCCCCATCTGCCTGTTCCCAAATTTCCGCCAGAAAGGGTATGCCGTTCTTTGTCATCCCGTAAGAATAGCCTATGTTTTCCTGAGAAATATTCTCCTGTGAGAAATTGTATGTAACGAACGGATAATTCGCTTGATAAAATCCGGGAACAACTGCTGCGGGTTCGGATGTATCGCCTGTGCATATTGTTGCGATATCCTGAAACACATCTGCAAAAGCGCGGAAGTTCTTCTTTTCGTCTCGGTCAATGATTGCAAACGCTATTGTTTCAAAGTAGTGATGGTACCCCTCATCCACGAGAACATCATAAAAGTACTTTGCGACATCGTATGAATTATGACCAAATGCCCCACACCCCCATGCGCCAAGGATGAGCGAGGAATACCCATGCGCTGCGGCAACGACAAACATTTTCCTTAATCTTGCCTTCATCACACGGGCAAGCATCGTCATCGAAACATCTTTGGCAGCACCATTGCGGTTCGGCGCGGGGACTGTAATAACAGAGGTAAGAAACGGTACATCCAGAAAATTATCATGAAGATCACGAAAAACGCATACATTGGGAGACAGTATCATATAATCAGAAGCACAGGCACTCTTCCGACGATTATTATAGGAATACATCCCTACTGCTGTATTGCTGTTGATAGAGCGATAGAGCGTACTTTCTCTGCACAGGCACTCTTCCTGTGCATTTGCTCCGTTTCGGAATCCGCCGCCAGGCACATGCGCATTGGCAAAGTTCATGACAAGCGCGCCGTCCATCCCCTCCGCGCATGCAAAAGAATCAACATCCAAAATATAGATATCGGGGGAACTTGAACCGGATTTGTCCGTATCCATCATATCTTTGCAGCGCTTTGCTTCCTTGGCATCTACTAGGATCGCTGCACTGAAATCCTCATGCTGCAGATCTATCCTTTTTCCATGCTTGCAATACCAGCCTTGCTGCGTAATCTGTATGGTTTCTTCTGCAACCTGTCTGCGTTGCCGGGATGACATACCATGCACCTCTTCTATCTCATGGATTCGCGTCTGACCCATTCCCAATCTGTTCTCTGCCAATCGAGTGAACGATTTAGTAAACCATGGACGCCACAATGCACCAAAGGGAAGATACGTCCGCTCCCATACCCAGCATCAGCATGAACCTCCGGACGGGATTCAATGTATCTCAAATAGCCATCTTTGTATAATGTTACAGGATCTTTCACAAGAGCAGCGTAGACGCACCGAAATGTCTTTTCCCCCAAACACAAGATATGCTGCGGCTTCAGCAGCTCACACAGCTTTTGAAAGCTCTCCCTATCTTTGCTCATAAGTGTTTCTGTCATGTTTCCGCTGTTCTTTCCTCTTCGATAGCCCAAGCAAAAATTTGTAAAGAACAGCTCACTATACCGCTCTCGCACAATTTCATAGCCCAACTGTCGAAAGAGTGCAATCACGTTTATATCCGTTTGAAACCCGCTGTCAATGTTATGTTCGTCCGTAATATAGGGCAAGTCTTCTCCACTGATAATCTTTTTGATCCTATCCTGAAAGGACGATGGTGTGGAGAAAGGATTCCCCCAGTCTTGCCCAACCAGAAGATATTTAATGCCCGGCGTTGTCTCAGCGTACCCCCGTCCCTGCCAATAGGTATAGAGATTGATTTCCCTACAACCCCCAAACGCATCATCAAGCGATACCAAAAAAGAGGCGTCCCCGCTTTGCGCTCTATAGTGCTTCTGCGCATTTTCCACAAGTGCTTGATAGGCGTTCCCTCTATCCATTGATACCACGCTCCTTATATTCCTTCCATATTGCTACAAAGGAAATTTTTCTTATGCGGCTGCAACTAAAAAATCCATAGCGGATGCCTTATGATCGGATTGAATACCAATTTACCAAAGGAATCACGCTATGGACTAGGGAATCACCGCACCACAAAAGCACGCTTTACATACTCAGAAAATAAAGGAATCTCAGATATGCCGGTAAAGACCGATGACCTTGCCGAGGATCTGCACATCCGTCTCATAGAACGGCTCCATGCTGTCGTTTTCCGGCTGCAGACGAATGCAGTTCTTCTCGCGGAAGAAGCGCTTCACCGTCGCCGATTCGCCATCGACGAGCGCGACCACAATTTCGCCGTTATTCGCCGTCGGCTGTTGACGTACGAGAACAAAATCCCCGTCAAAGATACCGACGTTGATCATGCTGTCGCCCTGAATGCGCAGCATGAACACATCCTCTGCTGTACCGATGAGTCCACGCGGGAAGGAAAAGACATCCTCGACATTCTGTTCTGCGAGAATTGGCTCCCCTGCTGTTACCGTACCGACCAGCGGCACAGGGATCGTACGACCCCACGGATTCTCCCCCATGATGTCGATGGCGCGGGGCTTTGTCGCGTCCCGTCGGATCGCGCCGTTCTCCTCAAGCATCGCAAGATAGCGATGCACGGTCGAGCTGGACTTCAGCCCGACCGCTGTGCCGATCTCGCGCACCGAGGGCGGATAGCCCTTTTCCACCAAAAAATCTTTGATATACTGCAAAATCTCAGATTGACGCCGTGTGGATATTCTGGTTTTCTTCACGGTAATACCCCCTACAGGTTTTTCGTACACACATAGCCGCTTTTATCATAGCATATATACGTTCTAAAAAAAAG
>ERZ772960.1019-NODE-1019-length-23378-cov-3.424902_pt1 | contig 23378 bp, 16 predicted proteins | sample MGYA00580678_ERZ772960 | MGnify/ENA primary metagenome ERZ772960 (study PRJEB29015, sample SAMEA2737930) | human oral metagenome | biome: human oral; feature: human-associated habitat; material: dental | place: China | collected 2059 ... | reverse complement strand
TTTTTTTGCGTTCTTTGCGAACTTGGCGGTAAGATCACCGCAAAGGTTACGCAACGTACGCACGATTTATTTGATCGGAAACATTTCAACGCAACGCCCATTTTTATAGTTTGGCTTTTTGCATCTCAAAAAATGGCCCGTAAATCGTTAAAAGAAGCATCCTTCTCAAAAAAAGTTATATCTTTGTGTGGTCATTCATCATGATAAACAATATTAGCAATGAATATAAAACAATTTCTTGTTGTCGGTTGTATAACAGGCTCTCTTTTAGAGTGTGAGAACAGAGTTTTCGAAGCTCCGGCGCCTGTTTTGCCGGTTCCTGCGCCTGAGCAGGTTGCCTGGCATAAAACGGAGATGTATGCTTTTGTACATTTTGGGTTGAATACGTTCAACGATCTTGAATGGGGCTATGGTGATACGCCCGCATCGACATTTAATCCGGAAAATCTGGATTGCGATCAATGGGCGCGCATCATCAAGGCCGCCGGATTCAGAGGTATTGTCATTACGACGAAGCACCATGACGGTTTTTGCCTCTGGCCGACGGAAACCACGAAATACAGTGTGAAAAATTCGCCATGGAGAGACGGCAAGGGCGATGTGGTACGCGATCTTTCCGAAGCGTGTAAGAAATATGACTTGAAGTTTGGTGTTTATCTCTCGCCGTGGGATCGGAATCATGCCGAATACGGTCGTCCGGGATACGTGGAGGCGTACCATAACCAAATACGTGAATTGTCGTCGAACTATGGATCGCTCTTCGAGTTCTGGTTTGACGGGGCGAATGGCGGCGACGGCTGGTATGGTGGTGCCAATGAGAAACGTTCGATCGATGCGGTGACATATTACAACTACGAAAAAGCACGCGAAATCATCAAAGAAAAACATCCTGATGCGATGATCTTCGGTGGGACAGTGCCCGATATTCGGTGGATCGGCAATGAAAGCGGATGGGCCGGCGATACGCAATGGAGCATTTTCGGAACCGAGCCGGAGTATCATGATCATTATAAACAAAGTCAGTGGGGCGACGAGAACGGCTCAAGATGGCTCGGCGGCGAAGTTGATGTATCCATACGTCCGGGATGGTTCTATCATGCCGGCGAAGACCATCAGGTACGCACACTCTCGCAGATGGTCGATTACTACTATCGCAGCGTGGGGCATAACGCGAATCTGATTCTGAACTTCCCGATCTCTCTGCGCGGTACGATCCATCCCTTCGACTCGGCACGGGTGATGGAATGGGCCGAAACGATTCGCAACGATTTGAAAGAAAATCTGCTTGCTCGAGCTACGGTTAAAGCATCGGTTGGGCGGGGAAGTAAGTACGCCGCCAGGCAGGTGCTTGACGGAGATTGGGATACTTACTGGGCTACGGCAGATGGCGAAGTAAGCGGTGATCTGACATTCTCCTTTTCGGAGCCGACAGCTCTGAATCGCTTTTTGATTCAGGAATATATTCCATTGGGACAACGGGTTCGTTCGTTTGTTATCGAAGCCGAGCACGAAGGTCAGTGGGTGCCTGTCGAGGCTTATGATTCTACGACAACGGTCGGTTATAAGCGTATCGTCCGTTTCCGGACCGTGACCTCAAAACAGTTTCGGATACGTTTTCTCGATGCCCGTGGTCCGCTCTGCATCAATAATGTGGAGGCTTTTCTGGCACCGGCGCTGATGGTTGAACCGCGTATCATTCGCAACGAGAAGGATGAGGTAATGATTCTGTCGGGCGATAAAAACTCGGTTGTGTATTATACAACGGACGATTCACGGCCTACACTCGAATCGGCACGTTACGATCACCCATTCTCATTTGCGCAAAAAGGCCGAATCAAAGCAGCTTGTTATGATGAAACATTCCGGAGATGGAGTCCGGTTACTGTGGCCGAACTCGATCTTCCTGCATCGTCTTATGAAATGACAGATGATAAAATGATCGCACTTTTCGATGGGGACGGAACGACACTGTATGCCTTGCCTAAGGGTGATAACTCGTTGATTGTCAGGTTGAAAGAAAAGAAAAAAATCGTTGGGTTTCGCTATTTACCCAACCAGCAACGCTATGCCGATGGGCATATTTCTTCGTATCAGGTTTTGGTCGATGGGAAAGAGGTGGCGAAAGGCGAGTTCTCCAATATCCGCAACAATCCCGTCGTGCAGGAAGTACGGTTTGCCCGACCGGTCGAAGGAAAAACGCTTCGCCTTGCAGCAAAGAGTATCGTTCTGAATCCGCCCGTAAGAATCGGTGACTTCTCTCTGATTACAGAATAACAACGTGAGAACAGAAGAACTCATTTTTCAGCCGTATAAATAAAATTCATAAGAATGGACTCAGGACTTTTGCCTTTTGCTTTACTGTGTTTTACATCTTTCTTCACACTGACGAATCCGTTGGGAACGATGCCCGTCTTTCTGACGATGACAAACGGTATGACCGAGAAGGAACGTCGTGCCATTGTACGACGGGCTACCATCGTTGCATTCCTCACTTTGATGGTCTTCATCTTTTCCGGACAGTTTTTATTCAAATTCTTCGGAATCTCGACCAATGGCTTTCGTATTGTAGGAGGGGTGATCATCTTTAAAATCGGATTCGATATGTTGCAGGCGCGTTATACTTCGCTCCGGTTGAAAGACGAGGAGATCAAGACATACGCCAACGATATTTCCGTCACACCGCTCGGTATCCCGATGCTTTGCGGGCCGGGGGCCATTGCCAATGCCATTGTTCTGATGCAGGACGCGCATACCATTGAGATGAAAGGTGTACTAATTGGCATCGTGGCGCTCATCTATCTCTTCGCTTTTTTCATGCTCAGCGCCTCGACTCGGCTTGTTAAAGTGCTCGGAGAAACAGGAAATAATGTTATGATGCGTTTGATGGGATTGATTCTGATGGTCATTGCCGTCGAGTGCTTCGTTGGCGGCGCCCAACCGATTTTAGTCGATATCTTAAAGAAAGGAACAATATCTCTGCCCCTGACGGAATGATGTGGACTCCATCATGAAGATGTGCGCAACGATCTCCGCCTTCATTTTTATCACAAAGCCCTTTCCTTGCCGAAAAAGGGGCTTTCGTTTTGCCGCCTCCGTTTAATTTTTAATCCGATAAATACTTTTACAAGACAACAATAATTCCATATCTTTGCGGGAAATATTGGTGGTATGCAAGACACCACCGCGAAAATCAGCCTGTTGACAGCCTTCCGATGGCTTTGTGCAAGAAGAAGGGACATCGGGACAAGAAAGAATAGATAGATAAATAAACAAGAAGAACGATGAATATATTGCTATTAGGTTCGGGAGGACGTGAGCATGCATTAGCATGGAAAATGGCTCAAAGCCCGAAGATCGGACAACTTTATATTGCTCCCGGTAATGCGGGGACAGCGACTGTGGGAACAAACGTAGACTTGCAAGCGAATGATTTTGCAGGCATCAAAACGTTTGTGTTGACGAATCACGTCGATATGGTCGTTGTGGGGCCGGAGGATCCGCTGGTGGCAGGGATCTATGACTATTTCCGCGATGATGATGGGCTGGCTCGCATCCCGGTCATTGGCCCGAGTCGTAAAGGAGCTCAACTGGAAGGGAGTAAAGGCTTTGCCAAGGCTTTTATGATGCGACATGATATTCCTACCGCACGCTACCGCAGCTTCACCGCCGACAAGCTGGCAGCCGGCGAGGCCTTTCTCGAAACCTTATCTCCTCCTTACGTGCTGAAAGCCGACGGACTGGCAGCCGGTAAGGGTGTGCTGATTATCGATTCGCTCGACGAAGCAAAGAGGAGACTGCGCGAGATGTTGCAAGGCATGTTTGGCGAGGCTGGCCGCACGGTTGTTATCGAGGAGTTCCTCGACGGTATCGAATGTTCGGTGTTTGTGCTGACCGATGGCAATGATTACAAAATCCTTCCGGTAGCGAAGGATTATAAACGGATCGGCGAGGGCAATACCGGTTTGAACACCGGAGGTATGGGGGCCGTATCGCCCGTTTCGTTTGCCGACGCTCTGTTTATGCAAAAGGTGGAGGAGCGCATCATCCGTCCTACGGTCGACGGGTTGCGCACCGAAGGGATCGACTACAAAGGGGTTATTTTTTTCGGACTGATTAATGTCAAAGATGAGCCGATGGTGATCGAATACAACTGTCGTATGGGCGATCCCGAAACGGAAGTGGTGATGTTACGTATCGAGAGCGACCTTGTTGATCTGCTCGAAGGAGTAGCCCAAGGCACCCTGTCTACGTGCGAACTGATCGAAGATGTGCGTGCGGCTGTCACCGTGATGCTTGTCAGCGGCGGATACCCCGGAGCCTATGAGAAAGGTAAAGTCATCACCGGCCTCGACACGGTTCATACACCCGACCGTATCGTGTTTCATGCCGGAACGACCCGGAAAGATGGAGCCGTCATTACGTCGGGCGGACGTGTCATCGCTGTCAGCTCATACGGGATTACGAAAGAAGAGGCCTTGAAGAAATCGTATGCCGGAGCGGAGGCCATCGATTTCGAAAGGAAGTACTATCGGCGTGATATCGGGTTCGATCTGTAAACATCACCACCGGATATGGGACGAGAATCCGAAGAGTTTCAGCGCAGAAAACGGATCAATCTGTCGAGACTGCCCAACCTTATCCTTACCGTACTGGTTTGTCTGGTATATTGGACGGTAGGATATCAATACTCGGTCGGCTATCCGGTCGTTTGCAATACGGGGGGCTCACCGGTGTGGGAGGCTGTCTGTGCGATACTGCCCGACAAGCGTTTCACCTACCTGATCGGATGCTCGCTGATCTGTTTGCTCGCTTTTATTATACAGCGAATCAATTTTTCGTTCGTTATCGTTCGAGGAAAGACGCTGTTGCCTTTTCTTTTTTTTCTACTTTTTGTCAGCACTAATCCGGATATCTTCCCCCTTCGTCCGGCCTCTCTCACTCTTTTCTTCCTGCTCGGAGCGCTGGCTGAGCTTTTCAGTTCGTACCAAAGCCCCGAACAGACAGGACGCGTTTTCAATTGGTCCGTGTACCTGAGTCTGGGCAGTCTGATCTGGCCGCATCTGCTTTGGATGGTGCCGCTTTTTTGGTTCGGGATGTACCGTCTGCATTCGCTGACGCCTCAAAACCTGCTCACTTCCGTGCTGGGTATCCTTACCACCTTCGGGTTCGTATTTGTCTGGTGTCTTTGGAAGCATGATTACACCCTCTTTATTGTACTGAAGGAGCAATTGGCGGCCATCCATCCGTTCTTTCTGAGTAATCCTCTGCGAATCGAATGGCTCAGTTCGATTTGTGTCGTTTGTCTGACGATTATTACGTATATCTATATTTTACTGCATGAATTCGAGCATAACATACGTACACGGCAATTTCTTTCCTTCCTGTTGGTCTTCGCGTTCTATTCGTTGATACCGCTCGGCCTGTACGAACAGCATTCGGTCGATTTTCTATGCCTCTTCTATGTACCCTCATCCATGCTGGTTTCCTATTTCTTCTCCGACCGACGTAACCTGTTGACGTACTTGTTCTATATCCTGATTGTCATCTTCCTCATGCTCTTGCTGCTCGTTCGTTTATGGACTTTCTGATCGATTACGGGTACATCGGTGTTTTCATTGCCTCTTTTCTGGCGGCCACCGTCCTTCCTTTCAGTTCCGAGGTTGTGCTCACAGGAGTCCTGTTGGGCGGCGCATCGTATCTGCCTTGTATGATTGCGGCGACGATGGGTAATTTTCTCGGCGGAATGACATGCTATTGGACCGGAAAAGCCGGGAAGGTGGAATGGATCAGGAAATACCTTCGGCTCAACATCGACAAATTGCTGAAAGTACAGCAATGGATCAGCGGGAAAGGCTCATGGACAGCTTTTTTCGTGTTCGTACCCGGTATCGGCGATTTTATTGCCGTGGCACTCGGTTTTTTACGTGCCAACGTATGGAGGGTCGCTTTCTGGATGCTACTTGGCAAAGCCCTCCGTTATTGGGTATGGATGGAACTGGTATATAAAGTGCAGGGAGCCGTCTGAAGTCTTATTGCAAAGCGTTAAAACAGGCATATATCCGAATGGGAGACCGGATGACAAGCAAAATATTTCGTCAGTCCTGCAAAAATACGATTTCATTCGCATCATTTTGTATTGAAGAAATAGACTTTGAAGATAAAAGAAATAAACATTATTCAATTGAGGTTTTATTTTATTCAGAAGAATTGATATTTTTGCAATTGCCGGCTTTATGGTCGGGCTGATTATTTCCAAAACATGAATACATTTTTTTTGTTATGAAAAAAAGAATGCTATGTATGGTGGCAATGCTCATGACGGGAACGCTCTCGGCACAGGAGATTACCGGACCATGGAGCGGAAGTATGTCCGTGAGTGGTTTCAAACTGCGCCTTGTGTTTCACATTCAGCGAAGCGAGCAGGGACTTTCTGCTACGCTCGACAGCCCCGATCAGGGTGCGAAAGGTATTCCGTGCGATACGGTTACATTCAACCCTCCTGCGTTGCGTATCGTTATGCGAAGCTTGGGGGCTTCTTATGATGCGGTATTGGCAAACGATACGCTGAAAGGCACCTTCTCGCAGGTGGGGATGAAGATACCGCTTGATATGGTTCGTAACGATATATCCAAAGGTCTGTTCAAACGCCCGCAAGAGTCTCGTCCGCCATTTCCGTATTACACCGAAGAGGTCACGTTTATTAACTCGACCGATAACATCACGCTGGCCGGCACGTTAACGTTGCCTGCGAAAGAAGGGAAGTATCCCGTTGTCGTTCTGATCTCGGGCAGTGGCCCTCAAAACCGTGACGAAGAGTTGATGGGACATAAACCCTTCTTAGTGGTAGCCGATTACCTGACCCGAAACGGTATCGGAGTACTGCGGTATGATGACCGCGGCACGGCGCAGTCCGGCGGCCGTTTCTCTACGGCTACCTCGTCCGATTTTTCCAATGATGCCGAAGCGGCCGTCGAATACCTGAGGACTCGCCACGAGGTAGATTCTCTCCGGATAGGGCTGATCGGCCACAGCGAAGGAGGCATCATCGCTCCGATGGTCGCGGCGAGGAACAAACGTGTGGCGTTTGTGGTGATGCTTGCCGGGGTAGGTGTGCCCGGCCATGAAGTATTGAAAACACAGGTCGAAGATATGGCTAAAGCATCGGGTGTACCGGACAGCGCACGTAAGATAAACAACCGGATTACAGAAAGGATGTATGAATTAATTCTTACATGCAGTGATCAGAAGTATGTATTGGATAGTCTGACTGTTTACATAAGGCAGTCCGAGCAAGTTGTTCAGCCTGAATTTAGTATAGATGTGGATGATCCGCTTTTGAAAGCCACAGCAAGATGGATGCTCTCTCCGTGGATGCAATACTTTCTGCGCTATGATCCCGCCCCGACGCTCCGAAAAGTAACCTGTCCCGTGCTGGCACTCAATGGCACGAAAGATATGCAAGTTGCCGCACAATCCAATTTGTCGGCTATCCGGAAAGCATTGGAGGAGGGAGGAAATACTGATGTTACTGTTCGCGAACTTCCAGGGTTAAATCATCTTTTCCAGGAGTGCACGACCGGAGCCCTCGATGAATATGCTACAATCGAACAAACGTTTGCCCCTTCGGCACTCGAAATCATCGTCGCGTGGATCAAGGAACGGAAATGAAAGAAAAGGGATTGGTTTACGGCTGTTTCCTCGCCATACGTATCCGGCAGGAAGAAAAAGCCATGAAGGGAATGTGGAGCTCTACCAATCCCTGATATTGTTTTCGTCGGGAAAATAATTGTATTGATCTAAAAGAGGATAAAGCATTTTGCCGTAGTGAAGCCGTAGGGATATGGCGTATGTTTTATAACATGGCGTAACGTTGCAGCAGGTCGTTTTTTGGGTAGTAGGGGGATTATCGGTTTTTTTGTGAAAAAATCGGATTTTTGCAATAACATTAAAAAAAAGAATATCCATGAAAAGTAAATCGCTACTTGTTTTTAGTTTTCTGCTGATGCCCTTATGGCTTTTTGCCCAGCAACGCATAACCGTTTCGGGCGTTGTAACGGAGCAAGCCACGGGTGAGCCCGCTATTGGTGTCAGTATTCTGGTAAAAGGTACGACAAATGGGACCGTGACCGGGATCGATGGTTCGTACACGTTATCCGACGTTCCGGCTCAGGCAACGTTGGTCTTCAGTTATATCGGTATGACGACGGTGGAGCAGGCCGTCAACGGACGCTCACGTATCGATGTGATGATGTCGGAGGATCGGCAGGTATTGGACGAAGTTGTGGTTATCGGTTACGGAAGCGCCAAGAAGCGTGACCTTACCGGGTCGATCGTCAGTATCAAAGCCGCCGAGTTTGCCGATCGTCCGTCGACGAACCCATTGGCTTCCATACAGGGGAAACTTGCGGGAGTGCAGGTGGTCAATGCCGGACATGCCGGACAGGATCCGGAAATTCGTATCCGCGGCACAAACTCGATCAACGGATATGCGCCGTTATATGTTGTGGATGGATTATTTTCTGACAACATCAACTATTTGAACCCTGCCGATATCGAGTCGATGGAAGTATTGAAAGACCCTTCATCGCTCGCGATCTTTGGTGTTCGCGGCGCCAACGGGGTGATTATCGTGAATACGAAACGCGCCAAATCCGGGCAGACGGTTGTGAACATCAACTCATCGTTCGGATTCAGAAACGTCGCCGACCGGATGTCGATGACCAATGCCGCTCAGTTCCGCGAACTATATGATGAACAGCGAGTCAATCAGGGACTGGGCGCATACGACTATGCGAAATGGAATGCCGATACCGACTGGCAGGACGTGATCTTCCGGCAGGGTTTTATGACGAACCACAATGTAAGCATCACGGGCGCCAGCGAGAAGAACCGTTTCTACTTAGGTCTCGGCTACACATCGGAGGAAGGCAATATTCTGCATGAAAAGTACTCGAAGGTAACGGCTAACCTGAACAGCGATTATCAGGTGACTGATTTTTTGCGCTTCGGATTTCAGGTAAACGGTTCGCGTACATGGCCGTCCGATGCCAAAGGCGTATCGGGAGCCATCCGGGCCGCACCGATTGCTCCGGTCTATCATGAGAAAACCGGCCTGCTGCATACGCTTCCTGATTTTCAGCGGGCACAGGTGTGGAACCCGATGATCGACGTGGAAACGCGAGCCGGACATGCGGTCGGCGTAAACAACCGGGTGGCCGGAAATATCTACGGCGAGGTGGATCTTCTGAAAAATCTGAAATTTAAAACTACCTTCTCATTGGATTACGCCGTAGGGGAAGTGCGGAGATTCAGTCCGATTATTTATGTGTACAATCCCGATGTTGCAGGCAAAGAGAATCTGACCGACCGCGAATCGGTATCGCAAAATAAATCGACACGTACCGTCGCACAAAGCGACTATATTCTGACATACGACTTGTCGTCGGGCGGACACAGCTTGACGGCGATGGCCGGATTAACCACAAATTATACCGAATATTCGCTGCTGGAAGGCGCAAGAGAACAACATCTTAATGATATCATCTTTTCGATTCCCGATAATGACAAGGATAAATGGTGGATTTCCTCGATTGATGCGAAAGCCTCGTCGAACGGAGGTGCACAACACCGCCGTTTCACTATGTCATACCTGCTTCGGGCGTTATACAGCTATCAGAACAGGTATTTGCTCAACGTGTCGTACCGTCGCGACGGCGCTTCGGTGTTCCGTTCGGTAGGCAACACGTGGGAGAACTTCTATTCGCTCGGTGCAGGCTGGGTCGTTTCGGAAGAGGCGTTCATGAAAAATCAGTCGATGATCGACTACCTGAAGTTGAAAGGCTCGTGGGGAGTGTTGGGAAGCCAGAATACCGGAGGATTCCATTATCCTACATATCCTCGACTGGAGAACTCGGGCAGCGCTGTTTTCGGCGACAACATCATCGCGGGCTATTCGTTGAAGTATCTGCCCCGTAATCTGTCGTGGGAGAAAACGCACGCATGGGAGGCCGGTCTCGAGATTGCTTTCTTCGGGAATCGGCTTCGTATTGAGCCGGTGTATTATAACAAGGTAACGAAAGATATTATTGTTTTGTTATCGGGTTTCTCGGGGGCGAAAAATTCGCTCGAAAATCTCGGAGAGATCCGTAACCGGGGCATGGAGCTTTCAGCTTCGTGGTCGGATAAGATCGGAGAAAGCGGGCTGAAGTACACCGTATCAGGTAACCTGACGACAATCGACAATCAGGTGCTTTCGCTCGGACGTGGCCCCGAGGATGCCATCTTTGAAGGACCGAAAGGCATCTCGCGTTCGATGGAAGGGTATCCTGTGGCACACTTCTACGGTTATCAGGTTATCGGCGTATACCAGAACAAAGAAGACGTGAAGCGTTACTACCCGAATAAAGTCGGCAGTCCGGCACCCGGCGACCTGAAATTTAAGGATGTGAACGGCGACGGCGTGATCACGCAGGACGACCGTACAATGATCGGTAATCCGACACCCGACCTTACCTACGGTTTCAACGTCAACCTCGAATATCGAAACTTCGATCTGGGCGTCGACATGATGGGAGTTTATGGTAACGAAGTCTACCGGACCTGGGATGACCCGACGTATGCTCAGTTGAACTACCTTACCTCGCGGATGAACCGCTGGCACGGCGAAGGTACGTCCAACTGGGAGCCGATTCTGAACCCGTCGCGGGCATTGAATCTGCTAAATTCAAACTATTTTATCGAAGACGGCAGTTTCTTCCGCATACGTAACGTTCAGCTCGGATACAAACTCTATCCGGCACTGTTGAGCAAGCTGCATCTGAAGTCGCTGCGACTGTATGCGAATATTCAGAACCTGAAAACATGGCGGCGTAACACGGGATACACGCCCGAGATGAAAGGCTCGGCCTTGGAATCGGGTATCGACAGAGGAACGTATCCCATGCCGGTGATTTATACTTTCGGATTTAACTTAACTTTCTAAATACATCGATTATGAATCATTCTATCAGAAATATCATAGGAATACTCGCAACAGGCCTTGCGATGCTGGCGGGCGGATGCACCGACCTGTTAGATCAGCGTCCGCAGGGAGAGTGGATACAGGGCGATGAAAGCGGTGGCGGATCATTTCAGTCCGATGTCTTTACCTTGTACGCCAAGATGCGCGGGTTTAGCGTAACAAGCGGAACAACGGCACTGGCAGTGCATTGCTTCCGTTCCGAAGATGCCGAAAAAGGCAGTACGGCCTCCGACGGCGCGGCACACGGCAAAATGTTCGACGACTTTGAATACATTGCAACAAACGGACTGATTGCCGGTTACTGGACCGGGAACTACGAGCTGATTATCTTAGCCAATAAAGTCATTGCCGACATCGAGCAGAGCGAGAAGGAAAAAGGTTCCCTATCGGATGGTGACCGCATCAACAAGTCGGAAGCGCATTTCTTCCGTGCCTTCGCTTTCTTCAATCTGGTGCGTGCGTTCGGCGACGTGCCCAAAATTGATTTCAAAGTGAACAAGGCCGAAGAGGCGAATATTCCGAAGTCTCCCGCGGCAGATATCTACACTTTGATCGACGCCGACCTGACCGCTGCCGAAGCGCATCTGCCCAAGACGTGGCCGGCCGTATACACCGGTCGTCTGACCTGGGGCGCCGCACGGTCACTGCATGCAAGGACCTACATGCAACGCAATGATTGGACGAATATGTATGCGGCATCCACGGAAGTAATCAAGTCCGGCCTGTATAACCTGAATACGCCATACGACAAGATCTTCCGTGAATCGGGTGAGAACAGCAGCGAGTCCGTCTTTGAGCTGCAATGTACGGCGACTCCATCACAACCGGGCTCGAACGAGATCGGTAGCCAGTTTGCACAGGTGCAGGGCGTACGTGGCGCCGGCGAATGGAATCTCGGCTGGGGTTGGCATACGCCGACTCAGTTGTTGGCTGATGCGTTTGAAAAAGGCGATCCGCGCAAGGACGAGACGTTGCTCTACTTTGTCAAGACAGGCGAAGACGCGAATACGATTGAGCCAAACAAACCGTGGGGCGAGCGGCCTGTTGCCAATGCTTCCGTCGTCAATAAATACTATAATAAGAAAGCATACACCGATCCTACGCTGCGTGCCACTTACACAAAGAGTGGCCACTGGTATAACATCCGCCTGATTCGCTATGCCGACGTCGTACTTATGGCGGCCGAAGCGGCCAATGAGACGGGCAAAACAGGCGAAGCGATGGAATACCTCGAAATGGTACGCGCTCGTGCCCGGGGAAGCAATGCTGCTGTTCTGCCGAAAGTAACGACAACCGATCCGGCCGAGATGCGCAAAGCCATCCGTCACGAACGCCGGGTAGAGCTGGGTATGGAGTTCGACCGTTTCTACGACCTTGTGCGCTGGGGCATCGCCCGCGAAGTGTTGCATGCGGCCGGCAAAACGAATTATCAGGACAAGCATGCGTTACTGCCTTTGCCGCAAACGGAAGTCGACAAGTCGAATGGCGTACTCAAACAGAATCCGAATTACTAACCGATTAAAACAAGACCTTATGAAAAAGACAATGTATATGGGAATCGCGTTGGCCGGCTTGTTGCTAACGTCATGTTTTCAGGACTTGGGGCAAGACCCGCCGTTCGACTATCCGCAGCAGCCGACACCTCCGCCGCTCGGCGCCGACGGACAAATCTTCTACCTGTCGTTCGACAAGGATTTTGAGGAATACCAAAGTCTTTCTGAGGCTTTACCGACAGGAACACCCTCGCTGACCGACGGAAAAAAAGGTAAAGCATATACAGGGGCCAAAGACAGCTATCTTACGTTTGACGTGGCCAATCTGGCCGCGCCGTTAGGATCGTCGATGACGTTTGCGTTCTGGTACAAGCTCAATCCTGTGCCCGACCGTGCCGGTCTGCTCGTGCTTGCTCCCAAGACGGAAGGCAAACCTGCCGACAAACAAAATAACCGCAAAGCCGGCTTCCGTATCTTCCGCGAAAAAGCGGGTGCGAAGCAGCGCATCAAGGCCAATGTGGGCAACGGAACGGCCGATAGCTGGTTAGACGGTGGCGCTAAGGCCGACCTTGATCCGGAGACGAACGCATGGAAATACGTTGCGCTGGTGCTGACCGAAGGGAAGGCTTTCTTTTACCTTGACGGTGAAGAGGTGGCCGCCACAAACCTGACCCGTATCAGCTGGGACGGCTGCGATCTGATGTCTATCGGTTCGGGGTCACCGCGCTTCAACGAGTGGAACCACCTCTCCGATCACAGCCTGATCGACGAGCTGCGTATCTACAACAAAGCATTGAGCGCTGCCGAAATCAAACAGTTAATGAATAAATAACGCACACTATGAAACAACGAATCTGCATCTTGCTGCTAGGCTGTGTTTGCGGCATGCAGTGGATTTCCGCTCAGAAGAAATTCCCTCAGTATGAGAGCGACGTGTATGTATCGAAGAGCGGCGACTCGCTGCTTTATCGCAGTCTGAAACCTGAAAACGTAGCCGAAGGTAAAACGTATCCGTTAGTGCTCTTTCTGCATGGAGCGGGCGAACGCGGCTCGGACAATGAGAAACAACTGTTTCACGGAGGCATGCTTTTTACCAATCCCGTTAACCGAACACAATACCCCGCCTTCGTATTGTTCCCGCAATGTCCGGAAGATCGCTACTGGCCTACGCCGCTACGTCCCGACGGTTTCAAAGACGGCAATCCTTTTCCGATTGACGCTGAAATCTCACGGCCGCTCGCATTGGTGAAGGAACTCCTCGACCGGACGATGGCCGAATACCCCGTCGATCCCCGTCGTGTGTATGTGATGGGGCTGTCGATGGGCGGCATGGGTACATTCGATCTTGTCTGCCGTTACCCCGATCTCTTTGCTGCCGCGATCCCCATCTGCGGAGGCATACATACCGGGCGATTAGAGAAACTTGTTACATCGACAAAGTTCCGTATCTACCACGGAGATTCCGATTCGGTTGTGCCGGTAGAGTTTTCGCGCGAGGCTTATCTGGCATTAAAGAAGGCCGGTATCGAGGCAGAATACATTGAATTTCCGGGCATTGATCATGGCAGTTGGAACCCGGCGTTTAGCCAGTCCGATTACCTCTCGTGGCTGTTCGGACAGCGCAAACCGGACGGAGGAGGCTTATGAGAGCAATAGCCGCAGCTTTCCTGTGCCTCTGCCTGACAGTCGGATGCGATAAAAAATCGGAGAAAGAGACACTCCCGGCCGAGCAACGTCTGCTGACATTTGCCGACGACGACGCGTTCCTCGATTATATTCAGCGAACGCACTTGAATTATATGTGGGACGGAGCCGAGCCGACATCGGGCTTGGCTCCCGAACGCATTCATATAGATGGCGTTTATCCGCAGAACGATGCCGACGTCGTGACTACGGGCGGTAGCGGCTTCGGCCTGGCAGGGCTGTTAGTCGCCGTTGAGCGGGGATTTATCCCGCGCGATACGTGTGTCGGGCGGCTTCACCGTATCGTCGATTATCTGGCGCGTGCCGACCGGTTTCACGGTGTCTGGCCACACTGGATCTACGGAAAGACCGGAAAAGTAAAGCCGTTCAGCTCGAGAGATGACGGGGGCGACCTTGTCGAAAGCGCTTTTCTGATGCAGAGCCTCCTGTGCGTGCGTGAATATTTCAAGGAAGGGAATGCGTCGGAACGTGCATTGGCGCAGAAGATCGATACACTTTGGCATGCGATGGAGTGGGACTGGTATCTGAACGGTAAGGATGTGCTGTACTGGCACTGGAGTCCCACACACGAATGGCAGATGAACTTCTCGATCGAAGGGTATAACGAGTGCTTGATCGCATATATTCTTGCGGCTTCGTCGCCCACACATCCCATTCCGGCTTCGGCTTACCACAACGGATGGGCACGCGGCGGAGGTATTCGCAGCGAGTCCGTTGCTTACGGGCTACCGTTGCGGGTCAAACATAACGGTGCCGAAGGCTACGGAGGGCCTCTCTTCTGGGCACATTACTCTTACATCGGCTTGAACCCGACAGGGCTGAAAGACCGGTATGCCGATTATGGCGAGGTGAACCGTAATCAGGCGCTGGTCAACTATGCCTACTGCGTGCAGAACCCGCAAGGGCATAAAGGATACGGCGAGAACTGCTGGGGACTGACGGCCAGCTACACGGTCAATGGCTACACGGCGCACAGGCCGATGCAGAACGATCCGGGCGTCATCACGCCTACGGCGGCGCTGTCGAGTTTCCCCTATACCCCCGACGAATCGATGAAGGCTCTGCGCCATTTCTACTTTACCCTTGGCGACAGTATTTGGGGGGCGTATGGTTTTTACGATGCTTTCAGTATCGGTCACGGTTGGTATCCGAAACGTTATTTGGCGATCGATCAGCTGACCATTGCCCCGATGATCGAAAATCATCGTACGGGGCTGCTCTGGCGTTTATTTATGAACGCCCCCGAAATACGCGAAGGACTGAAGAAGTTGGGCTTTGAAGTTGCTGTTTGAAACCGAAGAGCGAGCCGCTATAAGGAGAAAATACCTGTAATAACGGTGGATAAAAGGAAGTAACATATTTGATTTATTTTTACCCGAAAGCAATAAAAAAAGAAAAAGGAAAAGTACTATCCTTTCCTTTCTCTTTTTTTATGATTGACGATGCCATCCTTAAGATCACAACATCAGGTGATAATACAACGAATCAGGTCACTTAGGAAGTTGTGGTTCGGATACTTTTGATGGTCGAATACACTTCGGAATATTCGGGCTCACGCACTTCTCTGACTTCACTCATCCCTCTGAAATCGGAAGAAGAAAAATATTTCATCAACTGCAAATAAAAGACTTTTCCCACCGCATCTTCGTGAATATAGAGTTGCAGGGGCTGATTGTTCGCTTCCGCCGCATCAGCAAGACCTTTGAAATCACCGGCCTCGAACATCTGCAAAAGTGCTTCTTCGCTCACAGCCGAAGAATCGAATTTCTTCACAGCGCTCTTTACAATCTTGCCACCACTCTGCTTGTTGTAGTATGCTTCGCCACCGAAATAAGCCACAAAACCAAAATATAACAGCCCGATTACACCAATCACACGAATCAGGGAAGAGGAAAGCGGAAGAATGGAAGGGAAGATGATCAGCAACAAACAGATGGCTGCCAATACATAGTAGACAATCTTCTTTGTCCCGTTTGTTCTTTTTTCAATGTCACTGTTTGCCTCATAATATGCATAGAGGTTCACCGGATAATCTTTTTTTTCTGTTTCCATGTTCTCTTTTTTTAAGTGTTGATTTATATCTATTGTTTCATTTCTGTCGTACCTTTCTCATGAGTTCCCTCTTAGAATTTTTTCGCAAAGGTACATTTTTTATGTAAGTTCGGGATAAAAACTCTTATAAAAGTTGGTAATCATGCGATTTTTTATTCTTAGGAAAGAATGAGTTAAAGAGGCCGCTTATAGGATTGTCAAGGATAAAATGACCGAACTGTTTTGCATGTTCGATGAGGTTAGCGAGATTCACGTAACCGAGTGGGAGGAAAACCTCGTTTTTTTCGTACTCGGTTTGCATGAAAAGAAGTGATAGCAAAACAAACAGGCACGGATTCCACAGATCAACACGGCTATTCATCATCCGCGAAAATATGTGTAACCCGTGCCTGAAGGAAAGCTTACAAAAGTGTTTTAATGTGCTTTCTCAAAACAGACAATGTCCGGTTTTTATTTCTCGGCGTGTGCTCCGCCGGTTGTCGGCCAGTAGATGTTCTGATAAAGATTACTTGTTTCTATTTTCTTATCCGGAGAAGCCAAGCGTAAATCTTCGTTCCCGATGGGATAGAGATAGTATGCCTCGTGCCAGTTATACCCGTCGCGCAGTTCGTTGGTACTTTGCATGCTCCGACTGTAAGGACGCAGATAGATACTCAGGTCCTTGCTTGAGACGATGGCTTCGGCCGATCCGTCGGCTTTCAAGTCGCCGTATTTTTTATAGGTTTCGGTCCAGAAGTTGACACCTTCGGGAATCCATTTGGTCGTAATCATGCGATCGAAGGCACGCCAGCGTATCAGGTCAGGAAAGCGTTGTCCTTCGCTGAAGAGTTCGGCCATGCGTTCACGACGGATATTGTAGAGGGTTTTGTCTATCATTGCCGTACCTGAATAGACTGCGAAGTCGTTTTCTTTCGTCAAGTCAGTAGCTGCAATCGTGGCATCGATATCCGTACTTACCCCTGCGCGTGCACGCAACTTCTGCCAATAACCTTTGGCAGTGGCATCCAAACTTTTGTTCAGTTCACAGGAAGCCTCCATATAGTTCAGGAGTGCTTCGGCAGAACGGAAGATAGGACAGGCGTTGGTACCCCGGCGTTCGTCGTTTTCCGTCTGGTTATAGTCGTAAGTGTAATACTTGCGCGGCTGATAGCCGGTGATGGCACGTTTTTCGCTTACACTTGTAGTAATGTCAGGTTTGGTAAAGGCAGTACCGGCAGTAGGGGCTTTCGGATCGGAATCGAGCATGTTGCTTTCTCCCCATACGAAGAGTTGCAGGCGTTCGTCGCGTCCGGCCTTGGCATCGTCTATCGACACGTCACCCTTGTACGTATCGTCCGCATAGATGGGAAGCCCCTTCTTGGTCAGGAAAGTCTCGACAAAGACGCGGGTATAACCGTCGGCACATCCTATCTTGACGCGATGTGGGACATCGTTCTTGATGTTTTGCGCCGAGTTGTACTCTTTCCACAGCAATACCTCAGGCACGTTTGCCAGCGACGGTTGGCTGTACATTTCGAAATAGCCGTTCCATCCGTAAACGGTTCCGTTTGCGGGATTCATGGTGTGAGTATTCTCCGTCAGTTCTGCTTTGTCGGCCACTTGCTTGGCTGCGTTCATCGCTTCGGTCAGGAAAAAGCGTATTTCGGCATCGATATCGAAAGACTTTCCGTTGTTGTACGCCATCTTGGCTCCCGGCCAGTTGGCATCGCCCGGCACGCGTCCCGAGCCTTTGTGGTATTTTTCGAATGTTCCTTCAAAAAGAGCCACTCTCGACTTGAACAGCAGGGCTGTCTCTTTATTAATGCGCTGTCCTTTGAATTTTCCACGGTCGGCAAGGAAACCGATGGCTTTGTCCAGATCTGCAAGGATAAAACGTGCCACTTCATTGCGCGGCGCCCGCTTGCTGGCTTCTATGATGGCCGCATCATTATCTTCCAAAACAGTGGTAACGATAGGCAGGTCGCCGAATCTGGCCATCGTATTGAAGTAATTGACGGCTCTCAGGAAATAGGCCTCACCGATATAGTTGCGAATAAGAACGTCGTCACCGCTGATTTTCTTAGCCTCATAAGCCGGAATGACCCTCTCGAGGAAGTAGTTGCAGATACGGAAGTTTCCATAGTAGCCTTGCAGGCTCTTTCCGGCAGGCACTTCCCAGTGTCCATTGGAGAAAAGTCTCGTATTTCCGTTCACATCCTGCACAAAGATGTCGGTATTCCGGTCGGAGCGTGCCAGACCGTCATTCCATACATTCACATCGTGATACATGCCGCCGTTGAAAGGCAACTGTAGAAAGCCGTCGTAGTAGCTGTTCAGGTATGAAGCCAGCTGGTCGGCGTTGTTGTAGTAGGATTCGGGCGTAATCTGGCTCACCGGATCCAGGTCCAACAGATCGTTGCACGAGGTGGAGATCATGGAAACGGTTCCCAGTATCGTGCACAGACTTAGATATTTTATATTGATTTTCATACGTTTTTTTTTCTTTAGATGATTAAAAACTGAGGTTTACACCCACTGAAACAGTTCTTTGCAACGGGTAGGTTTTGGCTGCTCCCCAGCCTTCGTCTCCATAACTGCCGAATACTTCCGGGTCGTAGATGCTGGAGAGTCTGGTGAGGGTGAACAGATTGTCGCACGATACATAGATGCGGCAGTTGCTCAGACCGGAGGGATGGAGAACGGACTGCGGCAGCGAGTACCCGAACTGGAGATTCTTGCAACGAATGTAAGAAGCATCCTGCAGGTAGCGCGTCTGTGCAATTTGGTTCTTCCGGATTTCTCCAAAGTAAGGTTTCGGATAATAAGCTCCCGTATTTTCCGGTGTCCAATAGTCCATGTGTTCTTTAAAGGCTGCGCTTTGCCACACATTGCCCACTGCCCCCCAGAAGTAGGGGTCGCCCGAACCGAAATGCCAGTCGCGTTTCAGCACACCTTGGAAGAAGATGGAAAAGTCGAAGCCTTTCCATTCGGCATCCAGATTGAGACCGAAGCGATAACGCGGCGTAGAGTTACCGATGCGCTTCAGATCACCATGATCGTCCAACGTATTGTTTCCGCTGTTCACAATACCTTCGTCGATGATTTTACCATTGGCATCCTTGCGGTCTACGAGGTTCTTGAACATCACGTCGCCTGCTCCCCAGTTGCTGCCCCAATTGGGTTTGTTCTTTTTCAGCCACTCGGCCATTTCGGCATCGGTTTTGGCAATGCCGGCACTTTCGTATCCCCAGATTTCGTTGAGATACTTCCCGTTATAATAACTGTAAATGTCTCCTGTTTCATTGGGATATCTCAGAATCTTAGAACGTGCATCGGAAAGATTTAGGCGTGCGCCGTACTTAAAGTCGCGTATCCGGTCGCGCCAGCCTATTTCCAGTTCCCAACCGGTAGTACGCATATCGCAGTTGTTGGTTTTGGGAGCGTTGGTTCCCAATACGGAGCCCAGTCGCGGAGCAGGGCCGATCATATCTTTGGTGGTGCGGCTGTACCAATCGAACGAGCCGGTCAAGCGGTTATTGAACGCAGCCCAGTCCAGACCGACGTCCCACGTTTCTACCGTTTCCCAAGTCATACTACTGTTAACGATGCCGGGAATGTAGGCAGTATTGGGTTTTTCACCGTTGATGAGCCATCCGCCACTGGCTGAGGAGATGCTCTGCTGCTGATAGAAAGGATACCAATCCCAAAAGCTGTCATATCTGGAGCTGGTGTTACCCAATTGCCCCCACGAAGTGCGCAGCTTCAGCAGGCTGATGTTGTCGGTCAGTTTTTCAAAGAAGTCTTCGCGAGCAATGTTGTATCCTACGGAGAAGGAGGGGAACCAGGCCCAGCGCTTATCACCCACGAAACGTGAAGAACCGTCGTAGCGGATATTGGCTTCAAGGAGGTATTTACCGTCGTAGTCATAATTCAACCGGCCGAAGTAACCGGCCGTGGCACGGTTCCAATAAGAATCGCCATTTTTCTTATCCTTTTGCGTCTGGCTCAGGTAAGGTTTGTTAGAGGTGGTCAGATCGGTGCCGCTGCCCCACAAGTTGTCCTGATCATAGCGTTCGTAGTTGACACCCAGCAACAGCTTACCGTTATGTTTGCCGAAACTGCGAACGTAGTCGGTGTACATATTGACTGCGTAGTAATTCTGCCGGAAGCGATTGTCGGAAACGGAGGTTGTTGATCCATAGCCGCTATCGCGCATAAACCGCGTATTGTTCACATAGTAATGGTAGACAGGAATGACATTCCGGGTGAATTTTTCGTTTTGGGTGCGCATGGCACCTTCGGCATAGATGTTCCAGCCTGTGATCGGGTTGAAGGTAAACTTCACCTGCTGGGTGAAGTGATCTTTGTGTTCCTGATAGATACCGCCATCTTCCAGCTCGGCGATTTCCATACCTTCAAACCAATGTCCGTTAGGATCTTTGACGGGGCAGGTAGGCCAACGGCGTGCGATATTGTGGAAGAAGAGCCCCGTAAGGTATTGGGGCTTTTCGAAATCGGTACGCGTCCATTTGATGGAGTATTCCAGTCGTGCCCACTTAGCCAACTCGGCCGAGAGTTTACTGTTCATGGTGTAGCGGTTCAGCTCGTCGTGTCCGTGGCGGATGAGACCGTTCTGGTTGAGGACACTCCCGCTGACCGACCAGTTGAACTTTTCCGTTCCTCCGCTCAAGCTGAGGTTGTGCTGGGTAGAAGGAACGTTTTTCTTATAAAATTCGCTGAACCAGTCAGTGTTGGCAAATGCGCCGGTATAGTCTTTCCATTTTCCGCTTTTGGAATCGGCTATTGTGCCGTAATATTCGGGTTTGGAGGGGTCTGTGTATTCGCCACGCAGGAATTTTTGTATCCTTTCCATGGTTTCCTTGTTGAACTGATTAGGACCTCCGGCATTAACGGAAGCCCGGTTGAAGTATGAGGCAAAGGAATAAGAGTCTACCATATCGGGCAGTTGGGTGGCGGTGCTGAAGCGCATGTCGCCCGAATAGTTCACCTTCACCTTTCCGGACTTGCCGCTCTTGGTTGTGATGAGGATGACACCGAACGCAGCCCTCGAACCGTAGATAGAAGCCGAAGCGGCATCTTTCAATACGGAGACCGACTCGATGTCGTTCGGATTCAGCGTGTTCATATTGCCTTCGATGCCGTCGATCAGAATCAGCGGACTGTCCACAGAGCCATCGCCGATGGTACCCGTACCGCGAATATTGATGCGCATCGCGGTGTTCAGGTCGCCGCCATTGGAGCCGGTAGTCAAGTTCAGGCCCGGAATGGCTCCCTGCAGAGCCTGGGATACGTTGGCCACGGGACGTGCTTCGATGGCGTCGGCATTAATCATGCTGACAGCTCCCGTCACGTTGACTTTCTTCTGGGTGCCATACCCTACCACTACCACCTCATCTAGCAGTTTCGTATCACTTTTCATCTCCACGTTAATCGTCGTGCGTCCTTCTATGCGGACATCCTGTGGCTGAAGCCCTACATAGCTGAAAGTCAATATCCCATCGGAAGGCACATCGTCCAATACATAGTTCCCGTCCGGATCGGTTATTGTACCTTTCGACGGATCTCCTTTTACTACGACCGTAGCCCCGATAACCGGTTCATGGCCATCATCGGTCACGATGCCTCGCACCGTAATCGTTTGCGCCGAGAGCGAAAACGCCGAGATACACAGAAAGAGTGTAAGCAAGCTTCTCGCTCCAAAAAGTTTTTTTCTTCTCATGCTTTTTTAATTGATTCGTTATATAATTGATGATAGTTCGTCGATTTCAGTTTCAGTTGAAAACTGCAGCGTATGGAAATGATTCGGGAAAACGGGGAGTCTTCGCACGTCGTGAAGCCATACCTTGTGGAGAGGAGAGTCCTCCCCCCTCATCCGCACAGCATGCCGCGACGATTTAGCCCGATTAAAAAACAAAGTTGGCAGACCGGCTGCCGGCCGGAAACCATATGAAAAAAAGATGATGAAAATATTAGAAGGGAAAAAGAATGATTCGGAAGAAGTATTATTTAATAAATAAAAGTTTATTAAATCCCCCCCCCCGTCATTAATATTTGTTAAGAAGTTGAAAGCGTTTTGTTTCGCCGGAAAATAACTTCTTGGGATTGACAAGTACAACTCGTTTGTATCGAAATTCATTCTCTTTTTAGTGTGTTGAGGCTGCAAAGATAGAGTAATTTTTTTTAATGCTCCCCGTGGCGTTATATGTTATATAACATTTTTTTTGTGGAGAGTGATGTATGCATGAAGAGGTTGCATGTCGAAACTAATAGGAGAGTGCAAAGAGGAAGCAGAAGAGTACATTCAGACAGAGGTGGGTGTCATATTGCCCATATGAGACACCTTTGCCAAGAAACCGAATGCAAAACCCCACCCCCACGTGCGGTAGTGTGAGAGCCCGGAAAATGAAAATAGGAGGAAAATGAAAAAGGTTTTCCTCCTACTTGATTTTTAGAATTGTTTTTTACTTCCTAAACTGTACGATTTTGATCGTCCAGTCTTTATTCTTTCCATTAGCAGCTGTCACCCGGAACTTACGTTCCTGGCTCCAATTGTCCGGGGTTCCCAGCGGGGCACTTCCTTCAATCGGAGTAATACGTGCAGCAGTAGAAACAGTTACCTGTCCCCATAATTTACCGGCCGACACCTGAGAACGTATCGTTTCATTGAAATCTCCTTTTGCATCAGGAACTGTTACCGTGACCTCAATCGTCGCTTTTGTCTGATCGACCTTGTTCGACGTATCCAATCGTTGCTCTTTCACGACAGGTTCTCCTGTAATCGGGTCTTTGATGTCGCTCGCCCAACGATAATAGAACTGTACGGCGCTGATTTCAGCTTCTTCGTATGCCGGAAGTTCTTCCCAATCGCATGCTATTACAAAGGGTATGCATAAAAGCATTACCAACCATTTACTTACTGTATGTTTCATTTTAGTATCTTTTTTATCGTATTCCTGATACCACCACGCATTCCCAGCCTTTACCATTTCTTCATTTACATTTTTTCCGTCAGCATAGACTACAGCCACTGTTCTGCCATATCTATCCCTGTTTTTCTCCTCAATTTCAAGTGTCTTTCCACTCACCAGCTTTTCCAGCGCCTGCTTGCT
>ERZ772960.1018-NODE-1018-length-23381-cov-14.780117_pt1 | contig 23381 bp, 30 predicted proteins | sample MGYA00580678_ERZ772960 | MGnify/ENA primary metagenome ERZ772960 (study PRJEB29015, sample SAMEA2737930) | human oral metagenome | biome: human oral; feature: human-associated habitat; material: dental | place: China | collected 2059 ... | reverse complement strand
ATATTATTCCGATTTCTATTTCCTATGATGATTCATTCTCAAATAAGGTACTTGTAACTCGTTGGGAGAATCAGATTAAAGGTAATCTAACACCACTACAGGCACATAAGAATCATAAGTTTGGAGAGTATTCAGATTTAGCAAGTTATATTGCGAACGTCAATGACTTACGCAAGATGAATGGACTGCGATATGAGAAGAAGAAAAATCTCTTATTATCAGATGAGGATTTGACGAAGTTTGATACACAAAAGAAATTTATCGCTAGAAATATTGTGGATACTGCATATGCAGAAAGAGTTGTTTTGAATACATTGCAAGACTACTTCCGTGCAAATGAAATTTCTACTGTCGTAAATACCGTAAAAGGCAATTTAACGCACATGTTTAGAAATAAAATTCATCTTGATAAGGAGAGAAGTGATATTGATACTGGCGATACACATCACGCTATTGATGCATTGATTATTGCTTCTTTAAAGGTCTTCCGCCGCTTTGGTGAAATCCTTGATAAGCGTCCAGAAACGATTATCGATGAAGAAACAGGGGAAGTTTTAGAAATTATTGAGGACAAGAAATTCTTCGATCCACGGTATATAGAAATTGTTCATAAACTTTCACTGATAGAAAAGGATGTAACGAAGTTCTCCTACAAGATTGATACAAAACCTAATAGACAAGTAGCTGACGCAACAATTTGCTCTACAAGAAATATAAATGGTCAAGATTATGTAATTAGAAAATATAAGAATATTTATGATGAAACATTTCTTACATTGGCAAATGATATTTTACAAAATAAGTTTGAAAAATATCTAATGTATCGTAACAGTCCAGAAACATTTAAGTATATTTCTGATATAGTTCTACACTATGCAAAAGAATATCGTGATGATGAGAAACTTATGAAGAATGGTTTATTCGTAAAGAACCCATTAAATAGATATTACGAAGAACATCATGAGTATTTACATAAGCCATCGAAACATAATAATGGACCTACAATTATCTCTATGAAATTTATAGATGGAAAATTAGGGAATAAGATAGATATTTCAAAGAATTATTCAGTAGATACCGAAAAGAAAAAAGTGGTTCTCCAACAAATTTCTTCATATCGTACAGACTTCTATTACTCTTCCACAGAAGGATACAAATTTGTAACTGTAAGATATTCAAGTGTTTATTATTCTTCTGCCCAAGGTTTATATGTCATTGATAAAGATTGGTATGAATCACAAAAGAAAGTAAAGAAGATTGATGATTCATTTGAATTCTGTTTCTCCATGCATAGAAACGAAATTATCCGCATAAAGAAAGAGGATGAAGATAAGTTATGGAGATATATTGCAACAAATGATGAAAAGACAAATAAAATTGAGGTCAAACCTATAGGATTTAAAACAGAAGAAAGATTTAAACATACGATTGGAAAAAAGATATTGCTACTAGAAAAATATGCTACTGACGTATGTGGAAATCTATATAAAGTAACAAATCAGGAGTTGAAACTAGAATTTAAATGATGTACTATATAAATAGACCGTTTGTAGTCTAGCAAAGGTTTTGATGATCTAGCAGAACAAGGGTTTATCCCGGAATCGACTCCTTAGGGAGTCTTTTTCTTTATATATGTCATATCGAGTTTTATATATCAAAGATAGTGAACATCTGAGTTTGTATTTGGATAACTTAAAAATCGAAACTGAGAAAGGTGATTTAAAAGTCCCAATCTCAGATATTCAAACTTTGATAATCGATAATAATAAAACAATGCTAACTACTAGACTTATGAACGCTTTAACCAATAATAATGTTTGTACAATTTTATGTGGTGTTGATCATTTACCACAAACATATATATTCCCGATTAATGGTCATTATGCACAAAGTGGTAATTTATTAAAACAGATTGATTGGTCAGATGAGATAAAGGCAAAGTTACATAAAGAGATTGTAAAAGGGAAAATTACTAATCAAATGAAGATAATGTCTAAACACTATTGCACTGATACATCGTATGCAAACTTAAAGAAATTTCTAGAAGAAGTTGAAGATGGTGATCCAGGCAATAGGGAAGGATTAGCTGCGAAAATTTATTTTAGACAGATGTTTGGAGATGGCTTTATTAGATTTGATTGCGATGTTATTAACGCTGGATTGAATTATGGGTATAGCATCTTTAGGTCGTTAATATCATCAATAATTATTTCCAAAGGATATCTTCCGAATATTGGATTATTTCATAAAGGAAGAGAGAATGAATTTAACCTATCAGATGATTTGATAGAGGTATTTAGACCGATAGTTGATGATTATGTTTGCACAAATATGAAAGATGATATTCTGTTTACTGCAGAACACAGGGAAGCTCTAATCAAATTATCGACTGCAAGGGTTGAATTTGATCATAATACTGAAACGATTAGTAACGCAGTCACATTATATTTTGAAAGTATTTTAAAATGTATTGAGAAAGATAGTGTTGATTACTTTAAATATCCTGATTGCAATATCCGTTATGATATATAGCTTTATGCGATTAATTTTGTTTTTTGATTTACCAATGGTTACTAAGGCGGATGTTCGTATCTATACACATTTTCATAAATATCTTGTGCAAGAAGGATATTTCATGATGCAGTATTCTATTTATTGTAAGTTGTTTCCAAACAGAGAAGCAGCTGTAAAGCATGTAGATATATTAAAAAGAAATGTGCCAGTAGAAGGACATGTACGAGTAATGATGGTGACGGAAAAACAATATTCAAAAATGGTATTGTTAACGGGCAGTAAATCTCATCAAGAATCTTCAATTAATTCTGATGCCTTTATAATCATATGAGAAAATTGACGATAAAAAAGGGAATATTTAAAACGGATTTACTCATCAATAAGTACAAATTTATTATTGGAAATAATGAAATACAGAAATTGAATCTAAAAAGAGCTTTAAAAGAATTTCAGGTAGGCTTACCAGTAAATGAATATGAAGAGGAAAATCATAACAATGTTCATGTTTACCTTGATGATAATGAGCTTACTCAGAAGAAAATAAATATATATTTTGTTTCATTGAACCATGAATTTTATCAAGAACTAAAATTACAATCTAAATCAATCTTACTAAAGGCGATTATAAATGAACTGTCAGATGAATCATATATTGAAACTTTCTTGACAATTCAATCATTAACTGAAATCTTATGTATGCAGTTTAATGAAAGTCATGATATTAAGTTAAGAGATATCAAGATATCACCAACGACATTTGCAAAACTAATTGAACCTACTTTAGTAATTGATGATTTTGAAATGAATGAATTTGACTTGTCAATTGAAGATTTTATTTGTTTGCAATTAGATCTTATAAGACAAGCAACTTCAATTTCAAAGCAAGAAAATCTAATAATTGTAGATTGTCCAATAGTAACAAATAAAATTCAGGATAAAGTAAAAGAAATATCAAATTCAATGATAATTGTATTTTGTGGAACAATACAAGCTGATTATCTACTTAATAACTGCTATCTAATTGATAAATTAACAATAGACTTAGCTGATGAAGAAAGTATATACGAACGTATTTGTAATGAGATTCTGTGTGTTTCTAATTTGAAAGAGGGTGTTAATTATATGGGAGAATATGTTAAGATTGTTCTTGGTCTAGAAGATGGGAAAACCGTTAGTTAAATACTAATACACTCAAAATAATGCTAGATATTTTGAGGTTCTGCTACCGTCGAAATTTTTGCTAGACTACAACTAGATGTAGGTAGGTGACACATTCAAACGTGTTCTGCTACCGTCGAAATTTTTGCTAGACTACAACGAACGTCGAAGTCGTAAGAACGACCTCTTTGTTCTGCTACCGTCGAAATTTTTGCTAGACTACAACGTGTTTGAAATGGAGAATTTATCTCCGATAGTTCTGCTACCGTCGAAATTTTTGCTAGACTACAACAACAACTCTTTCTTTAAAGTTGAATGGTAAGTTCTGCTACCGTCGAAATTTTTGCTAGACTACAACCTTCGCAGGAACTAAGACACCATATGATGCGTTCTGCTACCGTCGAAATTTTTGCTAGACTACAACATTCTCCAACTTTTTCACTCGCAATGCCTAGTTCTGCTACCGTCGAAATTTTTGCTAGACTACAACGAGCATCACTTAAAGGATTATTCCGCAAGGGTTCTGCTACCGTCGAAATTTTTGCTAGACTACAACACGTTCGCCAGGCTTAAAACGATAAGCATAGTTCTGCTACCGTCGAAATTTTTGCTAGACTACAACTCAATAAGCGTTACTTAGGTATGTAGTCAGGTTCTGCTACCGTCGAAATTTTTGCTAGACTACAACATTCGGTGATTACAACAAAAAAGGTGGTGCGTTCTGCTACCGTCGAAATTTTTGCTAGACTACAACCTTCGTCGCCAAATCCACAGACGATATTCTGTTCTGCTACCGTCGAAATTTTTGCTAGACTACAACCTTTAACTAATTCAATTATTGATTGTATCTGTTCTGCTACCGTCGAAATTTTTGCTAGACTACAACAGAATGTCACCAACAGAACGCGAGCACTTAGTTCTGCTACCGTCGAAATTTTTGCTAGACTACAACGTATGATTATGGAAAAAATATACATGTAATTTATTTTGATAATAAAGTCACGGAAAGGATAGAAGATCATGGAAAAAATAATTTAAATGATGAAACATTGAAACACATCCATTCACAATTAGAGAGATTAAAAAGTTCTATTATATATTATTGTAAAGAATGTTATATAAAGGCTGGTAAAGTTGCAGGAAATATATATATATACATATAACTTTGAAAGTTTAACAATTACCAACGAGCGCAAAGATATTAAAATAAAATTTAATACAGAACAAGAAATGATTGAGCATAGGTTCAAAGATAGCACGTGTTTATTAGACTATGTGAATAAATATGGCGAAGTACCAGAAGGATTTTGGTTAATTGATGATACGAAAGTTATTTTTGATGAGGAAGATGAAGAATAAATCTTAATTGGTGGTGATTCTGCGAGTATCGAAATTTATGCTGGGCTACAACAGACGTGTTCTCCTAATTTTGAAACAAAAAGCAAGACTTCTCTTGCTGACTTGTATTTTGATTATTAATATGTTAAATAATAACTAGGCACTGCGTGTGGACCGCAAAAATTGGTCTGCGCTCGGTGCCTTTTATTTAGTTCACCATCCGTTTTTATTCTTCGGTTCGTTATTACAACTTTTTGTTTCTTATCATAACAATAAAAACTCGGATCAACCGAGTCTTTTACTTTTCAATATTTAATCTGTGTTTACCATGGTATGTAATTGCCATGAAATCTGGACCTACATGACTTCCGATGACAGGTCCTAATTGCATGATTGAAATCTTTGCATCCTTGAACTGTGGATAGGTTTTGATGAAGTCATTGCGGAATGCTACTGCATCTTCGTATGCATCTGCGTGGATGATTAAGATTTCTTCATCTTTTGTATAATCTGCGATGTCGTCTGCACATGAATCGATTAATGAATGCAGTGCTTTCTTTCTGCCGCGCACTTGTTTAAAGGAAACAAGCTTTCCGCTATCGGGAATATAGATGAGTGGTTTGATAGATAGAATTGTTCCAAGTAGGGCAGAAGCGTTGGATAATCTTCCGCCACGTCTTAACCATTGTAAGTCTTCAACCATGAAACGGTGAATGTACTCAAACTTATGTGCATTTCCCCATTCCACAACTTGATCATAATCCCATCCTTCTTCATGGCGCTTTACTAATTGCTTTAAGAAGAGAGCTAGACCACCTGTAACACAATAACTATCTAATAAGTTAATCTTACGATCTGGGAATTTTTCGCTTAGACTCTTAATTGCGCGCTCTGCGTTATTAATAGAAGAGGATAGGGCACGTGTCATATCGACGAATAGGACATCGTTACCTGCCTCAAGAATTTCCTTTAAAAATTCATAGTACGCATATTCTGTGATTTGAGATGTATTTGGTTGTTTACCTGCACGCATGGAAGCCATTAAAAATTTACGACTTTCTTCTGTGCAATCATCTATATAAACTTCATCATCAATTGTGTATGTATATGAGATAAAGGGGATATTGTGTTCTTTTAGGTACTCTGCTGGCAAATCCGAAGTAGAGGATGTTGCGATTACATATTTATTCATAGGGCCTCCAAGTATCATAAAAGTATTATAAATAATTAGAGTTTTTTGTCTATTGAATTAAGACAAAATAAATAAAATGTCGCGAAACTTTCACAAAAGAGATATATGAAAAACATCAATTTATCTTACAGAAAATATTGACAATGTTAGTTAGTGAGTCTAAACTAACATTAGTTAGAGTTCTCTAACTTTTGTTCATTTATGTAAGGAGGCAGACGATGATGCCATTAGCTTTAGGAGTGATCGGTCAAGAATATAAAATTGTAAAAATTGGGGGAGGTGCGGAAGTAAAGCAACACTTAGCAGATCTCGGTTTTGTCGTTGGTGGCTCAGCTACAGTTGTCTCAGAAGTCGGTGGAAACCTAATTGTAAATGTGAAAGAAACACGCATTGCAATTGGGAAAGAAATGGCTATGAAAGTCATGATATAAGGAGGGAAGAATGAGTACATTAAAGGAAGTTGCGATTGGCAGTTCTGCAAAGGTTGTAAAGCTTCATGGTGAAGGCGCTGTAAAGCGTAGAATCATGGACATGGGTATTACTAAAGGAGTTGAAGTTTACGTTCGTAAGGTTGCTCCATTAGGTGATCCGATTGAAGTAACTGTAAGAGGCTATGAATTATCCATCCGTAAGGATGACGCCGCAATGATTGAAGTTGAGTAATTCATAGAGGGATAAGGAGAAAGTAGAATGGCAAACGAAAGATTAAAGATTGCTTTAGCGGGTAATCCAAACAGTGGTAAGACGACCTTATTTAATGCCTTGACTGGTTCTAACCAGTATGTAGGTAACTGGCCAGGAGTAACTGTAGAAAAGAAGGAGGGTAAACTCAAGAAACATCCAGATGTTATTATTGAGGACTTACCTGGTATTTATTCATTATCACCATATACATTAGAGGAAGTTGTTTCTCGTAATTATTTGATTGGTGAACATCCTGATGCGATTTTGAATATCGTAGATGGTACAAACTTAGAGCGTAACTTATATCTAACAACACAGTTACTTGAAATTGGTGTTCCAGTCGTTGTGGCTGTTAACATGATGGACCTTGTAAAGAAGGCTGATGATAAGATTGATATCGCTGCTTTAAGTGAGAAGCTCGGCTGTAAGATTGTTGAAATTTCTGCTTTGAAAGAAACAGGTATTATGGAAGCTGCAGAAGCTGCAATTGCGGCTGCTGAAACAAAATCAGCTACAGCAATTCATAAGTATGAAGACAAGATTGAAACAGCTCTGTCTAAGATTACGGATGCTGTATTAACAGATGTACCTGCTGACCAAAAGCGTTGGTATGCAATCAAAGTGTTTGAAAGAGATGAAAAAGTACTTGCAAGATTAAATCTCAATGAAAGCCAGACGGCTGAAGTTGAAGCTATCATTTCTGTAGTAGAAAAGGATTTAGATGATGATGCGGAGTCTATCATCACAAATGCTCGTTACACATTTATTACAGAAACACTAAAGGGTATCTATACAAAGCAGAATGCTGGTAAACTCAGTGTTTCTGATAAGATTGATAACATTGTGACAAACCGTTGGTTAGGTTTACCTATTTTTGCGGTAGTTATGTTTATCGTATACTTCGTATCTATCCAGACATTTGGTACAGGTGCTACTGACTGGGTAAATGATGGATTATTCGGTGATGGTTGGTTCTGGTTTGGCCTAGGACGTGCAGAATTTGAGGAAGATTCTGGTACATATAAGGCAGACCAAGAAGCTAACCAAGCTTTCATTGATGAAGCAATCGAAAAGGGTTATATATCTTCTAGCGAAAACGATGAAGGTGAAACAGAAATTACGGTTCTAAAACCAGAACAGTTAGAGAATTTGGTTGTTTCAGCTGATATTCATAATGACGAAGGTGATGTAGAGGAAACTCGTGAAGTAACTTATTCCGATTATGAAATTTATTCGGCAGAAGAAGAACCTGAAGCTGCTACATATGGACCATGGCAAGATGGTTTACCAACAATTATTGGTAACTTCTTGAAGTCCATTGATGTTGCAGATTGGCTGCAGAGTCTTATCCTCGATGGTATTCTCGCTGGTGTAGGCGCAGTTCTTGGCTTCTTACCTCAGATGTTAGTATTATTCTTCTTCTTAGCATTCTTGGAAGGTTGCGGTTATATGGCACGTATTGCGTTCGTCATGGACCGTGTATTCCGCAAGTTTGGATTATCTGGTAAGAGCTTTATCCCAATGTTAATTGGTACAGGCTGTGGTGTTCCAGGTGTCATGGCTTCACGTACAATTGAAAATGAACGTGACCGTCGTATGACTGTTATGACTACAACATTTATTCCATGTTCTGCTAAGTTGCCAATTATCGCTTTGATTGCTGGTGCCTTCTTCCAGAAGTCTGGATTAGTTGCGACAAGTGCATACTTCTTAGGTATTGCGGCTATCGTTATCTCTGGTATTACATTAAAGAAGACAAAGATGTTCGCTGGTGATCCTGCACCATTTGTTATGGAGTTACCTGCATACCACTGGCCAACTCCGTCCAACATCTTACATTCTATGTGGGAACGTGGTTCTTCCTTCGTTAAGAAGGCAGGAACAATCATCTTACTTGCGACTGTATTTGTATGGTTCATGCAAAGCTATGGCTTTACTGAGAATGGATTCGGTGCTGTAGAACAGTCTGAATCTATACTTGCGGCTATTGGTAATGCTATCAAGTTTATCTTCGTACCTCTGGGTTGGGGTGATTGGCGTGCAACTGTAGCTGCTATCACTGGTTTGATTGCTAAGGAGAACGTTGTAGGTACAATGGGTGTTCTCTATGGCGCTGGTGAAGTTGCTGAAAATGGATGGCAGATCTTTACATCTATGGCAAATGCGTTCAACAATAACGCAGTTGCAGGTTACTCATTCTTGGCATTTAACTTATTATGTGCTCCTTGCTTTGCGGCAATCGGTGCTATCCGTCGTGAGATGAATAATGGTAAGTGGACTTGGTTTGCAATTGCTTACCAGTGTGGTCTAGCTTATGTAATCGCACTGATTATCTACCAGGTAGGTTCTGCAGTTACAGGTAACATCCATCCAATCGGATTAGCTGTTGCTATTATATGTATCGCAGCTATCATCTGGGGACTTGTGCGTCCAGGTTATAAAGAAAAATAATGATTTACCATAAGGTGCAGGGAAACCTGTACCTTATTTAGAAAGGTGTATGTATAATGTCTATACACAAATTGACAGCAGCGAAGATTAAATACTTAGTTACATTACTTCGCTTAGATCCAAGTGGTAGTGGTGTACGTAGCGTAGCACTTGCAAAAGAACTAAATGTTTCTAGACCAAGTGTCTGTGCGATGTTAACAAAGCTAGCACATGAAGGATATCTCAACAAAGAATACTATGGCATTGTATACCTTTGTGAAAAAGGAAAAGAAATAGGTAAGAACTATAGTGCAGGTTAACTGCATTTAGAAAGAAGGTAGTATGGGTACAGTAGTAGTAGGTGGCGTATTAGTAGTTGTGCTCGCAATTGCAATTCGCTCCGTAATTAAAAGAGGAACTTCTGGTTGCTGTTCATCCGGAGGATCGTGTGGGGGAGGCTGTGACTGTCATGCAAATGTGAAGGTCGCAGATAAGAATCTTGCACATTATCCATTTGAAGCAGTGCTTACCGTGGATGGTATGACATGTGGACATTGCGCTTCAAAAGTTGAGAATGCGTTGAATACACTAGATGGTGTATATGCAGTTGTAGACTCTGATTTAAAGACGGTACACGTTCATATGAAGTCTAAAGTGGATGAAACAGTATTACGTAAAACAGTCAATGACTTAGGTGAATACACGGTATTGAGTGTTGATTGAGTGAAATAAAAAGTGGTCACTTCAGAAGTGAAGGTGACCACTTTTTTAAAGCCAAGTAGTTGGATAGAGAAGCGGAAGCATGTATAGGAAGAGAATGTAGTTTGTCACAAATGAGGCAGTTACAAACTGAATTAAATTAAACTTCTTATGCATACGAATGATAATCAAGAAAAGAGAAATCAAGATGGAAATAAGTAGCCATAGAGCAATCACTCTTCGTTCTGTATAACCGTAAGTAAAGAAGTATAGTCCTAATTTTAAACATGCAAGCAAGTTAAAATATATTGTTGTAAATACCAACATATATATTTCTGCTTTTGTGTTTGTGGCATCTTCACTTCTTACTAAGAAGCTTAATACTAGGATAAGAAGGATATTTAATCCCATGATACGGAAGAAGTTCCAAAAACCTCTTACTGCATAGATACAAGAACTCTCTGCACTAGGTGCAGCTAATACAGTGGGTAACTCTGATAATTGAAAAATAAAGAATACAAGATAGAGTGCAAGTAATACAAAATTTGTAATACGAATAGAGATAAGTGGAATCACTTTTTTCTTTAAGAAGAACTCTCTACAACCATCATACAATATAAAAGGTTTATCGCTAAGGATACAACTGCTGATAAGTCCGAATAGATATGCTCCAACTGGTAAACTCCAAATGATTCGGAAGAAATAGATTGTATTGAAAGGATGGAAGATGGATCTAAAAAGACTTGTTGTTAGGATTGCAAAGTTTTGATCAATTGCGGATAGTTGGCTTAACGCGAATAAAACAAGTGGAATTAAGATAACTAAACTAAATACTACTGTCTTTAGTTGTTTAGAATGAATGTGTGTACGCATGTATTTGATGATATGAATAATACGTGCAAATATATGCGAGAATGGTTGAATAATCCAACCTTCAAAGAAATCTAATAGGATTGTTTCGCTCGTGTTTGGTAGTGATAACTTCTGAAAACGACAAAGTGTATAGTAGATGACATTTGCGTGTAGTAATACCAGTTTTTCGGATTCGAAAGAATGATCAAATCCTAGAAGGACACCTTGAAACAATAGTAGACATGCCCATAGGATAGATTCTTTTGTGCGTTCTTTATGAAGGCAAGATGCACTAACTTCTACAATAAGAATGTATAGTACTGCTAGCTTTGCAAAGGCAAAGTAGATTACAACATGTGAAGCATACAAGTATCCAAATATATATGTTGCGATTGCGATATAGAATAAGAGTGTGTCACGTGCAATCATAGGTTGTTTATTCTGGTTCATAGGTGAGTATATCTCCTGGTTGGCAATCTAGGACTTTACATAACGATTCCAGCGTAGAAAAACGAATTGCCTTGGCTTTTCCATTTTTTAGAATTGATAGGTTGGCTGGAGTAATATCAATTTTTTCAGCAAGTTCACCAGCACTGATATGACGTTTTGCCATAATGACATTTAGATCAACATGAATAGGCATAAGTCACCTCATATTGTCAGGTCTAATTCGTCTTTCATACGAATTGCCTGTTGGAATATATTTTGGATAATACGAATAATCAAAGCAAAGAAGATGGCCGCAAATACAATACTGTAGAAGAGCTTAGACCAAATCGCTGCTAGTAAGAAGGCAAGAGCACTTCCTGCTAAACAACAAAGACTTGCATGCCTTAATAGATTTACATTCTCAGTGATAAATACATTTTCTTTAGAGATATTTACAAGAAGTTGATTGATGATGTATAGAAGGCGAAGTAATACAGCTAAGCCAATATAGCCGATGCCACAGGCAAGTACAATCTGATTTTCTATTGAAATGGATGAGATATTTCGGCTGTAAATAAACTCTGATGCGATAGAAACGCTATTGACAATGATATAGATTGCGATAAGCGCAATAAACAATATCAGAATGCGTGTAAGTAATATGCTATTACGTATATGTTTTGAACTAGATTCCATAATCAAGTCCTCCTTGTGAAAGTATCATAGTACAGATATTTCTGTAATTCAATAATTATTTATCGAAAAACGATAAATAATTACATTTGACAGATGCATATTACTGTATTAATATAATAGTGTATTAAGACAGTAATACAGAAGGAGAAATGATGAGTTGGGAATTTAGAAGTGATCAAGCAATTTATCCACAATTGGTCAGTATTATCAAACGAAGAATTGTGACGGGTGTATATCCAGCAGGTTCCAAATTACCATCTGTTCGTGAATTAGCGGAAGAATCTGGAGTAAATCCTAATACGATGCAAAGGGCACTTACAGGACTTGAACAAGAAGGACTCGTATATACACAACGTACTGCAGGTCGTTTTGTCAGTGAAGATAAATCAATGCTTGATGGTATCAAGAATGAAGAGGCAAAAAGCCTAACAGAGGGATATTACGCTAAGTTAAAAAAGCTAGGATATTCCAAAGCAGAAATGATTGATTTTATTAATATGCAAGGAGAAGAATGATGAGTGTAATGTTTGAATGCAAAGGTTTAACAAAGAAATACGGTAATAAAGTAGCGTTAAATCACGTTGATCTTTCATTAGAGTCAGGACGTATCGTAGGTTTACTTGGTCCTAATGGTAGTGGGAAGACAACAATGTTAAAGCTTGCCAATGGTTTGTTGACTCCAACAGAGGGTGGTATCTTTATCGATGGTAAAAAGCCAGGAATTGAAACCAAGGCGGTTGTATCGTATCTACCAGATGCGGATTATCTATTAGATTGGATGAATGTTGGTGAACTGCTAAATATGTTCAAAAGTTTCTATGATGACTTCCGCTATGATCGTGCATTGAAGATGTTAGAAGAATTACATATTCAACTAAAAGATAAGCTTAAGAATTTATCAAAGGGTAATAAAGAAAAAGTACAACTTGTACTTGCGATGAGTCGTGAAGCGAAGGTGTATTTCTTAGATGAACCAATTGGTGGGGTTGACCCAGCGGCTAGAGATTACATCTTACGTACGATCATTGGAAACTATAGTGAGAATGCATTGGTTGTCATCTCTACGCACTTGATTGCAGATGTAGAACCTGTATTAGATGAAGCTATTTTCATCCGAGATGGAGAAATTGTATTCCATCGCAGTATAGATGATATTCGTGAAAAAGAAGGTAAGTCAGTAGACGCATTATTCAGAGAGGTATTCGCATGCTAGGTAAATTAATTCATTTTGAGTTTAAATCAACTTATAAATTATTTCTAATCTTGATTGGTGCTGAATTTTTATTATCCATCGTACTTGGTATGTCAGTGAATACCAATCTTCAGATTATGTCAGAAAGGATGACGCATGACCCATTATACACAAGTAGCTCTTCGACAGCTTCGTTTATTTTGGTTTTGATGGTTGTGGGAATTGTTGTTGCGACATTTATGATGATCTTTGGATCTTCCGTACAGCATTTCCACAAGAACCTATTGTCTGGACAAGGATATTTGATGCATACATTACCAGTAACTACCTGGGAACTTGTATTAAGTAAAGTAATTACGTATTTGATCTATGTTGTACTATTCGTACTAGCACAACTAGTTTGCTTAGTAGGTATAATGATTGGCACTGGTCAATTCATTGATTTGATTCGTACTCTTGATTTTGATTGGGTAGTTCATGCGCTCAAGCTAGTATTGGATTTAGGATTCTTAGAGCTATGTGCAGCTTATCTATTCTCCGCATCACAGTTCTTGTTGCTCATTTATCTATGCTATTCAATTGGTAACTTATTCCCAGAACATCGGTTACTCGTTGGCATCGCTACATTTATTATCTTGGGTATGGTAGTTCCATCTCTATTCCAATTTCCATCTATCTTTGTAGTGACATTTGGTGCAGCACAGTTTATGCATGCTCTTAACTATATGAGTTACCAAACAATGACATTAATCTATTCGATTATTATGAATGTTGTATTCTTTGCGGCTAATGTATATATCCTACGTTATCATCTAAATTTGGAGTAATAAAATATGATTCGACACATTGTTATGTTTAAACTTCAGGCTGAAAATCATGAAGAAAGCTTGAAAGAGGCAGTAACTCTATCTAAAACACTTACTGGTTTAGAGGAAGTTGCTAGTGGTGAAGTGGTATGTAATCACAAGGATGCAGATCCTACAAACTATGATTTTGCTTTAGTGTTTGACTTTGTATCCTTTGCAGCATTAAGTGCATACCAAGTTCATCCAGAGCACTTAAAATTAAAAGCTTTATTAAAAGATAAGATTCAGGCACGTTCTTGTATTGATTATGAGATTTAGAAGAAATTCTAAGTCTTTTTATAGTTTGAGCATGTTCCTTGAAAATGAAAAACATTTCAACTATCTTATAGGTGTTTACAGATAGGAGGAACTCGTTATGGAGAACAAAGTTTCAAAACTAATCAACGATCAGATTAACAAAGAAATGTACAGTGCTTACTTGTATCTAGAATTTGCAAACCATTTTACTGAAAAGGGATTAGATGGTTTCGCTAACTGGTATAACATCCAGGCTAAGGAAGAAATGGACCATGCGTTAAAATTTATTGCTTATTTACATGACAATGATGAAAAGGTTACTTATGAAGCAATTGCAAAGCCAGAGTCAAAGTCTAAAGAAGATATTGATGTGTTAAAGGCTGCTTATGCTCATGAGAAGTTCATTACAGCATCTATCAATGCGATCTATGCTGAAGCAAGCAAGGTAAATGATTACCGTACAACACAGTTCTTAGATTGGTTTATCTCAGAACAAGCAGAAGAAGAAAAGAACGCAGCTGATTTAATTCAAAAGATGGACTTATTTGGAAGTGATCCTAAAGCACTATATTTATTGGATCATGAATTCTCAACACGTTCTTATAAACCATCAGCCCAATAAATACCAGGAGGAAAGAGTGAACATGAAATTCTACATTAACAAAACAACAAAGGAAATTATTGAAGTAGTATTAGGAAACGATACAACATTTACATCTGAAGGTGGCGAAATGGTTGAATTAAAGGCTAATTCAACGGACGCTGCAGGTGAAAAGCACGTACCAGTTATCACAGTTAATGGTAACAAGGTTCACGTAGTTGTTGGATCTGTAATTCACCCAATGACTGAGGAACATTCTATTCAGTTTATTGCTTTAGAAACAAAGCAGGGTGTACAACGTAAGGCATTATTATCTACAGATCAGCCAGTAGCTGACTTCGTATTAGCTGAAGGTGATGAAGTTATAGCAGCTTATGAATACTGTAATCTACATGGCCTTTGGAAGGTAGAAGCTTAGTCGAATCTACAAAGGAGAGAAATCTCCTTTTTTCGTTGCATGAAAGTGATAGAATAAAGATGAAGTAGGTGATGATGTGAAGAAAAAAGTAATGTTCTTATTTAATCCTGAAGCAGGCAACAACGCAATCGAAAAGATTGTCTTTGATATTATTAAGAATCTAACAATCTTTGATTGTGAAGTAACAGTGTTTCCAATCATGCCAGATAAGGGCTTGGGTTCAGAAGAAATATTAATTACTCACGCATCAGAATTTAAAACGATTGTTGTATATGGTGGAGATGGAACACTCAACCGTGTTGTAAATATTATGATGCATCAGGATATTCACTTACCAATTGGTTATATTCCAGGTGGTACAACCAATGATTTTAGTAAAGCTATTGATGAAAATGGTACAATTGAATCCTATTGCCGTACGATAGCTTTTGGTAATCCATTCTCTTATGATGTTGGTTGTTTTAATGGCACATATTTTAATTACGTAGCTGCCTTTGGAGCTTTTACCGCAACGAGCTACGAAACATCTCGTGAATCAAAGAAGATACTTGGATATGGAGCATATGTACTCAATGCGTTAGGTAATCTTCCGGCAAGTCTCAGCAATCATACAAAGATGAAGTTTATTCATGATGGGGTTGAAGAAGAAGGCACATTTGTCTTTGGCGCAATCTCTAACTCACCATCTGTTGGGGGATTTAAGTTACCATTCTATGAAGATTCCACATTAGATGATGGGAAGTTTGAAGTATTGCTGGTCGCTGCGTTAGATAATCTTGAAGTATTACATAACGTATTAAGTGGTGTAGCGACAGGTAATATTAATCCTAAATATGTACACGCATTCAAAACAGATAAAATTGAATTTATCTGTGAAGAAGATACTGCATGGACACTGGATGGAGAAGATGGTGGAAAACATCGTTTAGTCACTGTCGAAATTCATCCAAAATCAATGACAATTATGACAAGTAAGTCATGATAATGTATAATATGAACATTGGAGGGTTAGATATGGATAAAATTATTCGTATTGAAAATCGTATTATATCCGTTGGTAAGGCTGATGGAAGCTTAGAAGAATTCGATATTGCGTATTTTAACTTTGTGCCAAGAGTTGGTGATTATGTTAATATCTATCGCAATGATGATAGTATTATCATCACAAAGGCTGAAAGTATTTTTACTAACCAAACTAGTGGTCGTGTTGTCAATAAAATTGTGTACGCTCTTCTTGCGTTCTTCTTAGGTACTTTTGGTGCTCAGGAATTCTATGCAGGTAACACTCGTGCGGGTGTACTTTCACTTCTTTTCTGTTGGACAGGAATCCCAACAATCTACGGAATCTATAAATTCATCATCGCAGTAGCTAAGCCGGCTGATGAGAATGGCTATATTGAAATGTAAAGCGGTATTCTTTGAATGCCGTTTTTATATTTAAAGCGTTTATAAATCGTGTTTCATTAAGGAGGAGAACATCATGAAGCAATATGCACCAATCAAAGAAGGCAAAGTACGTGAAATCTATGATGCAGATGATGCCTTGATTATGGTAGCGACAGACCGTATTTCTGCATTCGATATTATTTTAAAGAATCAGGTAGTAAATAAAGGAATTGTTTTAACGCAGATGTCACGTTTTTGGTTTGATTTTACACAGAATATTGTAAAAAACCATATGATTACCACTGATATACAACAGATGCCAGAATTTTTCCGCAACGAGAAATTTGCGGGTAGATCAATGATGTGTAAGAAGTTAGAAATGTTACCAATCGAATGTATCGTGAGAGGATATATCACAGGTTCTGGTTGGGTAAGCTATCAAAAGAATCAAACTGTATGTAATATCAAATTACCAGATGGTTTAAGGGAATGTGATCAACTTCCTGAGCCAATCTATACTCCATCCACAAAAGCAGAAATTGGTGAACATGATGAAAATATCAGTTATGAAAAGTCCGTTGAAATCTTAAAGAAGGCATATCCACAGCGTGGTGAAGAATATGCACAAAAATTAAGAGATTATACGATTGCACTTTATAAAAAATGTGCTGAATATGCACGTACAAAGGGTATTATCATCGCTGATACAAAATTTGAATTTGGTCTTGATGAATATGGTGAAGTTGTACTAGCTGATGAAATGTTAACACCAGATTCTAGTCGTTTCTGGCCAGTTGAAGGATACGCACCAGGTAAGGGACAACCATCCTTCGATAAACAGTTTGTTAGAGACTGGTTAAAACAAAATCCAAATAGTGATTACTGCTTACCAAAAGAAGTAATTGATAAGACAATTGCGAAGTATTTGGAAGCGTACCATCTATTAACAGGTAAAGACCTAACTTTCTAGCTGAGTGATACTCAGCTTTTTTATGGAAATTTGCAAGTAAACGTGTATAGAAAAAGTGGAGGGTCATTATGTGTAGAAGGAAAGATTATTTTAAGGATTTATGCAAAGCATATCCATTACAAAAACAGTTGCAACAAGCACTTGAAATGAAGATGAAACAATCATCATCAGATGAAATGCTTCAGAAACAATACCAAGCAGTTTTAAAGCAAGTTGAACAAGTAGAGAAGATCATGCATTACATGAAAGTGGTACATGGGAAGATGGCAATGGATATGTTTGTGTCTTACTACATTGATGGAGTTAGGCAGAAAGATATTGCATACCAATATCATATGTCCTTGCGGACATTGCAAAGACGTTTTCAGAACTATCGTTCTTTATTAGAAGAAGTATTTCGACATCGTATCGATTGTGCGTAGGAAGTGATATAATCCTGTCATTAGAACAGGAAGTATATATGAAAAGAAGAAATCGTTTGATTGAACAATTACAATATCGTCTTAGAAGAAGTTACGGTATGGATCGTCTCAATACACATTTACTCATCATGATGGTGGTGATCTTGGTATTGGGTTTATTTGTAAAAAATAGTATTCCAGTTTTGCTGGCATTTGTAATTTTTATTGTATTTATGTATCGTTTTGGCTCAAGAAATATCACCAAGCGCAGTATTGAAAATCGAAAGTATCAAGACACAAATCGCTTTGTCACAAGACAGCTTAAAGCAATCAAAAACAATGTTACCAATAAAGACTATAAGTACTTCGTGTGTAAACAGTGCTATCAACTTGTTCGTATTCCAAGGGGCAAGGGAGAAGTTGTGATTCATTGTCCACATTGTAAGCAGGAGTTTTCTGCGAAAAGTTGAGAATTCGTCAGTGTTTATGAATTGAAAAATAGGTAAGTTAGTTATAACATACTACATAGAAAGAAGGTAATTTATATGTCTAATATGAATCCTGTAACATTACAGAAAATTGATACTCTACGTGAGAATTATTTAAAAGATGAAAAGGCAAGAGTTGTTCGTAATGCCTTGGTAAAGAATGATATTGGTACTATCAGTCGTAACTTTGATGCGGAAAGAAATAACCCAAATATCTTCTCCATTGATTTAAAGACAATGCCAGTCACAAATCAATACCAATCTGGTCGTTGTTGGATCTTCTCATCTATGAATGTATTAAGAGAGCTCATCGCAAAAAAATACAACATGGCTGAGTTTGAATTATCACAAAACTATATTGCATTCTATGACAAACTAGAAAAAGCGAACTGGTTTATGGAATGCACACTACAGGAAATGGATAGTCCTGTAGGAAGTGATAATATGCGTTTCTTATTAGACTGGGCAGTTGGCGATGGTGGTCAATGGAACATGTTAGTAAGTCTTGTGAAGAAGTATGGTATTGCGCCTAAGGCTGCAATGCCTGATACCTACCAAGGCTCTCATACTTCTAAGATGAATGCGATTCTTAATCGTCGTCTACGTAAGTTTGTGGTAGATAGTCGTAAGCTTGCGAAAGCAGGTAAGAAAGATGAAATTCCAGCATTAAAGGAAACGGCACTCAAGGAAATCTATGGCTTGATTGCGTCTTGTTTTGGCTTACCACCACAGGAATTTACATTTGAATATAATGATAAAGATGGTAACTACCATGCGGAATATCATGTAAAGCCATTAGATTTCTACACAAACTTAGGAATTGATTTATCTGATTATATCAGTGTGATTCATGGACCTACTGCAGATAAGCCATTCCATAAGACGTATACTGTTAAGTACTTAGGGAATGTCGTTGATGGAGAACAGGTAAAGTTACTGAACTTACCAATGGATGAATTAAAAGCAGCTGCGATTGCACAGATGAAGGATGGTTATCCAGTATGGTTTGGTTGTGATTGTGGTAAGGATGCTGACCGTGATACAGGTCTTTGGGATAATGCACAGTATGACTATGCCAATACATTGGATATGCAGCTAAATATGACAAAGGCTGAGATGCTAGACTATAAGGAATCTGCAATGAATCATGCGATGGTATTAACGGGTGTTAACCTTGTGGATGAAAAGCCAACCCGTTGGAAGATTGAAAACTCATGGGGTGAAAAGATTGGTAACAAAGGTTATTTTATTGCTTCCGATTCGTGGTTTGATGAATATACATATGTTGTTGCAGTGCATAAGAAGTACTTATCTGAGGCTTCTCAAAAAGCATTATTAGAAGAGCTAACTGAACTGTTACCATGGGATCCATTTGGAACATTAGCTGACTAATTGTATAGGAATGGTTTTTGACCAGAAGAAATTCTTCTGGTTTTTTCTTTCTGGTGCAATCATAAGCGATTCATAGTGTATAATAAAAATAATGAATTTTATTTGATTTGGAGGATGTATGAAGACATATATTGGAATTGACTTAGGTGGTACAAATGTACGTGTTGCAAAAGTAACTGAATTTGGGGAAGTACTGTCTCAAGTAAAGGGACCATCATATGGTATGGAAGGACCAACAAAGGTCATGTCTAACCTCAAGGAAATGGTAAGAGAAATTCCGGGATGGAAAGATTGTTCTGCGATTGGTGTAGGTGTACCAGGACCGGTTGATAAGAAGTCCGGAAGCATGGTGTTAAGCACAAACCTAAAGGGATTTACAGGTTATCCATTTGCGGATGAACTATCCAAGGAATTTGGTATGCCAGCATTTGTGGATAATGACGCAAACGTTGCAGGACTTGCGGAAGCCTTAGTTGGTGCCGGTAAAGATAAGGGTGTTGTATACTACGTAACGATTTCTACTGGTATTGGTGGAGCCTTAATTGTTGATGGAAAGACGGTATGTGGTAGACATGGCTTTGGTGGTGAAATTGCAAATATCATCATTGATCGCAATCGCAAGAAGATTAATAACTTAAATGCTGGTGCAGTAGAAAATGAGGCAAGTGGCACTCATATTACACGCAAGGCGAAAGAAGTAATTAAAGATAAAGAAATCTTGCATGCAGGTAGTGTATTTGATTTAGCTGATGCAGGAGATGAAAGAGCCATCAAGATTGTTGATGAAGCCACAAGAGATCTAGGTCAGATGTTTGCGACAATCGCATGTGTATGTGACCCAGATATCTTTGTTATCGGTGGTGGTATGACAAAATCTGCAGATAAGTTCTTGCCTGCAGTCATTGAAAATTATAAATCAATGTCTCATACAGCTTTGCATAACACACCATTTGTAATTGCTACGCTAGATGAACCTGGCGTTATTGGTGCAGCGATGTTACCGATGAGTGAGGGTATTTAATAAAGGAGTTTTATGTTTCATATTTCTGATTGTAAGAAATATACGCGCTGTTCCCGCTTATTTCTAAATGAAATGCAAGTGGAAAAGAGAAAGTTTCAGCCATTTGTAAGATTGGATGAAGAGGTTAGTGAGCTAGCTTGTATTAAGCTAGGTGTAACTAACCATTTTCTTGGTAAACAAGGTGATGATGCAAGTCTGGCCATGAATGCTTTAGAGAAGTATGACTGGCTTGTCAAAGCACGCTTTGAATATGAACAGTTACGTATTAAAGCACCATTCTTACATCGTAATAAAGATGGATGGGATTTGTATTTCCTGTTTGTGGGATTATTTCCTCATGCGGATGATATGCAGTTCTATTGTGATACGGTGTGGGTATTAGAAGGACTGAATATCAAAATCAAAGATATCTATATGATTCATCTCAATAAGAACTATCGAAGAGGGAAAGAACTTGACCCACATGAATTATTTGTGGTCAGTACTTCTTTCTATAATGATAAAAATAATCCAACTGTAGATATCAAGGAAGCTATCTATGACAACATGCATGAATTACATTATCTGTTGCAGCAGATGGAATCTTGTACATTTGAAACGGTAGGAGAACCAATACGGAAATCACAATGTATGACACGTCAAAAGTGTTTATACTATGATGATTGTTTCCCACATGAAAAACAGTTACCGGATAATTCTATCCTGACATTAATCGCCTCTAGGTTTAAGCGTGAGATGTATGAGGAAGGAAGATTATATCTTAGGGATGCCGATCCAGAGCGTATTGAAGGTTCTTCTCAGCAGTTTGCACAAATCCAAGCAGACCGTAATGGTGGACAATACGTTGATTATAATGCATTGGAAAACTGGTTAGGGTACATCCATTATCCAATTACCTGTATTGACTTTGAATGGGAACGTTTTGCGATTCCACCATATGAGGGAATGCATCCATATGATGTATTACCATTTGAATACTCCCTACATATCATGTATGAGGATGGTAGAATCGAACATGAAGTCTATCTCAATATCCATGATAACCGTAAGGACATGGCAGAACATTTAATACGTTCGATTCCCAAGGAAGGAACTGTACTAGCTTATAACGCAGAAGGTGCAGAGAAAATCCGTATTCAAGAGTTAGCGGAAATGTATCCAGAATACGCAAAGGACCTATTGCACATCAATGCACGCATGGAAGATCTACAGTTGCCATTTTCAACGGGTGTTATTTATGATACGCGTATGAAGGGACAATGGTCATTGAAGACCATTATGGCAATGATGGATGATCCAGGTTATCATAATCTAGATATCCAACAAGGTATGGATGCGGTATTTGAATGGCGTAATCTAGATAAGAATGTTGATACTGAAGATGTTGAAAAGAGTATCGCTGACTTAAAGGCATATTGTGGTATGGATACCTATGCAATGACGGTCGTACTGAGATGGCTATTTAAATTAGTTGCGAAAACTTCACTGTAAAAGGTGAAGTTTTTATCACGGAATATTCACATCGAATACAAAAATAATTTGATTTATGTTGTATAATATAGACATAAATACAAGAAGTGCGAAGAGTATCATTGGAAACATCTGTAGTTGTTTTGAGTGTATCTCTAGCACATACAGGAGGTATTGTATGAGATTTGAAATCGTAGGTAAGAATGTCGCTGTTACACCAGCAATGCGTACAAAGATTGAGGAGAAATTATCCGCTTTAGATAAGTACTTACTTATCGATGAAAATACGATTGCTCGTGTCCTTGCCAGAGTTTATCCAAACTCGCAGAAGGTTGAAGTTACAATCCCATCACGTGTAGGTATTTTGAGAGCAGAAGTTGTACATGATGACTTCTATGCAGCAGTAGATTTAGCAATTGATAAATTAGAAGATCAAATTCGTCGTCAAAAGACTAGACTAAATAAGAAACATCGTGAACATCTTGCGAATGCATTTATTGATACACAGCTTATAGAAGAAGAAAATTCTATTCCTGTTAAGACAAAGACGGTGAATGCAGAAGAAATGGATCTTGATACAGCCATTATGAAGATGGAACTCAGTGGACATAACTTCTATATCTATACAGATGTTGAAACAGAAACTGTTTCTGTTGTATATCGTCGTGCTAGCGGTGGATATGGCTTACTAGAGGTAAGTAAATAGCAAGATGAAAAGTCGGGAGAAATTCCGATTTTTTGTTACAAAGAAACTATAGTTAAACTGGAATTATAGAATAAAATCAATAGGAATACTGGAAATTTAAACACTGTCGTAGGAAAGTCCTTCATACTGTGTATATAGATTTAAGGGGATCTATATCACATGAAATTACAACGTTTACCATACGACGAGAAAGTTAAACTATTAGAGAGTTTAGGAAGAATCTATCGCCGGGAGAAAACGC
>ERZ772960.1016-NODE-1016-length-23412-cov-14.823051_pt1 | contig 23412 bp, 22 predicted proteins | sample MGYA00580678_ERZ772960 | MGnify/ENA primary metagenome ERZ772960 (study PRJEB29015, sample SAMEA2737930) | human oral metagenome | biome: human oral; feature: human-associated habitat; material: dental | place: China | collected 2059 ... | reverse complement strand
CATGAACATGAATATTGTGCTGCTGCAGCGCCAACTTAGCGATTGCACCTGCTACACAACGTGCAAGAGTAATGCGCGCCGAAGCACGCCCACCACCACGATAATCTCGGATACCATACTTAGTCTCATAGGTGAAATCGGCGTGCGAAGGGCGGTACAACGTACGCAAATCATCATAATCTTGACTGCGTTGGTCTTGATTAAATACGGCAAAAGCAATGGGAGCGCCTGTGGACTTCCCTTCAAATAAGCCACTAAGGAACTCTATCCGGTCGGCTTCTGCACGCGAGGTTGTCACACGACTCTGTCCTGGTCGCCGGCGGTTAAGCTCGTTTTGCACGAAATTAATATCAATAACAACACCCGCAGGCATGCCGTCAATCACGCCCCCTACGGCCACACCATGGCTCTCTCCAAAGGTAGTTAGCCGAAAAAGATGCCCAAAACTATTTCGCATAGCGCAAACAACAGATAGTTTTTTTAATGGCAACCGCCACAACCGCCGCCGCATTCGTCGTGCCCACAACCGCCACTATGGCATCCTTCGCCGTGTTCGTCGTGCCCACAACCGCCACTATGGCAACCTCCACCACAGCCTCCACAGCTGTGTTCGCCATGCAACATCTTAGCAAATTGTGCCAGTTCCTCGGCTGTAGCATCGCGGTTTTCCAACACTTCGCCGACAAAATTCAAGGTTTTCCCTGCCAACGGATGATTTAAATCGATTTTCACTTTGTCCGCACTGATAGCTAACACCCGCCCGTTGAATCGCTGCCCATCTTCGTTTTGCAATGGAATAACAGCGCCTATTGCAATACGCGTATCATCAAATTTACCATCAATCATGAAAATAGATTTATCCAAATCGACAATATGGGCTTCCACATAATCACCATAAGCCTCAGCTGATGACAATGTAAAATCAAAATGCTCGCCTTTAGTTAAATTGACAATGGCTGCCTCAAAAGCTGGCAAGGTGATGCCAAAACCACTGATAAAATCAAAAGGACGCCCATCTTGTGTCTCTTCAAGAAGTGCTTTCGGCATTGCTGTCACATCATACAAACGGTAAGAAACCGATATAAACTTATTCTTTTCTTGTTCCATCTTATTAAAAACTGTTTGAATTGCGGCAGCAAAGGTAGGTCTTTTCCATCAATAGCCCCACATTTTACCACCTTATTATATATAGTTATGATTTCACCCTAATGCTTATAGCTCATTTATACCTCAACGCTTATAACCATTACACCTCTAGAGCACCGATGATTTCATGCACACTCTGACAACCATGCGCATCTAACCAGGAATCCAATCCTTCGATAACCTTTATCGTAACAGTAGGATCTACAAAATTAGCCGTACCAATTTGGATGGCTGTTGCACCACACATAAGGAATTCTATCGCATCAGCTGCCGAACTTATACCGCCCAAGCCAATCACAGGAATCTTCACTGCATGCGCAACATCATACACCATACGCAACGCTACAGGTTTAACAGCCGGGCCACTTAAACCACCTGTCCGAATACTTAGCTGCGGTTTTCGGCGCTCTATATCTACAGCCATCCCCAAAAGCGTGTTAATAAGTGAGACCGCATCGGCTCCTTCATCCTCACAAGCACAAGCTATTTGAGCTATGTCGGTAACATTCGGCGACAGCTTCACAATAAGCGTCTTATCATAAACGGCACGAACAGCCTTCACAACTTGTGCGGCTCCCGAACAAGTTACGCCAAAAGCCATCCCCCCTTCGCGTACGTTCGGACAACTGATATTCAGCTCTATCGCAGGAATCTTCTCTAAAGTATTGATACGAGCTGCACATGCGGCATAGTCTTCTGGGCTACTCCCACTCACGTTAACCAACATATTGGTGCCTATATCCTTAATCTTTGGATAAATCTCACGGCAAAAATAGTCGACACCTTTATTTTGAAGCCCCACACAATTCAACATCCCTTGAGCCGTTTCTGCCATCCGTGGATAATCATTTCCCTCACGATGATGCAAAGTTGTCCCTTTGACGATGATCCCTCCTAATTTATCTAACGGCACTAAATCTGCAAATTCTAAACCATAACCAAAAGTTCCTGACGCAGTGATGATAGGGTTTTTAAATTCAACATTATTTATTTTTACATTTAAAGCTGCCATAATAATTTATTTATATTTAAAACAGGACCTTCCTTGCACACACAAACATTCCCATCCTTCGTCTTCTCTACACAACAAAGACATGCGCCTAAACCACATGCCATCTTATTCTCTAACGAGACTTCACATACAATTTTGTGTGTATGTGCATAGCGCGCAACACTTAGCATCATGGGCTTTGGCCCACAAGTTGCAAGATATGAGAAATTTCTTTTTTGGAGAACTGAATGGTTTGTAACATAACCTTTCTCACCCAAACTACCATCTTCGGTCGTAATGCAGACCTCCCCATATTGCTCAAAAAGTTCTTTTTCAACCAAGTCATCTTTTGACTTTGCACCTAAAAGAAAAGTAACATCATACTTTCTATCATGAAGCACTTTCCCATAATAAAGCAATGGAGCTACGCCGACACCTCCCCCAATCAATAAAACCTTAGCATTAAGATCTGTTGGCATCGTAAAATACTTCCCTAAAGGCAGCAAACAGTTTAGAAATTCGTTTGGTACAAGCTTAGAAAGTTGCCGTGTCCCATGTCCCACTTGTGCCACTAAAAGCCAAAGTTCTCGATTTTCTATATCAACAAAGTTGACTGAAATAGGGCGCCTTAGAAAGGTATGTGAGGAATGATCCACACGAACTTCAACAAACTGCCCCGGATAAATTGTTGGAAGAGATTCGTCACTTATTAACTTAATCAATGAATAGCGGAAACCTAATTGCTCAACCGACTTCACTCTCAAATCTAAAATCTGTTTTTTCATCTTTGCGCTTGCGCTTCTGTTTCTTGCAAAGATAACAAAAAAAAGTTAGTTACCAACAACTAACTTTTTGCAGGAACGAAGGTTTCCCATGTATTATCATCATAGAAAATACGTATCTCAGAAATCTTCCTCTCCTTTTTGTCAATAATTTTCACAACCTCTTTTTGCGGTTTCATAGCCGTTTTGTTCCCATCTGGCACAACAGATTGATAAGAAGATGATGGAGAAGTAGGGGACGGTTCTTCGGCAAAGTTAAGCATACCGTCAGATGTTTTTTGAGATGCATTACTACCATTGCCTGCTGAATTTACAACATCATTTTTATACATAGCCCCCGTTCCAAACATCAACCATTCTAAAGATAAGGTCGGTATTTTTGCACAGATAGCCTCAACGATAGCCAAAGTCGGTTTCGTACGATCATTAAATATGCTACTCAAAGATGCAGGTGATATTTGAATGAACTGTGCAAAAGTTTGCTGAGTCATGTGTTGACTCTCCATAATCTGTTTTATACGCTCTTTCATACGTAAAGCATCGAAAAATATGTTCAAATTACCTTGTTCCTATACAATTTACAAAGGTAAAGCAAAAAAGTTGAATAAACAACAAACGCAAACTGTTTTTTATTACACGAATTTACATTTGCAAATATAAATCGGCGCAGACAGAAACACAAATGTAAATTAACGTCATTTCGATTTGCATATACAAATTCACAAATAAAAATGCACCTTATCTATCATTTTATTCATTATAAGTTAATGTATTGGTTAAAAGCTGATTATATTAGAATAGAAAAAGATGACTACACGAGATCATCTTCTATACCACTAAATAATCATTATTGTGGGATTAATTACTCTTTAAAAGTCCTATATAATACAGAATATGAGCTATTTACATGGTATTTCAATGGGTACATATTTATTCATTTAAGAATGTAAATATAAATATTCGGATAAATAATTTATCGTTGTAAAGATGTAAATTGTTTAATGTGGCAAAACCATTCTGTTTACAAACACAAATTTACAATAGGATTTATCGAGTTTTGTTTTGTAAAATATAGAAATACGAATGTTAACAAAACAAAACCTAAAGCAATTTTCTTCGAAAAAGGCATATTTTCATCATATTTTTAATATTCTGGCCCATTGGAAAGAATATTATAAATGCGCAAAATATGAGGCTATTAAAATAGGACAAAACCCTTTATTTACCGATATTTATGCCTAAAAAAAGTGCTCTTATGGAGCACTTCATTTAGAACAAAACAAGGTAAAAACAGCTATTTTTAATGCAAAATAAAGAAGATAAGCTCCTTCATAAGCTCTCCGACTTCTGTATTTGGGTTATTTATTCCCTTACTTTTGGCATCAATCTCTCTAACTTTAGAAATAATTTGGAGCGTTTTCATTGCAGAGTAATTTTGCATTCCCCGAAGATAATCTCGCGCAGCCCAACCACCCCGCAACTCAAGTGCTTGTGCAAGACTATTTTCATTTGTCCGATTAGGTGTATAATGTGCAATCATTAGATTTTCAAAATAAGAGAACAGCATTGGCAGAAAAGCAAAGAGTGAACCCGATTTTGGATTTTTGTCAAAGTATTTTACGATTAAATTAGCTTTAAAAACATCGCGATTGACTATCGCATTACGCAATTCAAAAGCATTAAAGTCTTTACTAATACCAACCTCCTTCTCAACCAATTCCGGTGTGATGCGGCGTTGGGATGTAGAAAATGATAGGAGCAATTTATCCAATTCAGAAGTTAATCGACTCAAATCTGCACCCACAAATTCAGCCATCATTTGTGCCGCTTTGTAATCAATCGTTGCTTGTTGCTGTCTGAGATAACCCTCAATAAATCCCGGAAGCTCTCGGTCATACAATTTTTTGCTTTCAAAAATCACCGCACCACTTCCTTGTGCTATGGTAAAAAACTTTTTCCGTTTATCTATCGTTCCATTTTTATAGCAGAGCACAAGTGTTGTCGAAATAGCAGGATGTTTAAAATAGTTTTCTAACGCTTCCGTATTCTTCATATTCTGAAACTCGCGTACAACGACGATCCTCCTTGCGGCCATCATAGGAAATCCTTTTGCCAAATCTACAACTTGCGCAGCAGAAACATCTGTCCCAAAGACAATACTTTGATTAAAATCTCGTTCTGCAGGTTGTAGACCATGCTCTACAATATAGTCCGTAATCTTATCAATATAATAAGATTCCTCACCCATTAATATATATATAGGTGAAAATTTCCCTGCATTCAAGTCGCGCATAATTTGCTCATACGTCGCACTTACATTTTTCTTTTCGGGCATTTTAGAATTCAATTTTTATTATTATCTTTGCATAAAAGGCCAATGTGGACAGCAATGTTTTAATTTACATTGCCCCATCCGACCTCATTACTGCAAAAATAATAAAATGATTCCATTAAACCTACCCGATTTTGATATAAAGTTAGCAGGAACTCCCAACCGACCAACAATTTTAGATATTCTCCGTCGAAAGTATGTTGCACTCACTCCCGAGGAATGGGTACGCCAACACTTCATCCACTTTTTAATTAACTATAAAAAATATCCGGCAACACTTTTGGCTAATGAAGTAGAACTTAAAGTTGGCCAAAAGAGATTACGTGCAGACACTATTCTATACTCTAAAGATCTTAAACCACTCATGATTTTAGAATATAAAGCACCTCATATTACCATCACACAAAAGACATTCGACCAAATATCTGTCTATAACATGCTGCTGCATGTAGACTATTTGATTGTCTCAAATGGACTACAACACTATTGCTGTAAGATGGATTATAATAGTAAAAAATATTTATTCTTAGAGGATATACCAGAATACCAAAATATTTTACAAAACATAAAAGAATAAACACTAAATCTGCTTTAATATACAACACCTTATTTGAGAAATACTATAAGGTTTTTCCCCTATTATATGCCCGAAAACCAATCCCACCATTTTCCAAAAGCGGCTTTTCCCTTTCCTTTTTCTACATCATTTCAATTCTTTTCATACAGTACTATGTCCTCGTTCCTCACTTATGGAATAGCACATGTATCCAAGGTGCAATGGCTCTCATAAAAAAATGGTTCATATTGAGAATAAATATGAACCATTTTATGCAGTAATATCGTATAGTTTATGGTATAAAGTGTGCTATATTTCACACCAATATACACCTTTTTAAAGCTCAATCACAGCGATGTTCCTAACAATCTAAGTATATTCTTCTAAATCGCCATAACTGAATCGGCTTTCCAAAGCACAACCTTTTGTGTTGAAAGAGAGCGTTTTACATCGATTAATCGCTGGTTTCTACTCCCTCGAAACAGTAGGTCTTCATCTTTTTGCGATGCAATAAAGCGTCCATCTACCAACACATCAAGCTCTTCTAACAATGCCCTTTGTGTAGAATTTTGCAAGAGCTCTTCAAAAGTAAACCCTGTATAACACCAAATTGTTTTATGCGTTTGTTCCCGAATGACCTTTGCTAAATCCAAGAAACCTGCGGCCTGAGCCATTGGATCACCACCGGTAAACGTAACATCAGCAAAAGAATCGGTTAAAATCTCGTTCATCAAAGTTTCAGTTGTCATGCGTTCTCCTTGACCAAAAGCCCAGGATTGCGGATTATGGCAGCCCAAACAAGCATGGGGACACCCCGCACAATAAATCGAAGTACGCAATCCTGGTCCGTCAACCATTGTGTCATGCACCACTCGTAATACGTGAATCATATATTTTATAACAACTGATTATCATTAGAGGTGGGGATAGTCACTTCTACCATTCTATTTGTTTACACAAAATAATGCTCCTTTTTCAGAAACCGAAGCTGACTATTCCCTGCCCCATAAGATTTCATTATCTTTTAAAACAGAATTAATTTTCATCTGTATGCGTCACGCGATCATTCAATTCTGCAAGTTTTCCTTTATTCCAACGTTCGGTTGTTCCCACTAAATAACCCGTAATACGCTGTAATCTATCGATATGTGTACTACCACATTTTGGACATACATCTAATTTTTTTGCTGCATTTTCATATCCACAATCCATGCAACGATTACGATTATGATTCATGCTTCCGTAGCCCATATTATAGGCATCCATCATATCAACAATGCGCTCTATAGCCTTTGGATTATGTGTTGCATCGCCATCCATCTCTACATAGAATATATGCCCGCCGCGTGTTAATTCGTGATAAGGTGCTTCTACTTGCGCTTTATGCGTTGCAGAGCATTTATAATACACCGGAACGTGATTGGAGTTTGTATAATAATCACGATCTGTGACACCTTCTATCTCGCCAAATTCTTTCCGATCGAAGCGGGTAAAACGCCCAGACAAGCCTTCAGCCGGTGTAGCCAACAGACTATAATTATGCTGATAACGCTCTGAGTATTCGGCACATCGATTGCACATATAACGAACAATCTTCAAACCTAAAGCCTGTGCTTCTTCACTTTCACCATGGTGTTTCCCCGTTAAAGCCTTTAGACACTCGGCCAATCCTATAAATCCGATGCCTAAAGTGCCCTGATTAATGACCTTTTCAATCGTGTCATCCGGATTTAATTTGTCGGCATTAATCCAAAGTTTCGTCATCAACAAAGGAAATTGTTTCACAAAAGCGGTTTTTTGGAACTGATAACGCTCATCCAATTGCTTTGCTGTGATTTCTAAAATATGATCCAACTTCTTGAAGAAAGTGTTAATCCGCTCTTCAGAATTGGCTATTGATCGACATTCGATGGCCAATTTAACGATATTAATTGTGGTAAAACTCAAGTTGCCACGCCCCACACTTGTTGTCTCACCAAAACGATTTTCGAACACACGTGTACGGCATCCCATTGTTGCAACTTCCCACATATAACGCTTGGGATCGGTAGCTTTCCAATTTTTATTCTGATTAAACGTGGCATCTAAATTCAAGAAATTGGGGAAGAAACGGCGTGCAGTTACCTTACAAGCCAATTGATACAAATCATAGTTTCGGTCAGAAGGCAAGTAATTTACACCACGTTTTTTCTTCCAAATTTGAATTGGGAATATTGCTGTTTCGCCATTTCCGACTCCCTCATAAGTCGATTTTAATAATTCACGAATAATGCATCGCCCCTCAGCAGAAGTATCAGTGCCATAATTGATGGATGAAAATACGACTTGGTTTCCTCCCCTACTATGAATCGTATTCATATTGTGGATAAAGGCTTCCATCGCTTGATGCACCCGATTTACAGTTTTATTGACGGCATGTTGCTGCCAACGTGCGTCACCTTTCAAGTCAGTCAACTCACTTATGTTATAATCTTCCATCTCTGCATGATAAAGATGTGAAAGATCGAGCCCCATTAAACGTTCTACATTTTTCACCTCTTCTATATAAGAAGTACGAACATAAGGTGCCAAATAAAAGTCAAAAGCAGGAATAGCTTGTCCGCCATGCATCTCATTTTGACAAGTTTCTAAAGAGATACATGCCAGAACTGCTGCCGTTTCTATGCGTTTTGCAGGACGCGAAGAACCATGCCCTGCCACAAAACCGTCATCTAAAATATGGTCTAAAGGATGTTGAACGCAAGTTAAACTCTTCGTAGGATAATAATCTTTATCATGAATATGGATATAATTCTGACGCACAGCTTCATAAACATCTTGTGACAACAGGTAATCATCAACAAATGGTTTTGTAGTTTCCGAAGAGAATTTCATCATCATGCCTGCAGGTGTATCGGCATTCATATTCGCATTTTCACGTGTTACATCGTTATTTTTTATATTCACGATTTCCATAAAAATATCACGTGTTTTAGCTTTTCGTGCAATACTTCGTTGATTTCGATAAGCAATGTAACGCTGTGCCACATCTTTTCGGGCACTTTTCATTAATTCTTTTTCTACAAAATCTTGAATTCCTTCTACCGTCATCTGGCTCTTTCCACGCATCGTGATATGGTCAGTAATCTTTTGTGCTAAGGCTTCATCTTCACCTTTATCTGTTTGCAGCATCGCTTTACGAATCGCTGCCATAATCTTCTGCTCGTTAAAACCAACGATCCTACCATCCCTTTTAACTACTGTCTGTATCATATATCCTTTATTTTTTATATTATTTATATCTTCATGCAAAGGTAATAAATACTCAATTAAAAAAGCAAATTATCTATATTAAATTTTATTTTTGGATAACTTTTTAAACATTGTATTTTAAATATATATTGATTATCTGTAATTTACAAAATATTTTGGAAAACTTACATACAACTATTACTCAAAATGTTATCTATAAAATAAATTTTTTGGATTATATTTCGAATTATGTTTGACAAAAACGAATAGCACAACTTCTCTTTGCAAAAGAAGATTTTCTATCACAACATCTTCAACACATTAAAAAATTCTATATAAAATGATAGGAATACGACTCCCTATACCTGATACAAAAACAGGAACGTTACAGAGACTTATAAAAAAAGCAACATTCATTTGTGTGATAAACAGAATTACTGTAACTTTGCATAACACAACACTTCACCTATTATAATAAAGAAAGTATGATTCTTTTTTTCAAAACAACAACACAGAGCATTATTGCTACACAATTCAATCATCAACCCACACAAGAAGAAATCGACAAACTATGTTGGCTTTACGGAGAGGCAACCTATAAAGGCAACGATAAACTTGCCGGGCTTTTCGTGGGACCACGCCGAGAAATGGTGACTCCTTGGAGCACAAATGCCGTTGAGATTACACAAAATATGAATCTTGATGGCATTTTACGCATTGAGGAATATTACCCCATCAGCAGCAAAGATGCGGAGTATGACACGATGTTACAGCGCATGTATGATAGTTTGGATCAAGATATTTTCACCATTAATCATCAACCCGATGCCATTAAATATGTTGAAAACTTAGAAGAATACAACGAGCAAGAGGGATTGGCGCTCAGTGAAGATGAGATTAAATATCTCCACCAATTGGAGAAAGCCAATCAACGTCCACTAACAGATTCTGAAATTTTTGGCTTTGCTCAAATCAATTCAGAACATTGTCGCCATAAAATCTTTGGTGGAAAATTTGTGATTGATGGCAAGGAACGCCCCTCTTCACTTTTCGCTTTGATAAAAAAGACAACGCAGGAGAATCCTAATTCAATTCTTTCAGCCTATAAAGATAATGTAGCTTTTGCGCAAGGTCCCATGATAGAACAATTTGCTCCAAGCAACCCTTGTGCGCCCAGTTTCTTTGAAACAAAAGAGATTGAAAGCGTCATATCGCTGAAAGCAGAGACACATAACTTTCCAACTACGGTGGAACCCTTTAATGGTGCGGCAACAGGAACGGGCGGAGAAATCCGCGATCGCATGGCAGGTGGTGTTGGCTCTTGGCCTATAGCGGGGACGGCTTGCTACATGACGGCCTACCCTCGCCTACAAAACGATGAAGGATTAGCGACAGAACGTGATTGGGAAAGCATTCTCCCCCTAAGAGAATGGCTTTATCAAAGCCCCGAACAAATTCTCATCAAGGCTTCGAATGGTGCCAGTGACTTTGGCAATAAATTTGGTCAACCGCTCATCTGCGGTTCGGTTCTCACCTTTGAACACCAGGAGAACGGAGAGAAATATGCCTACGATAAGGTCATTATGTTAGCTGGTGGCGTTGGATTTGGCAAGAAACGCGACTGTCTGAAGAAGGCACCTAAGACAGGAAATAAGATTGTTGTTGTCGGAGGAGACAACTATCGCATCGGTTTAGGCGGCGGAAGTGTATCGTCTGTTGATACGGGTCGCTATAGTAATGGCATTGAATTAAATGCTATCCAGCGCGCTAATCCCGAGATGCAGAAGCGTGCTTACAATTTAGTCCGCGCGCTTGTTGAGGATAAAGAGAATCCCGTTGTGAGCATTCACGACCACGGCAGTGCAGGCCATCTGAATTGTCTTTCGGAGTTAGTTGAGGAATGTGGTGGCGAGATTCAAATGGAAAAGCTCCCGATTGGCGACCAAACCCTTTCGGCAAAAGAGATTATAGCCAATGAAAGCCAAGAGCGCATGGGGCTTTTGATTGATGAGCAACATTTGGATTATGTGCAGAAGATTGCCGAGCGCGAGCGTGCACCAATGTATGTTGTAGGCGAAACGACTGGCGACGCACATTTCAGTTTCAAGCAGGAGGATGGCACAAAACCATTCGATTTAGACGTGGCACAGATGTTTGGACACACTCCTGTCACCATCATGTGCGACAAGACTGTCACACGCACCTACGAGAATGTCACCTATTCGGCTGAAGCTTTGGATACCTATGTGCAGCGCGTGCTGCAATTGGAAGCCGTAGCTTGCAAAGATTGGTTAACCAACAAAGTTGACCGTTCGGTAACGGGAAAGGTGGCAAAGCAGCAAACACAAGGCGAAATTCAATTACCGTTATCGGATTGTGGCATTGTAGCCCTTGACTATAAGGGAGAGAAAGGCATTGCAACCTCCATGGGACATGCGCCACAAGCAGGATTAGCCGACCCCAAGGCGGGCAGTGTGCTCTCGGTGGCCGAAGCGCTAACCAACCTCGTTTGGGCACCGCTCAGCGAAGGATTGCGCAGCGTCAGCCTCAGCGCAAACTGGATGTGGCCCTGTCGTTCACAGCAAGGCGAAGACGCTCGGCTCTACGAAGCCGTTGAAGCTTTGAGCGACTTCTGTTGCGCATTGCACGTGAATGTTCCGACGGGAAAAGACTCCCTCTCGCTCAGTCAGCAATATCCCAACGGCGAGAAAATCATCGCACCGGGAACGGTTATCGTGAGTGCGGGAGGCGAAGTGTATGACATCAAAAAGGCCGTTAGCCCCGTCTTGGTGAACGACAAGCACAGCTCACTCTACCATATTGATTTCAGTTTCGACGAGCAGCATCTTGGCGGCAGTGCCTTTGCCCAGAGTTTAGACAAAGTGGGGAGCGATGTGCCGACAATTAAGAATGCAGAATATTTCGCCGATTGTTTCGAAACAATTCAGGAACTCATACGCCGCGGATGGATTATGGCAGGCCACGACATCAGCGCGGGCGGCCTCATCACCACCCTTTTAGAGATGACCTTTGCCAATACCACTGGCGGCATGCACATCAACTTATACGACATCGCGAGCGACGACATCATCAAAGTGCTGTTTGCAGAGAACCCCGGCGTGGTCATTCAGGTGAGCGACACCCACGAAGAGGCGTTGAAAACATTCCTCGACGACGAAGGTATCGGCTTTGCAAAGATTGGCTATCCCACACCGAAACAGCGCACCCTCACCATTAAGAAAGGCGATTTTACACACGAATTTGATATCGACATGCTGCGCGACAAGTGGTATACCACATCCTACTTGCTCGATCGCGACCAGAGCCGCAACGGCATGGCTAAACAACGCTTCATGAACTACAAGAAGCAGCCGCTCGAACTGCACTTTAACGACAGCTTCCGCGGTACGTTCGAAAGCTATGGTATCACGCCCAACCACCAAGCACCATCGGGAATCAAGGCCGCCATCATTCGCGAAAAAGGAACGAATGGCGACCGCGAAATGGCCTACGCACTCTATTTGGCAGGCTTCGACGTAAAGGATGTCACAATGACCGACCTTGTCAGCGGGCGCGAGACGCTGGACGACATCCACCTTATCGTCTTCTGTGGCGGCTTCTCCAACAGCGACGTTTTGGGCAGCGCCAAAGGTTGGGCGGGCGCATTTCTCTACAACCCCAAGGCTAAAGAAGCTTTGGACAAGTTCTATGCACGTCCCGACACGCTGAGCCTCGGCATCTGCAACGGTTGTCAACTGATGATTGAGCTTAACCTCATCAATCCCGAGCACGCCCAACGCAGCCACCTGCTGCACAACACTTCGAAGAAGTTTGAGAGTGCCTTTGTGGGGCTCACCATTCCGCAGAATGAGAGCGTGATGTTGAAATCGCTGAGCAACTCGAAATTGGGCATTTGGGTGGCACACGGAGAAGGACATTTCCACTTGCCCGAGCCCGAAGAACACTACAACATCGTGGCGAAATACAACTACGCCGAATACCCTGGCAACCCCAACGGATCTGACTACAATGTGGCCGGCATCTGTTCGAACGACGGCCGACATTTAGCCATGATGCCCCACCCCGAACGCGCCATCTTCCCGTGGCAAAACGCCTACTATCCACGCCGACGCCACGCCGACGAGGTTACGCCGTGGATAGAAGCCTTTGTCAACGCACGCCAATGGGTTGCGCGCCAAATGGAGCAACATTAATCCACAGACAACAAGCACACTACTTTCATCGGTGCCATGCATCGTGAAAGTAGTGTGCTATTTTCAGCTCAGCGCAACATGAAATCTTCCGCCCAACCAACCCGTGGCTATGTCGACGCCATCGTTTCGGCCGCCACCTTTGGCACCATTCCGCTCTTCAGCCTGCCCGTGTTGTCGGCTGGCATGCCCCCATCGTCGCTTTTGGTCTATCGGTTTGGCTTTGCCTGTCTCTTCATGCTCACCGTGCTCATCGCCAATAAAAAATCGCTGCGCATCGGTTATGGCGAGGGGCTCCGCCTGGCTTTCCTCGCCCTACTCTATGCCTGCTCGGCCGTCTGCATCATCAGCGGCTATCGCTACCTTCCCAGCGGCGTGGCCACCACCCTCGTTTTCTCCTATCCCGTGTTCACCGCCCTCATCGAAATTCTCTTCTGCCATCTTCCCCTCCGCGCTGTCACAGCCACGGCGTTGCTGCTGGCCATCGTGGGTGTGGCGCTGCTTTCGAGAGCCACAACGGGCACGATGCACACGGGGGCGATTGTAGGCGTAGTGCTCGAACTGCTCTCGGGACTTTTCTATGCCATTTATATGGTGCTCTATCCGCGCATGCACTTGGCCCACTTAGGCAATCTCAAACCCAACGTGCTCATCTTTTTCATGGCCATGCTGCTGCTCACGCTCTATTCCACCTTCACCACAGGCGGCCTCTACCCCATCCATCAACCCACCATCCTGCTTCATCTGCTGTTGCTCGGTCTTGTGCCCACAGCCATCAGCAACGTGACGCTCGTGATGGCGTTGAAGCGCATCGACAGCACCACCGTGGCCACTTTAGGCGCATTCGAGCCCCTCACGGCCATGCTCATCGGCATCTTCGTGTTTGGCGAATCCCTCACGTGGTCCGTCATGTCGGGCTTCGTGCTGGTGATTCTCGCCGTCTATATCCTCATCAAATACAAGTAACATCGGCCTTCCGCCACCCTCTTCCTTTTTTGAGAAGTGCTGTCGGGAACTCCCGACGATGTCGACCTGATTGGGGAAGGGCTGTCGGGAACTCCCGATGATGAAAACCTGATTGGGGAAGTGCTGTCGGGAACTCCCGACGATGAAAACCTGATTGGGGAAGTGCTGTCGGGAACTCCCGACGATGTCAACCTGATTGGGAAAGGCTGTCGGGAACTCCCGACAATGAAAACCTGATTGCAAAGAAGCTGTCGGGAGTTCCCGACAGCTTCGGTACGTAAAGGTATGCCACCACCCTACTCGATAATTCCAGCGTCGTGCCAAACTTTTATCAGTTGCGCCACATCGTGCTGCGCCTCGTCCATGGCAACATCATATTCCTGCATCAGCAAGTCAACAAGCTGTTCGGGAGTGAATTCTTTCCCCTGCACTTGCTTCCACAGGTAGGCCGACGTTTCGTTCATACTGATGATATCGCTAAAATCGATATTCTCTTCACCCTCGGCCACGATGATGTTTTCGCCGCACACATTTCTGAGATTAAAACCTTTTTTTGTTTTCATATCCTAATTTTCTTCGTTAAAGTGCTCCAAAATATCTTATCCAAAAACGGCGATAAACGCCCAAAAGAAGACGACGGAAAGGGCGAAGATGCATCCAGATTGCAGAGTAAATGCGCCATTTGCGCCCGTCGATGCGATCTAATGCCGTGCGCCCTTTGCGATAAAATCCCACCACCGAAGCGCGGACATCCTCGCGTCGGCAATATTCGTTCGCAAGGTTTCCATCGCCACAGAGCACCACGCGGTCGCCATGGATGGCCACAATGCGATGGAGCACATAATGCCCCGGCTGCACTTCGGCCAAAACCGGGTCGCCTTTCTTGATGTGTTGCACCTTTATTAACAGCGCTTTGTCACGCCCGTTTTCTAAAAAAGGACGCATGCTATAGCCTTTCAGGGGAAGCGTCACGGTGTGCCCTTCGTTTAACATCTTGACTACTTCGGGCAGTAATTGTGCATTCGAGAAGGTCTTTTGCCTCATTTTTTCAACGTTTGATAGGATAATTCGGCCGCAGCTTTATCGGGGCGACAATGCAGTGTGTAGATGGGAACGAGCTGGATAAACTTGCTCACCACATTGCAGATGTTATTGAAAATAGCTTCATCCCATTTCATCGACGAGCACGAGGGCAGCAACGATGCGAAAGCCTGCACCGTGGAAAGCCGCTCCAACCGATTTTCATCCGCCCGCTCAATACGCGTAATGGCGGCCAATTTTGCTTTCCGATTGCGGTAACAGGGTGTTTTTCCGCTCCACGGACTACCATAGATAAAGGGTTTGCCATCCACGATGCGGAGGATGGGGTTGTCGTCGTTGAGCAATTCGCTTCCTGGAATGTGGGTCAGCCACAGCCCCACGTGCGTGCTCTTTCCCGTGCCACTTTTTGCAATAAAGGGATAACCATAAGCGCCGTTTTGCACCGTTGAAGCATGAATCAACAAGGTGTCTTTGAAACTTCCGGCAAAGGCCATCGCCAACATTAAAACGTTGTTCAGGCCGAAACAGCGTTTGTGCTTGTCGCCATAAAGTGCACAACGATAAGCTGTGAATTGCGCTCCCGTAAGCAACCGGGCGCAAGTGTCGCCCTCAATATCCTTGATGATGAATTGATAGTTGCCGTCGTTGATCTTATCCACCACCGTATCGCCATTCCCAGTATCAAAAGTTCGAATGGGATGACACGCCGCCGCATCAACCGTCTCTAACGTTCGTTCAATGGTAAGCGTGAAAAGCAATTCGCCGGATGGTGCCGCCTCGCAATAAAAATTCCGGCCAGAGGGGAACATCTCGAACAACTCATGCAATGCGTAAGACGACTTTACGCATAAAACATGTTCGGCAATCTCAAAATAATAATCCATGTTGCACTAAAAATGCGGAACAACAATAAAGCTATGGCGGCACGCAATCCACCTCTTTTCCATGCTATTTGGTCGACGTTTCTTTCTCGGCAACAACGGGGGTATAGCTAAATTCTTCCGGCGTAAGATACTTGATGGTGTAGGGTGCGGCCCCATTCTTCTTCGTGCGCCGATTAGCCAGCATCAGATAACGACTGCGCATACGCTGATATTTCTTCTCCAATGTGGCACGCGAGGTGGCCCAAACCGTGACACAAGTGGCATGAGAATAACCCTGTGCGGCCAAATAATCACGCAACTGATTGGAATATTCTTCGCGCCCATACAAAAAATTATGTCTGTCAATCTCGGCTTGAGCTATCGTTTGCAAATCGGTGAAATAGACTATGGAATCATTAAATGAAGCTGCAAAGCCATAGAGATATACGGCTTGTTTTCCTGCATAACTGGCCACACTGCAAAGAAGCAAAGCCATTAAAAAAAATATTTTCTTCATGTTTTCTTTATCCTTACTTTTTTATATCTAAACTATCTTTTTTGTCTTTTATTACCCCAAATAGGATTTCAAATTTTTATTCTTGGTGCTATTACGCAATTTTCGAATAGCCTTTTCCTTTATCTGCCGCACGCGTTCGCGCGTTAATCCATACTCAGTCCCAATCTCCTCCAACGTTTTCTCGCGCTGGTTTATGCCAAAAAAGGCTTCTATGATTTTGCGCTCTTTCTCACTTAACAAGCTCAACGCCGAAATAATCTCTGCACGCAACGATTCTAAAACAAGGTGTCTATCGGCCATAACGGCAGCCTCATTGGGCAAGACGTCTAACAAGCAGCTTTCGTCCTCACCGCCTGAGAATGGCGCATCAACCGAAAGCTGATGACTGTCGTCATGAAGCGCATCAAGAATTTTTTCTTTCGGGAGCCCCACCCTATCGGCAATCTCGTCAAGATTGGGACGGCGCTCATTTTCTTGTTCAAAGCTATTCAGCACACGCCGCACTTTATTCACCGAATCTATGCGATTTGAAGGCAAACGTACAATTCTGCTATGCTCGGCAATCGCTTGAAATATACTCTGCCTAATCCACCATACAGCATAAGATATAAACTTAAAACCACGCGTCTCATCAAAGCGCTCTGCCGCACGTATCAGTCCTAAATTTCCTTCATTGATTAAGTCAGAGAGCGCCAAACCTTGATTTTGAAACTGTTTGGCCACCGAAACTACAAATCGCAGATTGGCACGCGTTAATTCTTTTACGGCTTCACGATCGCCCTTCTTTATTCGCTGTGCGAGCGCCACTTCCTCCTCTGAAGAGATCAAGTCCTCATGCCCAATCTCTTGCAAATACTTATCAAGCGAAACACTTTCTCGGCTCGTGAAAGATTTCGTGATTTTCAGCCGTCTCATTAAGCGTTAATCTTTTAAGAATTGCACAAATGTACTATGTTTTTAGATTTCTCGCAAATATTTTCCTGTTTTTTATTCAAAAAGTTCTTTTACATTGCTGTTCTTACCCCACTTAGGCGCATTGCATTCGCCCACATGGGGTAATCAAACACACCACCCGTACCGAGTTGCTTCCCTAACTTTCCCTATGATTTCCCCAATCGCACTGTTATCATAAAACAAAATGATGGAGATTGCCACACAAAAACATAGAGATTGTAGAGTAAAGTGGTAGAGATTGTGGTTAGAACTATTGCATACTAATCTTATCCCGAACTCGCATATATAACTTCTAAAGAACTATGAGAGTTATTTTGTGGTTTATCAAAAAACAGCGTGAAGTTGCTTTTACAAACTGCACGCTGAAATATATTTCTTAAGGAATGGGCTAATTACTATAAGTCATCACTTCTTTCCACTTATATTCATCTTATAAATGAGATGCAACATTAAGTAATTTGGAATAGCATTAAAACGTGTCTCGGTTTTCCCTTGCCCGTTTATCTCATAATTTATGCTCTTAAGTTGATGGAATATATCGTACCCTTCAAGTTTGGCTGCCAGTTTCCCTTTAAAAAAGCTCTTACTAATGTATGCGTTACAAATTAAATCATTGGTATTTATAAGAGAATCTGAATAACCACGGCGACTAAACATTTTAAGATCCATACCTGTTTCTAATCCAAATTTAAATTTGTATGAACCTATGATGCCATAATTAAAATCCGAGGTACGAATAGTTGAGAAATTTTCACGTCTGCTGTTAGCATATCTCCATTCCATTTCACCAACCAAGCTACAGGTCAATCCTCCTTTTTGATAATTTAAAGATAGGTTCTCCTCTAACCAATGGTTATTCACTTTGCTCAACATACTTTCTGTTTGACCTGTTACTCCTGTGAAGTATACATTGCGGTTGTAACTATAGACGATAGCGTTTACTAATGTGAAGTAGTTTTTATTATCTAAAGGGAAAGTATCATATAATCCAATATCGCCAGACCAATTCCCCCTTACATTGTGTGGCTTATATGTATATATACCCGTTGTCGGATCGTAAGTAAATCCATTGGCAATAGCATTCTGATGAATATTGATATTTATAAATCCCATCGGCAGCTTAAATCGCCTATTGTTGTTATCACTAAAGATTAAACGTGCCTCTATATTTCTACTATTTTTCAAATTCGGATTACCTAAAGAGACAGCTAAAGGATTGGAATCGTCAGATCGGGTAATTTTTGAGTAAAGGTTTGGAGTTTCTATTTTTGAAGTCATCGTTCCGTAAAAACTGTATTTATTTATTGTAAACCCCATATTTAAAGACAATTCTGAAATCCAATTATATTGTTTGACAGAAGTGTTTAGCAGTGCATTGCGATAGTCAAGTTTCTCACTTTTGTAACCAACAGACACGTTTGTATTGAAGAATATATTGTTATTATTCTTAAATTTCGAATAACTAAATCCGAGTGAAGCCGAATTTTGCTTACTCATATAGTAGCCTTTGTAACTATTGTTGGCATCTAATGAGAGTAAGAGTGAATCATGTGAAGATGGTAAACTGCCAAGAGCATGATCCTCTTTCCGCCATTCGTTTAGCCTATCTAATCGGTATTTTTGGTTGTTTCGGTAACTTCCTTTTTGCTGATACTGATATCCCGTAAAAAAATTAAAGCCATTAGGAAGCACGAATGTGTATTGTGGCCCTAAACGATAATTGTAGGAATAAGATGGAGTGTTGTCATATCGATAGCGATAGTCGTCTATAGCAGTGCCTTTTAAGTACTTCAACTGGTAATTGTTGAACATTGAATTTGTGGTATTTAAATAGTTACCTTCTATCAATGCTGATATACGATCGCCAGATTGCAACTTTTTATATGCATTAACATTGGCGAAAGTTGTGAGTGAATGACCAAATCCAAATGTTTTTGAAGACAATCGGTTTACACCAAAATCATTTACAAGCCTGTTTCTTGAAGAGGAGAATACTGTATCTAATATTGCTTCTGTGCTACCTATTGGTGATGGGTCTGTATTGAATCTTGCCGAACGGTCAGTTCCCCAATTATCAAATTTATTATAATTTAAGGTTATGGTTGATTTTAGATGAATGGGGGTCGAAATCTTTAAATTATTTTGAAAGTCATAAATAAAGTTCTTTGATCTAACATCAGAGATGCTGCGATTAAAGTTGTTTCCCCCGTTTAAGAAAGATTCAGCTATAATTTGACTGATATTATGTGTATCTCTCCACGAGAAACTTGTAGACATACTGTTTTCCAATGTGTTTTTTTCATTGCTAACAGCAGCGTTTAAACCTACTGTTTTTTGTATAACCCGACCGTTTGGTAGCTTAGTTGGATTCCAATCTCCCTTTTCTCCAGGTTTGCGGTCTTCATTCACATTATTGATATTTGAGAAAATAGATAGCTGCAATCGTGGTGTGAAGTATAATCCGAACGCTTTGGTTGCATACCTGCTGTTCGTACCATCAGCTATATCAAAGTTAGCTATAAAAGTTTTTTCATATTTTTTCTTTAGTGAGATATCCATGATATAGTCTTTCTTATCAATATCAACACCCATTGCTTGGCTCCTATCAGTACTTTTTTCAAAGACCTTTAGATTTTTAACAGTATAGTTTGGTAAATTTTCTATTAATTGTTTGTTATTTCCTTTGAAGAAATCTTTGCCGTTAAGTGTAAGATAATCTAATTTTCGACCATTGATGAATATTTCGCCATTACTATTAAGTGTGGCACCCGGTAATTGTCTGATCAGAGCATCAAGCATACTTCCCTCAGGAAGATTGAAGGCATCTGCATTATATACAATAGTATCACCTTTCATAATCATCTTAATTTTTGTACTCTTAACAACGACCTCGTTTAACGTATACTCTTTATCTTCCATTCCTTTTTTCTTGATGGGAATGTCTTGCATGTCAATGCTCGTATTTCTACTTTTGAATAGTATCTCTTTGTTGACAAAAGTTGTTAAATAATCAGGATGTTCTATCTTAAAAATGTATTTTCCCTCACTCAAATTCTCTTGCATATAGAAATAGGAGTCGGGATGAACAGCTTTATCGTTCCATATAAAGGTGCGACATGTATCTATTACTGTACTATCTGCCGATAGTAAGGTTAGTTTAACCTTTGCTATAGGGAGGTTTGTAAACGAGTCTACAATGCGCCCGTGAATAGTATAATTTCGCGTTGGGGGAAGCACTACCGTCTTTTGATAAGCTAATATTTGTTTTGGTAGTAATATTAATAAAGAAAGTAAGATAGCTTGTGCCCATTTTAATATTTTTAACCTCATAAGCGTTTCTACAAATAAAGAGTATGTTTGTTTATTTTAATTACCCCCTTTAGCCCAATTTACATTGGCCTGAAGAGTATGTGATATAATAGTTGCTATAACTTAAAAGAAATAGGAATACTATATACAGCTTTTATAGTCTTATTTTTGGTGTTGTCAGGTTTGTCTTTCGACATTCTTTCTATTTCTTGTAGATTCTTCTGATTATATAAAGTGTCCTTTATATACGTTACATTCAAGGACGAAACAGAACCCTTTGTGTCAACAGTAAAAGAGATATTATATATACGCACATTAGTACTCTTTTTCTCTGGTAATTCTGGATCTTTTATGTCAACATGAGAATCTTTGATTACGCTACTCTGAGCTGTATTATTTACAGCTTTCTTTTTAATAATAGCATTTATTCTATCATGTGACATCTCATGTATTTGTTCTTTGAGCTTTTTAATATTATCTTCTTTTGAGATCTTTGATGTAAAAATTGGTTTCTTTTGAAGTACATTGTTTGCTTTTGTATTAACCGATACCATCACTTCATCATTTACAATTTTGTTTGATACTAATGAGTGCGCTACACTCTCAATATTTTTGACGACTAATAGTGTAGCTGTTACTGGAATAAGAAGGGCATATTTTGCCTTTACTATTAATCTTGATCTGCGTTTGTTCATCATTTTTATGCGCTTTTTTATGTTCAATACATTGAAATTATTTAGAATAGTAGGTGCATTCTTATGATAAGTCATCCCCAATAAGTGATATTGATAACTCTTTTGGTCACATCCTACTTGCACAACATGAAGATCTGCAAGGTATTCAAGATTGAGTCTGATTTCTCTTTTTAACAACCATGCAAAGGGATTGAACCAACATACGATAGTAAATAATTCAGATAGCACCACATCTATGGAATGCTTCTGTTCTACATGACACTGTTCGTGAATTAATATCTCTTGTAGTTGCGATTCACACCGTACTTCTGGATTAACAAAAATCCATTGGAAGAAAGAAAAAGGACTTTCATTTTTCTCGATAATGTGTACCTTAACCCCTCTAATGGTGCTTACCTCTGTCTTTTTGGCTAATCTGTATATTCCAATGAGTTGGATTACAAAGCGTAACAGAAGCATGCAAACACCACTCATATATATCCACAAAAGTATAGTGTTCCATGACAGCACCGTGGCTTTGGATGGAAGAGAAGTAGCTCCTGATAAGACCGTTTCAGCATACGTACTAGCCATATTTTGAGTAGCCTCGTGAATACTAATCCAATTACTAAAATCAGCAAAAGGGACTAATAAAGCTATAAGGTATATATTCAGCAACATAAATCTTCGCCAGCTAAAGAAAGTGTCATTAGTAAACAATAGGCGATAAAAACCATACAAAAAGATGGTAATAATGTTTATTTCAACAAGGTATGAAAGCATAATCCAAATGTTTTTTATACATTATCTTTAATTCAGGTAGCTATAATATCATAATATTACTCTTTTCCTCTCTCTATCTCACGAATAATATCGACCAAATCTTTAAACGATAGATCCTCCTCTTTGGCAAAGAAACACACCATCTCTTTAAATGAATCTTTGAAGTAGTCATGTACAAATCCTCTCATAAAACGATGCTTATACTCCTCTTCCCCTATGGCTGGTAAATAACTGTATGCAATGCCTTGCTTTTCTTGGGATATGTATCCTTTTTGTTTAAGATTCCTCATAACAGAAGCTACTGTGGTATAAGGAGGCTTAGGTTCAGGGAGTTCCTTTAGAATCTCTGTTACTGTACATTTTTTTAGCTTCCACACCTTTTGCATAATTGCTTCTTCTTGAATAGATAATTTCTTCATATAAAATTTATTATGTCTATTTTCGTTTCATTTTTAAATATGCTGTTTGTCACTTAATAATATTCTGCAATATTTCAAATGCGCCGTAAAACTACGAACTTTTCGTAGATTGCAATCATACTCTTCAGAAAAAAAAGTAAATGTGGCACTCTTTTACATTTATTTAACCAACTTGAGTCGTAGAATTTAATAGATAGCAAACATTGGTACAATCACCATTGTAACTGATAATAGATTTATGTCTTAAAGCATTTGGGTGGGCAAAGTTTTGCTAATATAAAGAAGGTATCAAGTTTCCCATTACCATTTTGGTTGGGTAAACGCAGGTTTCTCTTCAGCTCACCATCCAAATTTTTGTCAAACTCATCGATCATACAGAATATTTCTGTAACTCTGTCCTTAGTAATCATCGCTATATTTGTTTTATAAGTTACTGGTTTTCAATTATAAAGTTACAAAACAATAGCGAGATTACCAACTTTTTAAACAATTTTCTTATCCCGGACTCGCGTATATTTTATACCTTTGCGTTCAAAGTTTACGGCATCTCTTACAAGAACCTGTGCAAAACAAGCCACATGCGACATTGCACATAAGTGCCATTATGCTTCCATTATGATTGCAACACAAATATGAA